>Ga0105240_10001049_pt1 | contig 48973 bp, 47 predicted proteins | sample KBSC54metaG_FD_80426 | JGI IMG/M metagenome (GOLD analysis project Ga0105240, IMG submission 80426) | Corn rhizosphere microbial communities from Kellogg Biological Station, Michigan, USA - KBS C5-4 metaG | ecosystem: Host-associated > Plants > Roots > Rhizosphere > Soil | place: Michigan, USA... | reverse complement strand
ATGAACGCCGGCTACTCGTCGGGCTGGTGCGAGTACGGGCTGGGCCGCCCGCTGGTGGCGGTCGAGATCCTGTGCCGGGCCAAGGGCGACGAAGCCTGCCGGTTCATCATGTCGCCCCCGGGCCGTATCGAGGGCCACGTCGAGGCGTACCGGCAACGGCATCCCGAGCTGGCGGGCCGCATCGCCAAGGTCGCCACGCCCGGCTTCTTCTCGAAGCGCGTCGACCGCCAGCTGCTGCAGGCGAACGCCGCGCTGGAGCAGCTGGCGCGGCAGCGCGCCGACGAGCTGTCGGCCGCGCACGAACAGCTGCGGCAGGACGGCCGCCTGCGGCGCAGCACCGAGGCGGCCCTGAACGTCAGCAAGGAGTTCAGCCAGCGGCTGATCGAGGCGCTGCCTGGCGGCGTGGTGCACGTCTCTGCCGATGGCACCATCCAGTACGCGAACGCGGAGGCGGCGCGCGTGCTGGGGGTCAGCTTCGATCCGTCCACGCGCCGCTACGTGAACGACTTCGCCCCGGTCACCATCTTCGAGGACGGGTCACCGGCGCCCGCGTCGGAGTATCCGGTGTCGAAGGCGCTGGCCACCGGACAGCCGCAGCCGGGGGTGACGCTGGGGGTGCGCAAGCCCGACGGCGAGGTGTCGTGGGCGGTGTTTCGTGCCGTGCCGGTGCGGGACCCCGAGTCGCAGCAGGTGACGGGGGCCATCGTCACCTTCCTGGACATCACCGAGCGCAAGCGCTTCGAGGAGAAGGTGCGCCAGACCCAGAAGCTGGAGAGCCTGGGCGTGCTGGCGGGCGGCGTGGCGCACGACTTCAACAACCTGCTGGTCACCATCCTGGGCAACACCTCGCTGGCGCGGAACACCCCGGGCGTCGATGAACGGATCCTGCCGCTGCTGGACGAGGTCGAGCGCGGGGCGCGCCGCGCCGCCGAGTTGACGAAGCAGATGCTCGACTACGCCGGGCAGGGCAAGTTCCGGTTGCAGCCGGTCGATCTGCCATCGGCCGTGCGCGAGATGGCGAAGCTGGTGAAGTCGCTGATCCCGAAGTCGGTCGAGCTGCACTACCACTTCCAGGAGGGTGTGCCGCCCATCGAGGCGGACGCCACCCAGGTGCGGCAGGTGATCATGAACCTGATCACGAACGCGGCGGAGTCGATCGGCGACCGGCCCGGCAGGGTGGTCATCACCGTCGACCAGACGCGCGTGACGGAGAGCGACCTGGAGGCGTACACGGGGCAATCACCGGCGCCCGGGCCGTACCTGTTCCTGGACGTGGCCGACGACGGTTGCGGCATGGACGAGGCCACGCGGGCCCGCGTCTTCGACCCGTTCTTCACCACGAAGTTCCAGGGACGCGGCCTGGGGATGGCCACGGTCCTCGGCATCGTGCGGGCGCACGCCGGCGCCATCCGCATCGACAGCCGCGAGGGGTTCGGCACGCGGATCCGGGTGCTGTTCCCCGCTGACGCGATGCCGCCGCCGGTGGCGCCCAGCGCGGACGTCCACGGCACCATCCTGGTCGTCGACGACGATCCCGGCGTGCAGAAGCTGGTGCGGCGCGCGCTGGGGCACCGCGGTTTTCAGATCCTGGCGGCCGCGGACGGTCAGGAGGGGATCGCCGTCTTCGAGCAGCATCGCGACGCCATCCGCATGATCCTGATGGACATGACGATGCCGCGCATGAGCGGCGTCGAGGCGCTGCGCGAGATCCGGGCGCGCGGCGGCACGGTCCCCGTCCTGCTGAGCACGGGCTACGACGTGGGCGCGATGGGCGACCAGGCGCAGGAGTTCAGCGGCGTGCTGGAGAAGCCGTACGACGTGCAGGACCTGTGGGCGGCGGTGGAACGCGCGCTGGGCGCCGCCGCGAAGCTGACCTGATCGGCCGGAATTCCGGCCTTTTGCGGCCCCGCGTACCCCGAAATTTGACCCCGGGGCGAAATCCGCGAGCATTGTTTCTGGTTGGTCAACCCGTTTCTTAGGAGGAGACATGAGGTTCAGGGAGCTCAGCGGTCCGGTTCTGTTGGTAGCGCTTTCGATGGTCGGCGGCGCGGCGTTCGCGCAGGAGCCCCCGGCGGCGCCCCCACCGGGGGCCGCGGAGCCTCCAGCGGCGGCTCCTGCTCCGGCGGCACCGGCCGCGGCGATGGAGGGTGGCGGGGCGGCGGCGGGCAGCAAGATGCGGCTGGGCCTGAACGTCGTGCCGATGCCGTTCGGGACGCTGAAGTTCAGCGCCCCCGGTTTCTCCAGTGTCAGCTCTGACACGAAGTTCGCGATCGGCGCGTTTCCCTTCTTCGACTATCTGTTCACGCCGAACCTGTTCGGTGGCCTCGCCGTTCAGTACACGTTCAACATCAAGAGCAAGGACCAAACCAGCGGTGACGCCTCCAAGCAGCTCGACATCATGCTCCGGTTGGGCGGGGGCGCGTACGTCGCCGACAAGCTCCAGCTCTACGGCTATCTGTCACCGGGGTACTCGATCATCATGGTTCCCTCCAGTGCCGGCACCAACAATCCCAAGGGCTTCATGCTCGGCTTCCACGCCGGCGCGATGTACGACGTCGCGCCGAGCGCCTTCCTGAACCTGGAGCTGGGCTACCAGATGGGGTTCCAGAGCGTCTCCCAGAGCGGTGTCACCGCCGACTTCAAGAGCAACTTCTTCCAGATCGGCGTGGGCGGCGGCATCCGCTTCTAGTCCACCCGCCGCGAACGCAACGGTCCTGTTTGGCCACGTGATGGTGGCCGGGCAGGACCGTTTTTCGTTCAGGGGACCGCTGTCGTGATCAGCGCCTGGACGGCGGCCATCAGCTCGCCGGCGGTCTGGGCGGGATAGTAGGCGGGGCTGGCCGAGCGGGGGAGCCCGCCCGCGAGCGCCATCTTTTCCAGGGTGTCCGCGCCTGCTCCACCGTCGATGCCGATCCCGACCACCATCGTGGGGATCCCCAGCGTGTCATGCACCGTCTGGACGGCGGCGATCGCGTTGGCGTCGTCGCACTGGTTGGCGACCTGCCCTGCCGCGTCCGGGGCGCATGCCTGCGTCCCGCAGGTGGGAATGCCGTCGGTGATCAGAAGGATGAACTTCGGCGCGCCATCGACGACGGTGGAGAGGTAACTGGAGCCGGCCAGCTCGGCGGCCGTGGTGGGCGTGCTGCTGCCGGGGAGGACCGCGTCCAGCCTGGCCGCGATGGAGGCCGCGGTCGAGAACCCCGGCGCGATCTCGGCGCCGGTCGCGACGCCGCAGCTGTTCGACGACGCGAACAGCTTCAGGCCCCACTTCACGGTGCTCTCGTACGTCGGCAAGGTCTCTGCCAGCGCCGTCTTCACCAGGCTCCACTTCGAGCTGGCGCCGCAGTTGCCGCTGGTGCAGGTGGTCCCGTCGATCATCGCGCCCATCGAACCGGACCGATCGAGGAGGATCAGCACGTCCGGTGTGGAGGCGCCGCCGCCAGCGCCCGCGGCCCCGCGACCGCTCGTGCCAGCGGCGCCCGCGCCGCCGCGACCGCCCGCGCCACCGCCCTGACCCGCACCGCCTGTTCCATTCGCCGGGCCCCCTTGGCCGGCCATGCCGGCGCCGCCTTCTCCGCTCGCACCAGCGCCGCCGGTCGCCCGCCCGCCTGCGCCGGCGAGGCCCCCTTCGCCGCCGCCAGAGACGGTGCCGCCCGCGCCGCCCCCCGAACCACCCGTGGCGCCGCCCGCGCCGGTTGCCGTGCCGCCCGAGCCGGTCGCCGCCGTCCCTCCGGCTGCGGCGCTGCCGCCGCCCAGGCCGCCGCTCGCCGTGTTACTGCCCGGCGCGCCCGCGCCAGCCCCCGCGTCCCCGCCCTGGCCTCCGCCGGACGAAGAGCATCCGGCGCCCTCGCAGAACCACACCGCGAGCACCGCCAGCATCACGAGACCGCAGGATTTCTTCACGGCTGACTCCTCCCACCGGCTGCTGAAACCCGCCAGCCTTGTGAGGCGCAGTCTACACCCGCCGGTCGCGTCGCCCGCGCGCGACGCCGGGCTGGCCAGTCCGGCTCGTTTGCGTATATTTCCACCCCCCATGGCCTCTCAGCCCAGCCCGCCCGCGCGCGCAGCGGCCCCCGGTGTCCTGGTCATCGGGGCCGGAGGTCTGGGCTGCGCCGCGGTGTTCGCGCTGGCGGCGGGCGGGGTGACGCGGGTGGGGGTCGTCGACGACGACCGGGTCGACGCCACGAACCTGCACCGCCAGCTGTTCCACGGCACGGCCTCGCTGGGCGAGCCCAAGGTGACTTCGCTGGCGCGGGCGGTGGGCGCGCGCTTCCCCGCGGTCCGCGTCGAGACCCACGCGGCCCGCTTCGACGCCGGCAGCGCGGCGCTGCTGGCGCGCTACGACGTGCTGGTCGACGGCTCGGACAACTTCGCCACCAAGTTCCTGGCCAACGACGCCGCCGTGCTGGCCGGCAAGCCGCTGGTGCACGGCGCGGCGGTGGGCCTGGGCGGACAGCTGCTGACGGTCCCCGCCGGGGGGCGGCCCTGCTACCGCTGCCTGTTCGAGGAGATCCCGCCCGCCGGCGTGGGCCCCTCGTGCGCCGAGGCCGGCGTGCTGGGACCGGTGCCGGGCGTCATCGGCGCCCTGCAAGGGGCAGAGGCCGCGCGCCTGCTGCGGGGCGAAACTCCTCGATTCGCAGGGCGCCTCATCCAGTATGATTCCGCCCTCATGTCGTTCCGGATCGTCGCATTCAAGCCGAACCACGCGTGTGGGGTCTGCGGGCCGACCCCCCACATTCGGCTGCTGGACCCCACCGCCTACCCGGCCCCCGCGTGCCTGAGAACAACTGCTTGAGGAACAACGTATGACCACGGCCCCCGTGCCCTCGCCCCGACCCTCCACCGTCACCGGTTTGATCTGCCGCGAATGCGGCTCGACCTACCCGAAGGCCCCCATCCACGTCTGTGAGATGTGCTTCGGTCCGCTGGAGATCGCGTACGACTACGCCGCCATCGGCAAGGTGCTGACGCGCGCCCTGATCGAGTCGCGGCCGTACAACATGTGGCGTTACGCCGAGCTCTTGCCGCTGGACGGCCCGCCGGTGGTCGGCACGCAGACTGGCATGACGCCGCTGGTGAAGGCGGACCGCCTGGCCAAGCGCCTGGGGGTGCGCGAGGTGTGGATCAAGAACGACTCCGTCAGTCACCCGACCCTGTCGTTCAAGGATCGCGTCGTCTCGGTCGCCGTGTCGAAGGCGATCGAGTTCGGCATCGGCACGGTCGCCTGCGCCTCGACGGGCAACCTGGCCAACGCGACCGCGGCCCAGGCGGCGGCGGCCGGGCTGCCGGCCGTCATCCTGATCCCGTTCGACCTCGAGCCGGCGAAGGTGCTGGCCACCAGCGTCTACGGCGCGCGCGTGGTGGGCGTGAAGGGGACGTACGACGACGTCAACCGCCTGTGCTCGGAGATCGCGGGCAAGTACGGCTGGGGCTTCGTGAACGTGAACCTGCGCCCGTTCTACGCCGAGGGGTCGAAGAGCTTCGGCTACGAGATCGCGGAGCAGCTGGGCTGGCGCACGCCCGCCAACATCGTGGTCCCCATGGCAGGCGGCTCGCTGGTCACCAAGATCGGCAAGGCGTTCGGCGAGCTGGAGAAGCTGGGCCTGCTGGCGGCCGGCGGCAACCGCAAGACGAAGATCCACGGCGCCCAGGCGGCCGGCTGCTCGCCCATCGTCGACATGGTGCTGGAGAACCGCGATCAGGTGAAGCCGGTGAAGACGCCCACGTCCATCGCGAAGTCGCTGGCCATCGGCAACCCGGCCGACGGCTTCTACGCGCGGTCGACCATCACCGGCTCGGGCGGCCACGCCGGCAAGCCCAACGACGACGAGATCGTGGCGGCGATGCGCCTGCTGGCCGAGACCGAGGGCATCTTCACCGAGACGGCCGGCGGGGTGACGCTGGGCGCGACGATCAAGCTGATCCAGGAGGGCCGCATCGGCAAAGACGAGGGTCCCCTGGTCGTGTGCATCACGGGCAACGGCATGAAGACGCAGGATCCGCTGGTGGGCAAGCTGCCCGCGCCCGAGCTGATCGGCCCCAGCCTGGCGGACTTCGACAGGTTGCAGACGTCCGTTCAGTAAACTAGACAATAGTAGTCAGAGACAGCCAAGGAGACCGACCCATGCCCAACATTCGAATCCCTACGCCGCTGCGCAAGCTGACGAACGGCAAGGAAGAAGTCGCCGCCACCGGCGCGACGATCGGCGCCCTGATCGCCAACCTGGAGACGCAGTACCCCGGCATCAAGGAGCGCATCTGCGACGAGAGCGGCCAGGTGCGGCGCTTCGTGAACATCTTCGCCAACGACGAGGACATCCGCTTCCTGAAGAACCTGGACACCCCGGTCAAGGACGGCGACGAGATCTCGATCGTTCCCGCCATCGCGGGCGGCAGGTAGTCCCTGAACCCCGAGGCGCTCAGCCGTTACGCGCGCCAGCTGACCTTGCCGGCGATCGGGTACGACGGCCAGGCGCGCATCGCCGCGGCCACCGTGACCGTGGCCGGCGACGATCTGACGACCGAGGTGCTGGCGCGGGCGCTGGGCGCGGCGGGCGTGGGCGCGCTGCGCTGGCTGCGCCGCACCGACCTGGCGCCGGCGGTCACGGCGGCGCTGGCGGGGTCGAATCCCGACCTGCGCGTCGAGACGCGGCCCTGGCCCAGCGGCCCCGGCTGGGTCGCCGCGCTCGAGGGCGCGGCGCTGGTCGTACGCTCGGGCTTCGACGACGACGCCATGCTGCGGGCAGCGATCCGGCTGGGCATCCCCGCCATCGTCGTCCGCGCCGGCGACGCGCAGGTCGACCTGGTGTCGTTCCGCCGGCAGGGGCCCTGTCCCCACCTGGCGCTGGACCTGCCCGAGACGAAGGCGGCGCCGACCGATGGCGGTCCGGCCGCCGTGGTGGCGGCGCACGCCGCCGCCGCCGAGGCGCTGCTGGTGCTGGCCGGAGAGGAACCCGCGGCGACCCTCGAGGGGGCCGCGAATTCCCCCGCGCGGGCCAGGCACCTGCGCTTGCCGCTGGACGGCGCACCCCCGCGCACCACCGAGATCCCCTGGACGCCGGAATGCTTCGCCTGTGGCGGAGCCGGCACGGAAATGACGTTTGCATAGGCCAGAAGGAGTCCCCCCGGAGATGACGACCGCCGCCGACACGACGCGCACCGCCGCCGACGAGCTGGCGCACGCCGAGCAGGTGCGCCGGGCCCGCCTGCGCGTGGCCGAGAAGATCACCGACCTGATCGGGGACACGCCCATCGTCCGCCTGCGCACGTTCGAGCGCGACACGCCCGGCGTCGAGCTGTGGGCGAAGTGCGAGTTCATGAACCCGGGCGGCTCGGTGAAGGACCGCGCCGCCTATCAGATGATCAGTGACGCCATCCGCACCGGCGCGCTGAAGCCCGGCAAGACCATCATCGACTCGACCAGCGGCAACACCGGCGTGGCGTACTCGCTGATCGGCGGCGCCCTCGGCTATCCGGTGACGCTGGTGATGCCGGCGAACGTCTCGTGGGCGCGCCAGAAGATCACGCGCGCGTTCGGGACCGAGCTGGTCTTCTCGGACGCCATGGAGGGGAGCGACGGCGCCATTCGGCTATGTCGCAAGATGGTCGAGGAGAACCCCGACAAGTACTTCTATCCCGACCAGTACTCGAACGCCTCGAACCCGCTGGGGCATTACCTGGGCACGGGGCGCGAGATCTGGGAGCAGACCGAGGGCAGGGTCACCCACTTCGTGACCGGCATCGGCACCAGCGGCACCGTGATGGGCACGGGCCGCCGGTTGAAGGACTACCGCCAGGACATCGAGGTCTGGGCGGTCGAGCCCGACGACGCGCTTCACGGGCTGGAGGGGCTGAAGCACATGGAGAGCTCGATCGTGCCGGCCATCTACCACCCCGAGGAGCTGAACGGCGTCATCGCCATGCCGACCGAGGAGGCCTGGGACGTGTCGGAGCGCCTGGCCAAGGAAGAAGGCCTGCTGGTCGGTCACTCGTCGGGCGGTTCACTGGCCGGGGCGTTGCGGCTGGGGCGCAAGCTGGCGGCGGCGGGGCGGCCCGGCGTGATCGTCACGCTGTTCCCCGATCGCGCCGATCGCTACTTCGAGGCGCCCGTGCTGAAGCAGCACCCGCCCGCCGTCTGAGCGCGGCGCGGGCGAATTGCGCCACGACGGGCGCGATAATAGATATGCGAGCGATGCTTCTCCCCCGTCGCCTCGCGCTGCGTCTGGCCCTCGCCTTCACCGTCGTCGCCGGCTGCGCGGCGGCGCCGCAGTCCAGCGGCAGCGGCGGCGCGGGGCCGCTGGGGTCCGGCGGCGCGACGGCCACCGGCGGAAACAGCGGCAGCGCGGGCGACTGCGGGGCGGCGCTGTTCTGTGACGACTTCGAGAGCTATCCCACGGGCGCGGCGCCCGCGGGGCAGTGGAAGACGCAGACCAAGATGGGCGCCGTCGCCGTCGACGACACGCAGAAGCACTCGGGCAGCAAGTCCGTGAAGTTCACCACGCAGGCAGCGTCCAGCACGAAGACCGCGTTCATGAAGCTGATGGGGGCGCCGCTGTTTCCGGTCCCCATGAACACGTTCTACGGGCGCATGATGTTCTACCTGCAGGCCGGGCCGACCTCGTCGGTGCACTGGACGTTCGTGCAAGCGGGCGGCGTCGTCCCGAACCAGACGCCCAGCTACCACGCGGTCTATCGTTACGGTGGCCAGATGCCCGTCATGAACGGCAGCACGTTCGCGGGCAGCCAGCTGATGGCCAGCTACGACACGCCCGATTCCTACGGGGGCACCGGTCCCTCCAGCGACTGCTATCAGCAGTCGAACGCGGTGGTGGCGCCCATGGGGACCTGGTCGTGCGTGGAGTGGAAGTTCGACGGGACCAACAACGCGCTGCAGATCTGGCTGGACGGAAAGGCCATCGACGAGCTGACCGTCACGGGCCACAGCATGGGCTGCGTGAACCAGCCCGCGGACTACACCTGGTCGGCGCCGGCGTTCGCGGATCTGGAGCTGGGCTGGGAGTCGTACCAGCAGGACGACGCCCGCACGCTGTGGATCGACGACGTGGCGATCGGCACCCAGCGCCTGAACTGCCCGTCGAACTGAGCGGGCCGGGCCAGCAGGCGGCCCGGGCGATCCGCGGTAGGGGAGGGCCGCGTCGTCCGGCGACCTGACGAGCCCCTTTATCATCGAATATGCCTTGACGGGAATATTCCGTGTCGCGTATATATCTGTCATGGAATCGGCGTTCGCCATCGTCGCTGAGCCCAGCCGCCGGGCCATCCTCAGCTTCCTGCTGTCGTCCGAGCGGTCCGTGGGGGAGATCGAGCGCGAGCTCGGCTTGCCGCAGCCGTCGGTGTCCAAGCACCTGCGGGTGCTGCGCGACGCCGGGCTCGTGGAGTCGCGCATCGAGGCCCAGCGCCGCGTCTACCAGCTGAGACCGGAGCCGCTGATGGAGCTGGACGCGTGGCTGTCCCCCTTCCGGCGCTTCTGGACGAAGCACGTCGACGCGCTGGAGCGGCACCTGGATCGGATGACCGAACCGCCGGCGCAAGCCCCGAAAGGCGACCAGATCGCGGCGCCGCGACAGCGACGGACACGACGAACCGGTCACGGACACAGACCGCGAGCGAGCAAGGAAAAGGAGAGGAAATCATGACCACCAGCGCGACCTACAATCCGGGCCCGGCCGCCGGCGCCCACGTCGAAAAAGAGGGAGAGAAGTGGACGCTCGTCCTGGTGCGGGAGCTTCGCCACCCGCCCGCGAAGGTGTGGGAGGCGCTGACCGCGCCCGAGCACCTGCGTGAATGGGCGCCCTTCGACTCCGATCGAAACCTGGGCACCGCGGGAGTGACCGCCAAGCTCACCACCGTGGGCGCGCCCTCGCTGCACGTGACGGAGGCGCTGGTCAAGCGCGCCGACGCGCCCAGGGCGCTGGAGTACAGCTGGGGCGGACAGGACATGCGCTGGGAGCTGGAACCCCTGGGCGCGAACGGCACGCGGTTGACCCTGTGGCACAACATCGACCGTCGCTTCATCGCGATGGGCGCCGCGGGCTGGCACATCTGCCTGGACGTGCTCGATCGGGCGCTGGCCGGTCAGCCCATCGGCCGCACCGTCGGTCCCGCTGCCATGAAGCTCGAAGGCTTCCATCGACTGAACGGCGAGTACGCGAAGCAGTTCGGCGTCGAGGTCCCCAGCTGGGGCGCGCCCAAGGCCTGACGGAGATCAACAGGAGGACGAACATGGGTCGGTTCAGCAACTCGAAGAAGACGGTCATCGCGTTCTGGGGCGTCACCGTGCTGTTCTGTCTGCAGCTGGCGTTCACTGGTTACGCGCAGCTGCGTTTGCCCCAGGTGGCGGCGGCGTTCACGCACCTGGGCTTCCCCGATTACTTCCGGGTCGGGCTGTCGTTCGCCAAGTTCGCCGGCGTGCTGGTGCTGCTGGCGCCCGTGCCCGCGCGTCTGAAGGAGTGGGCCTACGCCGGCTTCGCGTTCGACGTCGCCTCCGCGATCGCCGCGCACCTGGCGGTGGGTGACGGACCGCAGGCCTGGGGCTGGCCGGTGGGCACGGGCGCGCTGTGGGCGCTGTCGTACTTCCTGTGGCGCAAGCTGCAGGCGGCACCGGCGGCGGAAACCGGCGCGCCCCGGACGACCGGGAGCGCGCACGGTCAACCGGCCAGCGCGCTCGCGCGCTAAGATGACCGCCGCGATGCCGGCGGCCGCCAAAAGTACGACGAGGAGTACGACGAACAGCTCGACGAAGAGCAACGCCAAGAGGGCGATCAAGACGTCGCCGTCTCGCCTGATCGACGGCCGGATCAAGGAACTGGGCGACTGGCGCGGCGAGACGCTGTCCCGCGTCCGCGCCCTCATCAAGCAGGTCATTCCCGACGTGGTCGAGGAATGGAAGTGGCGCGGCGTGCCCGTCTGGTACCACGACGGGATGCTGTGCACGGGCGAGACCTACAGGGCCGTCGTGAAGGTGACCTTCGCCAAGGGCGCCGCGCTGGCCGATCCTCGCCGCCTCTTCAACTCGAGCCTGGAGGGCAACACCCGGCGCGCCATCGACTTCCGCGAGGGCGAGAAGCTGGACGAGAAGGCGCTGAAGGCACTGCTGCGGGCGGCGGCCGACCTGAACAGCCGCGCCTCCGGTCCCGCGAAACGCGGAGCAACCCGCCCGGCGGGCAGCAAGCGCCGTCAGGCCGGGAGCAAGCCGTCATCAGGCGGGCGATTGATCAGGGGCGACCGGGCCCATTAATCTGGGGCTGACGGCCGGCGGTACGGGCGACGTGAAAAGCCCGGGCGCCGCCGCCCAAAGCCCCCATGCCTTCTCTCTCAGCCTCCGAGGACCGCGCGCTCGACCGGGCCTTCACCGCCTGCGCGGTGCTGGCCCTGGCCACCATCTGGCTGTTTCGCTACCCCGCGGGCGTCGATCTGCCGCAGCACGGGAACATCCTGCGCATCCTAGCCGACTTCGGCGATCCGCACCTGGGCTACGGGGCGTTCTACGAGCGACAGGTGTTGACGCCTTACCTGGTCACGTACCTGCTGGCGCTGCCGTTCGCGAAGCTGTTCGGCGCGCTGGCCGCCGTGAAGATCGTCCTGTCGATCGCCGCCCTCGCCACGCCGCGGACCATGATCGAGTGGTTGCGCGGCGTGGGCGGCGAGGCGTGGTGGGGGCTGTTCGGCTTCCCGCTGACGTTCGGCTTCGCATACCAGTGGGGGCTGTTCTCGTTCATGCTGGCGACGCCGCTGATGTTCGCGCTGCTGATCGCCGATCGGCGCGTGACGGAGCGCCCCTCGGCGCGCGCCGCCGGTGCGGCGGCCGCGTGCGCGGTGGTGCTGTGCTTCTGTCACGGCGTCAGCTTCGTGGTCGCGGCGATGATCATCGGCCTGGAGGCGCTGGTCGACCTGGGGCGGACGCGCGGTGTCCGCGTCTTCGTCTTGCGCCTGCTCCCCTGCTTCGCCGGGGCCGCCGTGCTGGCCGCCTGGCAGCTGAAGCCCAGCGTCCCCGGCATGGGACAGATCACCGAGTGGCCGCCCGGCAACGACCGCTTCGTCTCTTTTCTCTCTGGCGAGTTCGCGGGCTGGCCCAGCTACTGGCCCGCGCTCGCTGGCGCGGCCGTCCTGATCGCCATGACGCTGGCCAGCCGCCCGTCGCTGGCCTGGTCGGCGCGGCGCCTGATCCCGCTCGGCGTCGCGCTTTTGCACTACCTGCTGCTGCCCGAGATGATCGGACCCACCTGGTTGGTGGGGATGCGCATGGTGATGTTCGTGCATGCGTTCGGCACGGGCGCGTTCAACCCCGGCGTCCAGGGCCGCAGCCGCCGCGTCATGCTCGGGGTGACGACCGGCATCGTGATGGCCTGCTTGCTGGTCCAGGGCGGTCGCCTGGCGGTGTTCAACCGGGAGGTGCGCGGGCTGACGGAGCTGACCAGGGCCATCCCCCGCGGCGTCGACGTGCAAGAGCTGGTGGTCGACACCGGTCCCAACAGCGAGGCGTTCGGCCGCGGCGCGATCGGCCAGGTGACCGCCTGGCTGACCGCGGAGAACGGCGGCTTCCTGTCGAATGACTCCGGTGGGTACTTCCAGCTCCCCATCCGCCGCCCGCCCGGACGGCCCTGGGTGGGGGAGTACCACTGGTTCGTGGCCCGCGGCGGCAGCGACATCCCCATGCGCGTGAGCTCTCGCGTGGGCGCGGTGGACCTGGTCAAGCACGCCGACGACTGGTGGTTGTTCACGTCGAAGACCGCTCCGCGTGCGCTGGGAGGCCTCGAGGTCGTGCGTTACGCGCAGGGGTGGGGCGGCCTGGTCCTGGATCGGGCGCTGTCCGGCGGCCCGCTGCGCGCCGCCGGCCAATCTTTCGCGCACGGCCTGGCCACGCACGCGCAGTCGAAGATCCAGGTCCGGGCGTCCGCGGCCGGACCGGGCGCGCACCTGCGCGGCGCGGTCGCGATCGACGACGATGCCGGTGGTCCGACCGAGCTGGTGTTCGAGATCTGGGAGCCGGGCGGTAAGCGCCTGTGGACCAGCCCGCCGCTCAGCCCCGGTCACGCCGCCGTTCCCTTCGACGTCCCGCTGCAGGGCCGCACCGACCTGCTGCTGGCGGTCGAGCTCGCGCCGAAGGTCGCGGACAACCGCAACGCGCACGCCGACTGGCTGGACCTGCGCGTCGAGAACTGACGCCCGCCGCCGCGTGACGGCGCCTGCCGGCTACGCCCGCGTCGGCGGCACGCCGGCGGGGCCGCCGACGGCGCGGCGCTTGCGGTTCATGAACAGATACAGCAGCGGCGCGGCCAGCAGCGAGTACGAGATCACGTGACCGACCGGGCCGTCGGGCCCCGCGATCTCGGTCGCGTCATGGAAGCTCTGGCTCCCTTCGATCACCCCGCTCTCCGCCAGCTCGTGCACGCCGTAGATCAGCAGCTGCAGCAGGAACAGCGTCAGGAACACCGCCGTGACCTTCAGGACGACGCCCAGGTTCAGGCGCGCGGCGCGCCGGCTCCAGGTCCAGGCCACGGCCGCCGCCAGCACCAGGCCGATGGCGGCGCCCACCCGGGGCGCGACGCCGTTGCCGGCGATGCGGAACTGGATTCCCAGGTACAGCACGGCCTCCAGGCCTTCGCGCGTCACCAGCAGCGTGGTGACCAGCGCCACGCCCAGGATGGCCGCCGCCGACGAGCGGTCCTCGCCGGCCGACATGCGCTCGACGCGGGCCTCGATGTCGCCCTTCATGTGCCGGCCCATGCGGACCATCTGCGCCAGCAGCAGCCCCACCAGCACCGCCGCCGTCAGCGCCGCCACGCCCTCGTAGAGCGGCTGGTTGGGCACCAGCTGCCACAGGTACGCGCCCAGCAAGCACGTCGCGATCGAGAACAGCAGGCCCAGGCGGACCCCGCGCAGCAGGTGGTCGCGGTGGGTCTTGCGCAGATACGCGGTGATGACGCCGACGATCAGCAGCGACTCCAACCCTTCGCGAAAGGTGACCAGCAGCGCCTGAAGCATGTGCAGCGGCGACTATAGCGCGCGGTGGCGGTCGGCGAGCCAGTTCGTGACCAGCTCTTCGGCCCAGTAAACGGGGCGAAACGGCATGCGGCCCGCCACGAACCCGACGTGGCCGCCCTTCGGAGATAGCGCGAACGTCACGCTGGGCGAGGCGGCGGCGACCGCTTCGGCCACGGCCTGGGCGGGAAAGAACGGGTCGTCGTCGCTGCTGACGCACAACGTGGGGACCGCGATGCGCGGCAGGTACCGGACCGCGCTGCACCGGGCATAGTAGTCCTCGGCGCTGGCGAATCCGTGCAGGGGGGCCGTGACCGCGTCGTCGAACTGGCCGAAGGTGCGCACGGCCTGGATGCGGGCCGCGTCCAGGTGCGCCGTCTCCGCGGGGAAGCGCGCCAGCAGGTCCAGGCTCTTCGTCTTCAGGCGGGTCATGAAGTGACGGGCGTAGATGCGGCCCACGCGCCGCTCCAGGTGGCGCGCCGCCGCGCCCAGGTCGTAGGGGACGGAGATGGTGGCGGCGGCCCGGACGGGGCTGGAGGCCCCGGCCTCGCCCAGCCACTTCAGCAGGACGTTGCCCCCCAGCGAGAACCCGATCGCGTACAGCGGCACGCCGGGCTCGCGCGCCAGCAACAGCCTCACCACCAGGTCCAGGTCGCCGGTCTCGCCGGCGTGATAGAGGCGGGGACGCCGGTTGCGCAGCCGCCGCTTGATGTCCGCCGGATCGCGGGCGCAGGACCGGAAGTTGAGGACGGTGCTACGCCAGCCCGCCTGCCGGGCCAGCAGGGCCAGCCCCTGGGTGTGCAGCGAATGGGCGCTGCCCTCTAGCCCGTGCAGCAGCAGGACGCGCGGGGCGCCCGGCGGCCCGGCCGCGTGATCCAGCATCAGCTCGTCGCCGTCGGGCGTGGTCAGCGCCTCGCGCTGGAAGGTGATCAGCCGCCGCGAGCGGACCAGCCGCGCCCACGCCGACTGCAGGTGCGCGCCCGGGACCCACCAGGCGGGCACGAAGGGCGGGGAGGCGGGGGCCATGTTCATTTTCGGCGGAGACGATGAGGCAGCGGCCACGGGATGGCAAGGACGGGCCGGCGCGCCTGCAAACTCGCCCGGCGCGGGGCTTTCGGGTTACCCTCGTCGGATGCGTAAGCGGACCTCGATGGGGACCTGTCGCGCGGCGCTCCGGTTGGTGGCGCTGGGGCTGGCGGCGTTCGGGCTGCTGGCAGCGCTGCCGGTTCGCGACGCCGTCGCCGACGACGCCGCGAACCACTACAACGCGGGCCTGCAGCTGAAGCGCGATGGCAAGGTGCCCGAGGCCATCGCCGAGGTCGAGAAGGCGATCGCCATCCGGCCCAAGTACGCCGCCGCCCACTTCACGCTGGGCAACCTGTGGCGGACCCAGGGCAGCTACGACAAGGCCGCCGCCGAGTACGAGAAGGTGATCGACCTCGAGCCGAAGGACGCCGACGCGCACGGCAACCTGGGCTCCGCCTACGTCCGGCTGAACCGCGTCGACGACGGAATCAAGGAGCTGGAGCGCGCGGTGGAGCTGCAGCCGAACCTCTACGAGCCGCGCCTGTCGCTGGGCAAGGCCTACCGGATGAAGAACGACTACCCGCACGCCATCGCTCACCTGGAGAAGGCCACCCAGCTGCAGCCCGCCGATCCGGTGGGCTGGTCCAACCTGGGCGTGGCCCGCTCCCACTCCGGCGATCTTCCCGGGGCGATCGCCGCCTTCAAGCGGGCGCTCAGCATCAGCCCCAATGACGCCGAGATGCACTTCAACCTGGCCACCGTCTATCGCCGGCAGCGCGACGCCGAGAACGCCATCACCGAGTACCGGGCCGCCATCACCGCGAACCCGCGGCTGTCCAAGGCCTACTACGACCTGGGCATCGTGCTGTCCCAGGAGCGCCGCACGGAAGAATCGGCCGATGCCTTCGAGAAGTACCTGCAGAACGGCCCGGAGGACGCCGGCTCGCGCAAGGACGCCGAGGAGCGCCTGCAGAGCCTGCGCGCCGCGCTGGCCAAGAAGAAGTGAGAGATGCCGCCGCGGGGCTGACCGGGCCGGGAAGCCAGTGCCGCGGGGCTACGCGAAGCCCTTGCCGGCCAGGAAGATCTCGAAGCTCTGCGCGCGGGAACTGTCGGGCTTCACCACCTTCACGTCGGAGAACCGCCCGGCCATGCGCTTGCGGATGACCTCGAAGTCGGGGCCCTGGAACAGCTTGCCCACGAAGGCGCCGCCCGGGGCCAGCAGCCGCTCGGCGCGGGTCAGCGCCTCCTCGAACAGCCGTGCCGAGCGCGCCTGATCCGTGGAGCGGATGCCGGTGGTGTCGGGGGCCATGTCGGACAGCACCACGTCGAACGCCTTCAGCGTCCCCAGCAGCTCCTCGTCGGGCGTCACGTAGAGGTCGCCCACCAGCGCCCGCACGCCGGGCACGGGGCGGGGCAGGGGATTGCGGTCGATGCCCACCACGGCGCCGTGCGGCCCCACCACCGAGATCGCGTACTGCATCCACGAGCCCGGACAGCAGCCGAGATCCAGCACCCGATCGCCGGCGCGCAGCAGGCGCATGCGGCGATCGATCTCGTCCAGCTTGAACACCGACCGCGCCGCGAAGCCCGCGGCGCGCGCCTTCTCGAAAAAGCGATCGTGGCGGACGTTGGGATCGCTGAAACGACTGCGATTCTTCGCCAACGCCCGCCTGCTGAGGTGCTACCCGCGAAGGGTGCGGCTACTTCTTGCCGCCGCCCTGCGGGGCGCCCTTCTTCGAGGCCTTCATCGGGTTCTTCGACTCGGCCTCCTTCACCTGGCGCGGCACGATGTACTTGCGGACGTCCTTCACGCTGCCCTTCACCAGGACCAGGCCGTTCGGCCCGCCCGGGATGGCGCCCTTGATCAGGACCACGTCCTTGTCGTCCAGCACCTTCACCACGACCAGGTCGGAGGCCGTCGACTTCACGCCGCCCATGCGGCCCGACATGCGCTTGCCCTTGTGGACGCGGCCGGGGGTCAAACGGCAGCCGATCGAGCCGCCGTGACGGAAGAACTCGTGCGTACCGTGCGTCATGCTGTCACCGGCCATGCGGTGCTTCTTCATGACGCCCTGGTAACCCTTGCCCTTGGTGGTGCCGACGACGTCGATGACGTCGCCCTCCTTGAACACGTCGTTCGCGCGCAGGACCTTGCCGACCTCGTAGCTGTCCAGGTCCTTCGGGTTCAGGCGCACCTCGCGCAGCACCCGCGGCGTCTTCTCGAGACCGGCCTTCTTGATGTAGCCGGCGTCCGGGCGGTTCACCAGGCGAACCGGCGTCTCCTCGAAGCCGATCTGAACGGCGGCGTACCCGTGCTTGTCAGGCGTCCGCTTGCCGACGACCACACACGGTCCCACGGTCACGGCGGTCACGCCCAGGGCGGTCCCATCCTCGTGAAACACCTGCGTCATCCCAATCTTGCGGCCCAGAAGGCCCATCTTCAGTGACATGGTGGAAGCAACTCCTTCGTCGTCGTCGTGCGTCGCGCGTAGATCTAGCCGTGCGTCGGAAAACGCGGGTTTATACGTTCCGCGGACGTCGGAGTCAAGACATAGGACGACGGGCCAGGCCGGCGGCCGCCCCTCACATCACGTTGAAGTCGGTCACGTAGATGTTCCGGATGTGCTTGCCCGGTACGATCTCGCGCAATTCCTCCATCAGCGACTTCTTCAGCTCGGCCAGGCGCTCGCTGCCTTGCAGGTCGCCGTTGTGCTCGGCGAAGGTGCGCAGGATCGCCTCCTTGATCTGCGTCGTGCGGTGCACGACGACCATCTGCGAGCCCTCGCCGTCCACCTCGACGCCCAGGCTCAGGCGCACGTAACGGTCTTCGGAGTAGGGCTGAAGTTGTACCAGCACGTCGTTTATCGAGACGACCGGCCCCATGGCCCCCGCCGGCGTCTCGCCGCAGCCGCCCGAACCGCAGGGATCCCAGCCGCTGCCCCGGTTGTGGTGCTGCTTCCACCCGATCGCGAACACCGCCGCCAGCAGGACGATGTTGAAGACCGCCAGCACCAGGAAGGACCTGCCTGTTTCTTCCTCATTCATCGCTTCGGCTCCATCGCGGACCAGTTTGCGCACATTAAAACTGTCGGCTGGTGCACCAAAAAATATACCAAAGAACGGGTGACGATCCGGTGAAAATTCTCGGCGCGCGAGCCCTGGGGCCACCCTGCCAGCGAGGCAGAAAATTGAAAGCGCGGCCCCGAGCGCGCTGAACCCCGCCTGCTACATTTCGCGACGTGGTGACGGATCCGTTCCCCCGGCGCGCGGGGTTACGTCAATCGTACCTGGCCAGCGACGCGCGGCCGCGGCTGGTTCTGCCTCCAGGGGAGACAGTGCAGGCGCTATATGTCGCCTTTTCGAACGCCCTGACCCTGGGAAAGGCGCCCCCGGTTCGCGACGCCGCTCACGATCTGCTGGCGTATCTGTCGGCACACTTCGGGATCAGCATCCCCTCCCTACGGGTGCTGGGGGTCAGGCCCCATCAGGTCGAGGATGGAGTCTGCACGTACCAGCTGTTCGGTGACTACACCCCCTCCACCGAGCGCATCCGCGTCTGGATGCGCACCGCCATCCGCGGTCAGGTCAGCAGCCCCAAGGCGCTGCTGAACACGCTGCTGCACGAGCTGTGTCACCACCTGGACAACACCGTGTGGTCGTGCCCCGAGAGCCCGCACACGCGCGGCTTCTTCGGACGGATCGACGACCTTTACCACCACACGCTGGGCACGCCGCCCGAACTGCGCCGCCGCCTGCACTGGGTGAAGGTCGGCTCCGTGTACCGGATCGACTGGACGAGGTCCCGCGCCGCCCGCCCGGGGTAGACGGGCGGGCCTGGATCCGCGCGTCGGCACTTCGCGCGGCACGCCCGGCCGAGCGAGCGCCCGGCAACGATCTCGCCGCCGTCTCCGGGCAACGGCTACCAGATCACTGCGCGACGCAACCGAGCGGGGAACTGGACAGCGCGACGTCGTCGAACCACAAGGTCATCGCGCCTGCCCCGTAGCTCTGCCAGCCGAAGTTGAAGTCCGCCAGCTTCGTGTACCGCGACAGCGACGAGCTGCCGCTCGAGATCCAGCTCTGGTCGATGTTCGCCGTGGGCATGCCGTCTTCCTTCAGACCGGCCTGGTCGGCGCCGTCGATGGAAACGCTGAGGTTGCCGTTCGTGTTGATGTTCAACACCACGCAGTACCAGGTGTTGGCGGTGGGCTTGAAGCTGGCCATGTCGCCGTTGGGGCTGACATCGGGGATATTGGCGGAGTCGGAGTCGGTGTTCCAGTGAAAGACGCCGTCCTGGCTGCCAAAGCGCAGCTCGTTCGACTGACTGTACTGATCGACCATCATGGGGTGGGTCACGATCATGGCGCCGTGCCCCGTCGCCAGCGCCGACATGAACTTCACGTAGAAACGGACGTACACCGTGTCGCCGAGCGTTCCGATCACCGATGAGTTCCGCAGGTAGAGCCGGTCGGGGCTGGTGACTTTGAGCGAGTGGCCCGAGCCGTGGGCTCCGGTCGAATCGATCATCGCGCTGCCGGAGGCGCTGCTGGGGACCAGGGTCCACAAGGTCGTGTTGAGACTGCCGCCCGATTCGAAGTCGTCGCACAACGGCAGGCTGCCGCACGACGTGGAGCCGGTGGCGCCGGCCGTGCCGCCGCTCTTCCCGGCCGCGCCGCCGCTGCCGGTGGATCCGCCGCTCGCACCACCCGAGCCGGTCGCGGTGCCCCCCCCGCTGGCCGTCGCGCCGCCCGCGGCGCCGCCGGTGCTGGTGCCGCCCGTGGCCGTCACGCCGCCCGAGCCGCTCACACCTCCGCTGGCCGCGCCCCCGCTGCCCATGGTGGTGCTACCGCCGCTGCCTACGATGTGTCCGCCCGAGCCGCTGCCCCCTGAGCCGTGACCGCCCGTGCCGCTGGTGGACCCGCCGCTGCCGCTGGTGGTGCCGCCCGAGCCCGCGTCGCTTCCGCCCGACCCGCGGCCCCCGGAGCCGGTGCCGCCCGAGGCTTGCCCACCGCTGCCGGAGGGGCCGCCGCTGCCGCCCGACGAACAGCCGGGACCTCCGAACGCGGTGAAGAACAGGGCGGGCAGCAGAAGGACACCTGCGCCCGCGGTGGCGCGGCAGGAAAGTCGGGGACGGCGGACGGCCTTCATCTTCATCGGGGAGCGTCTCCTCTTCGGGGGAAGAGGATCAGCGTAGCATCTCCGATGGCGAGCGCGCGGGGGCTCCGCCGCAGTGGCGCGGTCAGTTCGGCGCCGCGGCGGGCTTCGGGGCCCCGGTCGTCGGCGTCGCGGCTTTCGACGTCTTCTTGCCGGGCTTCATCAGCCACACCGGGTGCAGGCCCTCGAAGATCTTGTCCTTCGCCACGGCCAGGTTGGTGCGCATGTCCAGGCCCTTGATGCGGTCGAGCGTGTCACGCAGCAGCGTGATGCGCCCGCGCACCGCCTCGTCGCACGGCGGCACGCCGGGCACGGGAGCGCCCTCGCACAGCGTGCGGGCGCGGTCGGCCGCCTCGAACGCCGGCGACGCCTCGAACCGGTCCGCGTAGGCGACGGCGCGGCGAAGCTGCAGCCGGTAGTCGTTCGCGTGCGCCGGCAGCAGGTGACCCACCGTCGCCAGCGCCCAGTCGGGGCGATGGCCGTCGAGGAAGAGATCCGCGAGCTCCAGCGAGGCGGGCACGTCGTCGGGGTTGCCCAGCAGGTGCGCCTGCAGCTCGGCGGCGCGCTCGCGACGCTCGGGGGCCAGCACCAGCGCCGCCTTAACCGTCGCGTCGGGCCGCGGCATGATCAGCAAGGTCGCCAGCAGCAACAACACCAGAATGTCGAGGATGCGCGTCAGCCGCATGGACCAGGAAAACCTAACACATCCGCCCGGCGGTGTTCCCGGTCGCCCTCTAGTGCCGCAGGACGACGTCCGCCACGACCGCCGCCAGAAAGGCCACCGAGACGTAGCCGTTCAGGTTGAAGAAGGCCATGTTCAGGCGTGAGAGATCCGACGGCTTCAGGATGGCGTGCTCCCAGGTCAGCAGCGCCGCCACGATCACCACGCCCGCGACGTAGAAGATTCCCAGCCCGGCGAGCGGCGCCAGCGCCGCCAGGGCAGCCAGGGTCACCACGTGCAGCGCGCCCGACACGGCCAGCGCGCCCGGCACGCCCAGCCGCGCCGGGATCGAATGCAGACCCATGGAGCGATCGAAGTCCCTGTCGGCCAGCGCGTACAGCACGTCGAACCCGCCGATCCAGGTCCCCACCGCCAGCATCAGCAGGCCCGGCACCAGACCGAAGGAGCCGCGGACCGCGATCCAGGCGCCCGCGGGGCCCGACGCGATGGCCAGGCCCAGCGCCAGATGACAGAGCGCCGTGAAGCGCTTCGTCAGCGAGTAGCCGTACAGAAAGACGAGCGCCACCGGCGCCAGCGCCAGGCACAGGGGCCCGAGGTAGGCGGCCGCGCCCAGGAACACGACCGCGCTGGCGAGCGTCAGCGCCCAGGCCGCCGACAGTGACACGGCGCCGCGCGGGATCTCCCGGTTGGCGGTGCGGGGGTTCTTGGCGTCGTAGCGGCGATCGACGATGCGGTTGAACCCCATCGCGGTGGTGCGCGCGCCCGCCATCGCCACGACGATGGCCGCCAGGCGCTGCAACGGCAGACCCACGCCGCGCGCCGCCAGCGCGGCCGCGGCCAACGCGAACGGCAGCGCGAAGATCGTATGGCTGAACTTCACCATCTTGCCGAACGTCACGATCGGGTTCGCGCGCGCCTCCGGCGGCAGGGACGGCGGCGGCAACGGCGGGGGCAGCGAGGGCGGGGAGACGTCGGAGGGCGGGATGGCTGAAGTGCTCATGCGAAGACCAACCAGCGAAGGGTGAGGGGAGGGGCGGTGACCAGGGCGCGTTCGGGATCGGCGGACGCATCGGCGGGCAGGACGTCGAGCAATCCAGGACGGCTTCCCGGCGCCAGCGTCCCCAGCGCCGGCAGTCCCAGGGCGCGCGCGCCGCCCGCTGTCGCGGCGTGCAGCCAGACGCGGGGCGGGATCGCGGGAAAGGCGTGGGCCAGGACCGACAGCTCGGCCCACAGCGACAGGTCGGGGGCCGAGGCCAGGCTATCGGTGCCGAGCGCCAGCGCCACGCCGTCGTCCAGCAGCGCGGGGACGTCGGGCAGCCGGCCCCCGATGTGCAAGTTCGAGCGCGGACACAGCACGACGGTCGCGCCGGCCTCGCGCGCGCGGCGGCGATCGTCGGCGCTGGCGTGGACCATGTGGACCAGCAGGGGCGGGTGGCGCCCGTCGAAGCCGCCCCGCGAGGCGACGTAAGCGCAGGGTTCCAGGCCCGGTGACCGCTCCTCGGGAGAGACGCCCAGGGCGCGCAGGACGTCCGGCCAGCCGCCGCTGCCATCGCGCAGGAGCGACAGCTCGTCCGGATCCTCGGCCAGGTGGATGCTGGTGGGCAGGCCGGCCGCGGCGGCGGCCGCGAAGATCCGCTGCAACAACGCCGGTCCCACGGAGTAGGGCGCGTGCGGGGCGGGCACGGCGGCGACGCGCGCCGGTCGCTCCGGCAGCGCCGCGCGCTCGCGCTCGGCGTCGGCCAGCGCGTCGCCGGTGCGCGCCTCGCGCGAGCCGACCAGCTCGTGGAAGAACAGCCCCTGCAGCCCGACCGCGCCCAGCGCCCGCCAGCCGGCGGTGCCGTTGCCGACGTCGCCGACGGCCGCCGTCCCCAGCGCCTTCGCGTTTCGCGCGGCCGTCTCCGCGGCGGCGCCGACGTCGTCATGGTCTGGCGCTTCGCGGAGCTGGCCGGCCAGGGCGCGGGTCCACGCGATCACGCCGCCTCCGCCCGGGACCCGGCCCGCCAGCGCCGACAGCTCGAGGTGCGTGTGCGCGTTCACCAGCCCCGGCAGCAGGGTTCCCTCGCCGCGCGTCTCGGGCAGGGCGGCGTGGGCGGCGCGCAGGGCCGCGCGCGGCCCGACGGCGACGATGACGCCGTCCCCGTCCACCACCACCGCGCCCTCACGCAGCGGGGGCGCGCCGATGGGCAGGACCCAGGGCGCGCTGAGCAGGCGATGAGGCGCGGTGGCGAGCACGAGCGTCCCTTCGTCCTTTCGTCCTTCGTGTCGTTCCTGCGTCGCCCGCCGACTCAGGCCAGCGCGGCCGTGGGCAACAGCTCGTAGCGCATGTTGCGCCGCCGCGGCACGAAACCCGCTCCGTGCACGTAGCGCTCGATGTCGGCGGCGCTCAGCTTGAACACCGCACCAGCTTGCGACACGACGTTCTCCTCGATCATCGCCGAGCCGAAGTCGTTGCCGCCGAAGCGCAAGGCCACCTGGCCCACCTCGGGGCCCATGGTGGGCCACGACACCTGCAGGCTGGGGAAGTTGTCCAGGTACAGCCGCGACAGCGCGAAGATGCGCAGGTAGCGCATGGCGGTCGTGTCGTCCTTCAGCTTCAGGCGCGTCCCCTCGGCCTGGAAGGGCCAGCAGATGAACGCCGTGAAGCCGGAGGTCTGGTCCTGCAGCGCGCGCAGCCGCTCCAGGTGGTTCACCAGGTGCGCCGGCGTCTCGCCGAAGCCGAACACCATGGTGGCGGTGGTGCGCAGGCCCAGCGCGTGCCCCTCGCGCATCACCTCCATCCAGGTGTCGGTGGTGCACTTCAGCGGCGAGATGGCGTGCCGGATCTCGTCGTCCAGGATCTCCGCGCCGCCCCCGGGGATCGAGTCGAGCCCCGCCGCCACCAGGCGCTCGATCACGCCGCGGATGGGCATGTTCTCCAGCTCGGCGATGTAGCGGATCTCCTCGGGTGACAGACCGTGGATGGCCAGCGGGTAGTTCGCCTTCATCCAGCGGAACAGCTCCTCGTACCAGGTCAGCGGCAGGTTCGGGTTCAGCCCGCCCTGCAGCAGGATCTGCACGCCGCCCAGGTCCACCGTCTCCTGGAACTTCTGCGCCAGCACCTCGCGCGGCAGCGTGTAGCCGTCCTTGCTGGTGGGGGGGCGGTAGAAGTTGCAGAACTTGCAGCGAGTCACGCACACGTTCGTGTAGTTGACGTTGCGGTCGATGATGTACGTGACCGTCCCCTCGGGGTGCAGGGCCCGGCGGCGCGTGTCGGCCGCGGCGCCCAGATCCAGCACGCTCGCGTCGGAGTAGAGGCGAATGAAATCCTCGGGTGACAGCCGCTTGCCGTCGGCGGCGTCGGCCAGCAGGCTGTCCACCGAGCGCCCGGGGGCGGCGTCGCTGGCGGGCATCGACACGCGCGCCGCGCGCTCCTTCACGTAGGCGCCGTCGAAGAAGCGCAGCCGGGTGCGCCGCTCCGAGCCCTCGTCGATGCGCAGCCGCTCGAGGAACGCGCCCGCGCCGGACAGTTCCTCCGAGCCCAGCCGGTAGTGGATGTTCTCGGTCAGGTAGCGCTCGTACAGCGCCGGAGACCCACCGTGGGCCTCCGCCCAGGCGCGCGCGATCTCGGCGCGCGCCGCCAGGCCCATGCGCAGGCTCTCGCGCAGCAGGGCGATGCCCGTGTCGTCGACGGCGTCGGGGCGGCCCGCCCACAGCGCGAACACGAAGGGCAGGCCGGTGACCCGCTTCCATTCGGCGCCCAGGTCGTAGACGTGCGGGTAGCGGTCCGCCACGGCGAAGCCGGCGTCGCCGATGACCAGCGCGCCCGTCGTGTCGTGCGCCGCGCGCTCGACGTCGTCGTGGGGCACCTCGGCGAAGCGCGGGGTCAGGCCGCGGTGGCGGGTCAGGTGCCGCACCAGCGCCGCCGAGCTGCGCGAGGCGCCGTCCAGCGAGATGGCGGCCATCTGCTCCCACGGCACCTCGCCGACCAGCAGCACCGTGCGCACGTTGCCGAAGCTGGTGATCCCCACGCCGGGGACGGCGCGCAGGGAGATGAGGCCGCGTTGACCCAGCTCGGCTTCGCCGAGATGGGTCGTCGCGGGAGGGTTTGGGAACCCTGCCAGGGTTCCCATCTGCAACCGTCCCTCGATCTCGCGGTAGGCCGCGGTGGGGATCAGCGCCAGGTCGACGTCGCCGGCGGCCAGGCGGGCGGCGCAGCGGCTGGGCAGATCGAACTCCAGCTGGAAGTGGTCCTCGCCCAGGCCCCGCTCCAGGCCCCAGGTGATGGGCCGCGCGTTCAGGAACGACACCGCCGAGACGCGCACGCGCCGGCGGGCGGTCACGACACCACCTCCAGGCTCTTGCGCACGTCGCGCCGGTACGGCTTGCTGCCGACCAGCGCGTCCCCCTCGGCGACCACGTTGTACAGGGTGTCGCGCTCCACCGGCGAGCGGCCGGCGTTGCGGATCAGGCGCACGATCTCGTTCGGCGTCATGGCCTGGGGCGTCTCGGCGCCGGCCATGTGATAGATCTTTTCTTCCTGCACGGTGCCGTCCAGATCGTCGGCGCCGAACCACAGCGCCGTCTGCGCCGTCTTCACGCCCAGCATGATCCAGTACGCCTTGATGTGCGGGATGTTGTGCAGCATCAGGCGCGACACGGCGTAAAGGCGCAGGTCCTCGACGCCGGTGGGCGCCGGCAGCTTCATCAGCGCGTTGTTGTCGGGGTGAAAGGCCAGCGGGATGAACGTCTGGAACCCGCCCGTCTCGTCCTGCAGCGCGCGCAGGCGCAGCAGGTGATCGACGCGATCCTCGTCCGTCTCGATGTGCCCGTACAGCATCGTGCAGTTCGAACGCATACCCAGCTGGTGCGCCTGGCGGTGCACGTCCAGCCACTCGTCGCCGGTGCACTTGTCGTCGCAGATCTTCTTGCGGACCTTGGGCGCGAAGATCTCGGCGCCGCCGCCGGGGAGGCTGTCCATACCGGCGGCGCGCAGCCGCTCGAGCACGGTGCGGATGGGCAGGCCGAAGTGCTTGTGGAAGAAGAACAGCTCGACGGCGGTGAACGCCTTCAGGTGAATGCCGGGCTTGATGCGCTTCAGGCCGCGCAGCAGCTCCTCGTAGTAATCGAAGGGCAGGCCGTCGTGCAGGCCGTTGACGATGTGCACCTCGGTCAGGGGATCGCCTGCGTCGACGCGCGCGCGCAGCTTCCCCCACGCCTCGTCGTGCGACATCGTGTAGGCGCCCTTATCGCCGGGCTTCAGCCGCGCGAACGAGCAGAACATGCAGCTGGCCACGCAGACGTTGGTGGCGTTGATGTGCAGGTTGCGGTTGAAGTAGGTGCGGTCCCCGTGCAGGCGCTCGCGCACCTCGTTGGCCAGCGCGCCCACGTCCAGCAGGTTGGGGTGGCGAAACAGGGTGATGCCGTCGTCGAACGACAGCGGCTCGCCGGCGCGCACCTTCTCGCGTATCTGGCCAAAACTGGCGGACAGACTGGCAGCCAGGGTCATTGCGGTTGCTCCTCCCGGAATTCGTCGGGCCCGGTGCGTTCGAACGGCGTCAGCGCGGCGCCGCGGATCAGCACGCAGGCCTCCTTGCGGGTCATGGCGGGGTTGTTGGCGTTGCCGCCCAGGCGCAGGGCGCGCTCGGAGACGATGGGCGCCCACAGCTCGTCGGCGCCGAAGCCCAGCGCCATCTGGGCCAGCCGGGGGCCCAGCGCCGCCACGTCCAGCGACAGGTGCGGCAGCTCGGGAAACTCGAGGCGCAAGGTCGCGAACAGGTGCAGCGTGTCGATCCCCTCGGCCTCGCCGTCCGGCGTGGGCAGCACGCCCCAGGGCTCGAGGCCCGCGCCCTGCAGGCCGCGCAGCTCGTCCAGGCGCTGGCGACGGGACGCAATCGGCTCGCCCGAACGAAAGGCCAGGCGCCACAGCGTGCGCGCGCCGGCAACGCGGGCGGCGCGGTGAAGCTCGGGCGCGCCCGCGCCCACCAGCAGGTCGACCCCCGCCTCGCGCGCGGCCCGCCAGCCGGCGGCCGCGTCGCCGCTACCGAGCGCCGCCAGATCCGCCACCTCGACGTAGCTCTCGGTGGCGTCCCGCGGGCCGCGCCAGGCGCCCGTGGCCATCAGCTGGCGGCTGCGCACGAACGTGGCGCGGCGGCCACCCCAGCGCTGGTCGCGCGCCGCCGAGGCGCGGCGACCCAGATCGAACAGATCGATGGTGGCGCCCGTCGGGGCGGGCGGCGCCGTGCGCGCTGTCTCGGCGCCCGAGCCGGCGGTGACCGTCGTGGAGATGGAAGGCGAGCCGAACGACTGCGAGGCGCTCATCGTGCCCCTTTCAAGGCCGGCGCGTCGGGTTCGCCCCAGCGCGGCGTCAAGGTGTTGGGCAGGCCCAGCTGATCGAGCACCCGCCCCAGCACCGTGTCCAGCAGCGCGTCGATCGTGGCCGGCTTCGAATAGAACGAGGGCGTGGCGGGCAGCACCACCGCGCCCGCGCGGGTGACCGCCAGCATGTTCTCGAGATGGATCTGCGACAGCGGCGTCTCGCGCACCACCAGCACCAGCTTGCGCCGCTCCTTCATCATCACGTCGGCGGCGCGGCCGATCAGGTCGTCGGAGATGCCGTGGGCGATGCGGGCCAGCCCGCCCGTCGAGCAGGGGATGACCACCATGGCGTCCCAGCCCGCGGAGCCCGACGCGAAGGGCGCCCGGAAGTCGCGCAGCCCGTAGCGGCGAAACGGATAGTCGGGCACGGGGCCCAGCTCGTGCTGCCACACCTCGGCGCCTGCCGAAGAGAAGCACAGCCCCACCTCCAGCGCCCTGGGATCGGCGGCGTGCTGCGCGGCCAGCGCGTCCAGCAGCCGGCGCGCGTAGATCGAGCCCGAGGCGCCGCCCACGGCGACCACCAGCTTCATGACGCCACCACCAGCGAGGCCACGCCCGAAGGGAACAGCGGCTTCGCGTCGACGTCCGTGAACCCGACGTCGCGCAGCAGCTGGGCGTACTCCTCCAGCGACGAGAACGCGGCGATCGAGGCGGGCAGGTAGCGATAGGCCTCGCGATCGCCGGACGCCGCCCAGCCCAGCAGCGGCAGCACCTTCGCGTTGTAGAACTTGTCGAAGAACGGGCGCGGGCGCGCGGGGCGGAAGAACTCGAGGATGGCGACGCGGCCGCCCGGACGGATCACCCGCCGCAGCTCGCGCATCGCCTTCGGCAGATCCGAAAGGTTGCGCACGCAGAACGCCGAGAACGCGCCGTCGAAGGCGGCGGTGGCGTAGGGCAGGGCATGACCGTCCGCCACCTGGGGCAGCACGCGCGCGCGCAGGGCGGGCGTGTCCAGCTTCCCGCGGCCGGCGCGCAGCATCTGCCGGGCGAAGTCCGCGGCGACGACGGTCGCGCCGGGCGCGCGCCGCGCGATCTCGAGCGCACCGTCCAGCGTGCCCGCGCCCAGATCCAGGATGCGGGGCGCCTCGCCCAGGCCCTCCATCAGGCGGGGGATGGCCTTGCGCCGCCACAGGATGTCGACGCCCGCCGACATGACGCGGTTGGCGCGGTCGTAGCGCTCGGCGATCTGATCGAACATCTGCTGGGGGGACCGTCCGGCACCGTCGCGCTGGCCACGGATGGGGACGTTCGAGGGCGCCTCGGCGTCCCCCCGGGCCTCCGCCGCCCGCCGCGGCGAGGCGGCTTCGGCCGATCGCGTGCCGACGGGGGATGGTGTCCGGGCCTCCGGTCCGCTGGCGCTCACAGGCCCAGCTCCTTCCACAGGCCGTCGACGCGCGCGATCAGCTCGGGCGGCATCTTCAGCACCTCGGGCCACTCGCGCGTGAAGCCCTCTTCCTTCCACTTGCGGGTGGCGTCGACGCCCAGCTTGCCCCCGAAGCCCATGGCCACCGAGGCGTGATCGAGCACGTCGATGGGGCCCTCGGCGAAGAACACGTCGCGCTTGGCGTCGATGTTGTTCAGCGCCCGCCAGGCGACCTCTTGCACGTTCTGCACGTTCACGTCGTCGTCGACGACGATGATCACCTTGGCGAACATCATCTGGCCCATGCCCCACAGCGAGTGGCAGATCTTGCGCGCGTGGTGCGGGTACTCCTTGCGGATCGAGACGATGCACAGGTTGTGGAACACGCCCTCGATGGGCAGGTTCATGTCCACGATCTCGGGGAAGGTCATCTGCAGCAGCGGCAGGAACAGCCGCTCGGTCGCCTTGCCCAGCCAGGCGTCCTCCTGGGGCGGCGGGCCCACCACCGTCGTCGCGTAGAGGGGGTTCTCGCGCCGGGTGATGGCGGTCAGGTGGAAGACCGGGTAGTCGTCGGCCAGCGAGTAGTAGCCGGTGTGATCGCCGAAGGGGCCCTCGCGCCGCAGCGGCTCGTCGACGTCGACGTAGCCCTCCAGCACGAAGTCGGCTGAGGCCGGCACCTCCAGATCGACGGTCTTGCACTGCACCATCTCGACCGGCTTCCTGCGCAGGAAGCCCGCGAACAGGAACTCGTCGATGCCGTCGGGCAGGGGGGCCGTGGCGGCGTAGGGCAGCGCCGGATCGCCGCCCAGGGCGACCGCCACCGGCATGCGCGAGATGCCCAGCTCCTTGTAGCGGCGCATGTGGCGGCGCCCGGTCTTGTGCAGCTGCCAGTGCATTCCCGTCTCGCGCGGGCCGTAGACCTGCATGCGATAGCAGCCGACGTTGCGCGTGCCCTTGTCGGGATCGCGCGTGATGACCATGGGCAGCGTGATGTACGGGCCGCCGTCCTGGGGCCAGGTGGTCAGGATGGGCAGCTTCGACAGATCGGGGTTCGTCTCGATGATCTGCTGGCAGGGCGCGGCGCTCACCGTGCGCGGCATGGCGCCGGCCACGCGGCCCAGCTTGGGCAGCATGCGAATCTTGTCCATCAGCGAGACGGGGGGCTGCGCCTTCACCAGCTCGGCGATGGTGGCGGCGTGCTGGGACAGGTCGTCGACCCCCAGGGCCCACGACATGCGCTCGCGCGTGGCGTAGGTGTTGATCAGCAGCGGGAAGCGCGAGCCCTTGATGTTCTCGAACAGCAGCGCTGGGCCGCCGGCGCGCATCACCCGCTGGGCGATCTCGGAGACCTCCAGCACGGGATCGATCTCGCGCTGGATGCGGCGCAGCTGGCCCCGCGCCTCCAGGAAACGCACGAACTCGCGCAGGCTGTCGAAGTGGGCGGGAACAGGAGGCGCGGCGGTGCCGCTGGTGGACGTCATGATCAGAACTTCCTGTCGACCGACAACGTCGCGACGTCGATCAACGCTTGCCGGTACGGCGACGCGGGCAGGATGCCCAGCTCGGCGACGGCGCCGGCGGCCAGCGCCCGCGCTTCGGCCCGGGCCCGCTCGACACCGCCGGCGGCGATGGTGGCGGTCAGCACCGCGCGCGCGTCCTCGGAGGCCACCGCGTGCTCACCGTCGCCCATCTTCGAGCGAATCAGCGCGCGCAGCGCCGGATCGCTGTCGCAGGCGTACAGGATGGGCAGCGTCAGCTTGCCCTCCTGGATGTCCTGGCCGACCGACTTGCCCGCCGTCGCCTCGTCGACGGCGCAGTCCAGCACGTCGTCGGCGATCTGGAAGGCGCGTCCCACGGCCCGGCCGTAGCGGGCCAGCGCCGCGTCCGTGGCGGCCGGCAGCGACCCGCCCACGCGGGCGCACCAGGCGAACAGCGACGCGGTCTTGCGGTCGATGACCCGGTAATAGTCCTCGACGGTCGCCTCGGGATTGCCGGCGCGCTCCAGCTGGGCCACCTCGCCCTCGGCCATCTCGGTCACGGTGGCGGCCAGCGACTGCACGGCCGGCAGCGAGCCGGTCAGCGCCACGGTCTCGAGCGCGCGCGCCAGGCAGAAGTCGCCCACCAGCACCACGATGCCGTTGCCGTAGACCATGCGGGCGGCGGGGCGGCCCCGGCGCACCCGGCCGTCGTCTACCACGTCGTCGTGATACAGCGTGGCCGTGTGGATCAGCTCGGCGGCGGTCCCCACCGCCACGGCCAGCTCGATGGGGATGTCACAGGCCCGCGCCGCCAGCACCGCCAGCAGCGGGCGCAGGCGCTTCCCGCCCGCGTGCAACAGGTGGGCGCCCACCTCGGGGATGGGGCCCACCGGGCTCTCCAGCCGCGCCAGCAGCGCCGTCTCGACGGCGCGCATCTCGGCGGCGACCAGATCCAGGATCTTGTCGGCGCGCCGGTCCGCGGGGGGGACAGGCGGGGAGGAGGTATTTTGAAGCGCTTGAATCACGAAACTGGTCAATCTTTCAAAATGAATTGAACAAACGCAAGGACGATCATCTGTTTTCGCGCCGCGCGGCGTAGGCCGGACAATCCGAGACGAGACGCGCCACCAGCTCGCGCACGTGAACCTGCCCGGGGGCGGCCACGGCGTCGACGAAGCCGTAAGTCAGGCGGGAGCCGACCGCGGGAAGATAGGTCCGCAGCGGCCTGCCGATCGCGCCCATCCCGATCACCGCCAGCGCCTCGCCGCGATGACGGCGCAGCAGCTCGAGCAGCCGATCGTGGCCCTCCAGATCGTCCACCCGCGTAGCGACCTTGATGACGTCGGGGTGAAAGGCACGCGCGCGGGTCACGACCGCGTCCAGCTCGTCCCCGGTCGGTGTCCCCAGGAAGTCGTGATGGGACACGATCACGCGGCGGCCCAGGCGGCGGGCCCGCTCGGTCACCTCGGCCGCGATGTCGCTCTCCACCTCCACGTCGACCCAGCTGCAGCGCCCGTCGCCTAAAGCCGCTTCGAACAGGGGCAGGCGCGCGGCGTCCTCGTTCCAGCGCCCCCCGTCGGCGACCATGCGGATGGTGGCCAGGACCGTCGTGCCCGTCTCCTCCAGCTGGCGGCAGCTGGCGAAGATGTCCCGCAGCGTGGCCGCGCTGGGAGATGACGGCGGGGGCGCGACCGGATCGGCCTCGCCCAGGCTCAGATCGATCCGCGCCTCGATGACGTCCGCGAGGCGCGCGTCCGGCGCGGCGGCCGCCAGCGCGGCCAGGCCCGCCGGCGCCACCGTTCCGACGACCAGCGGGGCCTCGGTCAGCAGCGTCACGGGCGCACTATTGCCCGCGCGCCGCCCCGGTGCAACGGTTTCCGTCAGGGCCGCGGCCGGGCTGGCCGGCGCGTCAACGGGGGCCCAGCACGTCGCGGAACCGCGCCACGTCCAGCTGCAGCTGGCCCAGCAACATGTCCAGCATAGTCTGTCCCAGCAGGCAGACCTCGTGCAGCCGATCCAGGCGCGCCGACACGAAGGCGACGTCGTCCGCCGCTCCACCGGCGGCGCCGCGCACGGCCGCCACGTCGCGCTTCGCCGCCTCCACGGTCGACACGGCGGCCGCGATCTCCTGTCGCTCGCGCTCGTCCAGCACGCGCGAGATCATCTTCCAGAAGTCCGTCTCGGCCGCATAGTGATCGGCGCGCTTGCCCGGGACGCGCAGGCGATGGACCACGCCCCAGCGCAGCAACGCCTTCAGCGTCATCGAGGCGCTGCCCACCGAGATGGCCAGCCGCCGCTGGATCTCCGGCCGGGGGAGCGGCTGGGGGGACAGGTACAGCAGGCCGAAGATCCGCCCCATCGTGCGCGTGAACCCCCAGAACGCCGCGATTTGCCCGCAGGTCTCGATCCCGCGCCGCCGCGCCAGCGCCAGCGAAGGCACCGCCTGCTTACGGGCGGGCGATTGGCGCGAAGGGGAGGTCGCCATGACGTCTTCGTGGGGTGTACCCCGCGCCACCGCGGCGCCGGCCGATGCCAGAGCAAGCGGTGATCAGGGCGACGTCATTGAAGCACGGGCGCCCGCATTCGTCACGGCGGACAGGTCCTCGCGGGGCTCCCTGTCGGGGGCCGCCGATTTCAGTCGAAGAGCACGGCCGTCACGCCGCGGTTCAGCTTGCCGCAGACCTCGGAACGGGCGGTGCAGATGGGGGCGCCGGCGCCTGGGCTCATCATTCGCTCTGGCCGGACGCCGTGCGCCCGCAGATAGTCGAGCGCTGACTCGGCGCGGGCGCGCGCCAGCTCAGCAGGGTGTCGCTCGTCCGGATCGGCGTGCGGCAGCAGCTGACCGACCTGAAAATCGTCGGGGCCCTCGGTCAGGGCCCGAGCGATCACGTCGAGGCACTGCTGTGCCGCCTCCGTCACCGTCGAATCGTTCGCGGCGAACGGCGCCTCACACTGCTGCGTCACTCGCCACAGTCGCACCCTGCCGCGGTCGGGACAGCCATCCTCGTCCTCGACGCCGTTGTAGGTCTCGGGGGCGTTCGGGCACCGGTCGGCGGCATCGAGGATGCGGTCGTGGTCGTTGTCGGGATCGGGGCAGCCGTCCCCGTCTTCGAAGCCGTCCTTGTCCTCCGCCTGGTCGGGGCATCGATCAGCGTGGTCCGGGATGCCATCGCCGTCAGAGTCCTGCGACAGGGGCGGCGGGTCGTAGTCGCCGCTGGCGTGGTTGCCGGCCGGCGCGCTTCCCCCCGGCGCGCCCGGCAGCTCACCGGGCTTCGCGGCGGGAGCCGTCACACGGCACCCCTGCATCGTGCTGACCACGATCAGGAACGCCAACGATGTTGCGGCGCGCTTCATTTGCAAGGAGCTGAGCATCGAGGCACCTCTCCCCGCCGACCAGGCCATGCGGCGCCTTTGGCCGGCGATCAGGTCGTCGTTCGTAACGGGACCAGGTCGGGCGTCGCGCGCGCGGCCAGCTGGCCGCAGGCCGCGTCGATGTCGTCGCCGCGCGGGGTGCGGATGAACGTCTGCAGGTCGTGGCGGCGCAGGATCTCCTGGAAGGTGCGGATGCGCTCGGCCGAGGGGCGCGCGAACTGTGGGCCCTGGAACGGATTCCATGGGATCAGGTTCACCATGCTGGGCATGCCCTTCAGCAGGCGGGGCAGGCGCTCGGCGTCGGCGTCGCTGTCGTTCACGCCCGCCAGCAGCACGTACTCGAACGTCACCTTGCGCCCGTGCGCCAGCGGGAACGCGCGCGCCGCCTGCAGCAGTTCGGCGATCGGCCACTTGCGGTTGATGGGCATGATGCGGTCGCGCACGTCGTCGGTGGTGGCGTTCAGCGAGATGGCCAGGTTGGGCGCGGGGGTCAGCTTCCCCAGCTCGCCGATCTTCGGCACCACGCCCGCCGTCGACACCGTGATCCGCCGCGGCGAGAAGGCCGCCCCCCACGGATGAATCAGCAGCGCGAACGCCTTCGTCACCTGCTCGAAGTTGTGCATGGGCTCGCCCATGCCCATGAACACCAGGTTCGTGGGCCGCCGCCCGGCCCGCGCCGCGGCGATGTAGACCTGCTGCACGATCTCGCCCGCCGTCAGGTTGCGCCCGAAGCCCAGCGTGGCGGTGGCGCAGAAGCCGCAGTCGAGCGCGCAGCCCACCTGCGACGAGACGCACAGGGTCAGCTTGTCCCGGTTGCCGACGCCCAGCTCCTCGCGTTCCTCCGCGCTCCGCTCTTCGGGGATCAGCACCGACTCGATGCTGCGCCCGTCCTCGGTGCGGAAGCGCATCTTGCGGGTCCCGTCCACCGAGACCTGCTCGGTGTCCAGCTCCAGCGGGTTGAGGATGGCCTGCCCGTCCTCGGCCAGCCGCTCGCGCAGGCGCGGGGACACGTTGGTCATCGCCTCCCAGGACGTGACCGCGTGCTCGTGCAGCCAGCGAAAGACCTGCTCCGCGCGGTAGCTGGGCTCGCCCACCGCCTTCACGCGCGCCGCGAGCTCGGCCGGGGTGAACGAGCGCAGGTCACTCCTGTCCCGACCGGCCTTTCCGGGGGACGCCGGCGCCGCAGAGGGCGGGGCCCCTTGCGCCGCCGAGGTTCGAGGCGAATCGTCGCGCACCGTCACTAGTCTTCCAGCTTCTGGCGCGCCCGCAACCGCGGGCAGCGCCTGTCGCCTAGTTGGCGGGCAGTTGGCCCGTCAGGCAGCAGCGGAAGCCGACCGAGGGCAGGCGCACGACGGTGGGCGTGGGGCAGGTGCTGCCGCTCGCCACCTGGGTCGAGCAGGGCGCGGGCACGGCCGCGTCACACTGCAGGCCCGCTGCCTGCTTGACGCTGTTGACGGTGAAGCTGGCGATGTCGTAGGCGCCGCCCCGGATGTCGTAGGCGGGGCTGTTGGCGGCGTTGCTCGTCCACTCCTTCACGTTGCCGCTCATGTCGAAGACGTTGTTCCCCGCGGGCGGGCTGCCGTCCGAGACGCAGCTGGTGGCGGTGCCCGTCGGCAGCGGTCCGGTGGGGGCAGGGGACGAGTAGTCGTAGCCGACGCAGGCGGTGCCGTTGTAGGTGTTGCCGTACGGGAAGGTCGTGTTGGTCGGACCGTTGCAGACGTCCGTCCACTCGGCGCTGGTGCACAGCCGCCAGCCGGTGCCGATCATGGCGCAGGCGGCCGCCGCCTCGTCCGCCGTCACGTTCGACCAGGGCAGCTTGCTGGGCACGGAGCAGGGGCGGTGATTCGCCACCACACCCGCCGAGGTGGACGTCGCGTCGAAGCGCGTCGCCTCGTAGGCGAAGACGGTCAGGTTCTGGGCCGCGATGTAGACGATCTTGTCGTCGGTCGTGCGGTCGGCCATCGACTTCAGCTCGTCGACCTGGCCGTCGCAGTCGTTGTCCACGCCGTCGCACACCTCGGGCTGCGGCGTCTTCATGCTGCCGTTGCACACCCGGTCCATGCCGGCGCTGTCGCAGGCCCAGACGCCCGCGCCCGCGCAGGGGCCCGTGCCGACCTGGCAGGCCTTGCCGATGTCGAAGGCTTCGTCGACCAGGCCGTCGCAGTCGTTGTCCAGGCCGTCGCAGTGCTTCGTCATGTCCTCGACCTGCTGATAGCTGGCCGGGTAGTCACAGCTCCAGCCCATCGTGCCGTGACAGGTGGGGGTGATGCCCGCGCACACGCCCTTCGTCTTGCAGGTGGGGGCGCTGGTCAGGGCGGTGGGCTCGTCGATCTGGCCGTCGCAGTTGTTGTCGATGCCGTCGCAGACCTCGACGCCGCCGTTGGTCTTCTGGCACTCGCAGCCGTCCGCGTCGCTGTGGTTGGCGTCGAAGAAGCCGGCCAGGCAGGCGCCCATCGCGCACACGCCGGCCCCGCAGGTGCCCTTGGCGAACGGATAGGTGCAGGTCACCCCGCAGCGGCCACAGTTCATCGTGTCGCTGGTCAGGTCGAAGCCTTCGTCGACCATGTTGTTGCAGTTGTCGTCCTTGCCGTTGCAGATCTCGACGGCGCTGGTGATCTGGCACTCGCAGCCGTCCGTGGGATCGGTGTTGGCGTCGACGAAGCCGCTGAGGCAGGTGTAGGCGCACTTGCCCTTGTTCGTGACCGCGTCGGGCACGCAGGCGAAGTCCGTGGCGTTCGCCTGGTTGCACAGGTTGAAGCAGGCGCCGCAGTTCGCCGGATCGGTCAGCTCGCCGGGGTCGACGTCGTTCGCGTCGCCGTTGCAGTTGTTGTCGACGCCGACGTCCCCGCACGTCTCCCTGCCGCCGTTGGTGACGACGCAGGCGCCCGAGCCGCCGGTTCCGACGCCGCCGCCGGTTCCGCCCAGCATGCCGCCGCTGCCGGTGCCCGACCCGCCGCCGGCGGCCCGACCACCCGTACCGGTGACGATCAGGTCGGGGGGGCTGGCGTCGGGCGGCGTGACCTGCTGCACGAATTCGTGAGGTGGCCTGTCCTGGCAGCTGGCCAGGAAGAACCCGACCGACAGCAACCCCACGACGCGCGCCGACGTAAACAAGGCAGACCTCATACTTATCTTGCTCCTCGACATAGGATAAGCGTTTCTTGACCGGTCCTACAAGTTGCTGGGGCTGCCGGGGCGACGGAACCTCGCGCGGGTCCCGGCGAGCCTGGCTCGGCGAGCCCCCTGGCGAGGCCCCGGACGGACCCTGTTAAGACGATAATTCGGAGGACGAGAAGAAGAAGGCGATCTCGACCTTGGCGGTGTCCGGGCCGTCCGAGCCGTGCACGGCGTTCTTCTCGATGCTGGTGCCGAACGCGTTGCGGATGGTGCCCGCGGGCGCCTTCGTCGAGTCGGTCGGGCCCATCACCTCGCGGTAGCGGGTCACGGCCGATTCGCCCTCGAGCGCCATCACCACGACCGGGCCGGAGGTCATGAACTTCACCAGGTCATTGAAGAAGGGGCGCGCCTTGTGAACGGCGTAGAAACCCTCCGCCTGCGCCTGGCTCAGGCGCAGCATCTTCATACCCACCACCTTCAGGCCGGCGCCCTCGATCATCTGCAGCACACCGCCGACGGCGTTCTTCGCCACGGCGTCTGGTTTCACGATCCCGAACGTTCTTTCAATGGCCATTTGCGGGGACGTTCCTTTCCTGGTGATCAAAATGTCGGTCCACGAGTCGTCATCGGGTCCAGGGGGCCCCGGGGGATTTAAAGGACCCTCTCAGGGTCCTTTTCAAAATCAAAAGAAACGAGCGACGGTCTTGCCCAGCTCGGCGGGCGTGGCGGCGATGGCGATCTTCGCCGCCTTCAGCGCCGCGATCTTCTCGGCGGCGGTGCCCTTGCCGCCGCTGATGATGGCGCCGGCGTGGCCCATCCGCTTGCCCGGGGGGGCGGTTTGACCGGCGATGAACGCGGCCACCGGCTTCTTCATGTGGTCGCGCACGAAGGCGGCCGCCTCTTCCTCGGAGGTGCCGCCGATCTCGCCGATCATCAGCACCGCCTCGGTCTTGGGGTCGGCCTCGAACAGCTTCAGCACGTCGATGAAGTCCAGCCCCTTGACCGGGTCGCCGCCGATGCCGACCGCCGTCGTCTGGCCCAGCCCCAGCGCGGTCAGCTGATGCGCGGCCTCGTACGTCAGCGTGCCCGAGCGCGACACCACGCCCACGCGGCCCGCCTGGTGGATGTAGCCCGGCATGATCCCGATCTTGCAGGCGCCCGGCGTGATGACGCCCGGGCAGTTCGGACCGATCAGCGTCACCGGCTCGCCGGACGCGCCCTTCATGTCGGGCAGCGCGCGCTTGGCCCGCACCATGTCCAGCGTGGGGATCCCCTCGGTGATGCAGACGATCACGTCGATGCCGGCGGCGGCCGCTTCCAGGATGGCGTCGGCGGCGCCCGGCGGCGGGACGTAAATGACGGTGGCGTTGGCGCCGGTCTTCTTCACCGCGTCGGCCACGGTGTCGAACACGGGGAAGCCCTGGTGGGTCTGGCCGCCCTTGCCGGGCGTGACGCCGCCGACCACCTGCGTGCCGTAATCGCGCATCTGCAGCGCGTGGAACGTGCCGGCCGAGCCCGTCAGGCCCTGCACCAGCACCTTGGTGTTCTTGTCGACCAGGATGGACATTACTTTTTCCCTCCCGCGGCCAGCGCGACGATCTTCTTGGCGCCGTCGGCCATGTCGTCGGCCGGCGTGACCGCCAGGCCCGACTCCGCGAGCATCTTCTTGCCGAGATCCACGTTCGTGCCCTCCAGCCGCACCACCAGCGGCACCTTCAAACCCACCTGCTTCACGGCGCCGATGACGCCCGCCGCGATGGTGTCGCACTTCATGATGCCGCCGAAGATGTTGACGAAGATCCCCTTCACCGACGGATCGGCGGTGATGATCTTGAACGCCGCCGTCACCTTCTCCTCGGTGGCGCTGCCGCCCACGTCCAGGAAGTTCGCCGGCTCGCCGCCGAAGTACTTGATGGTGTCCATGGTGGCCATGGCCAGGCCGGCGCCGTTCACCATGCAGCCGATGCTGCCGTCCAGCTTGATGAAGGACAGGTCGTAGCGCTTCGACTCGGTCTCGGAGGGCTCCTCCTCGTCGAGATCGCGGTAGCCCTCCAGCTCCTTGTGGCGGTAGAGGGCGTTGTCGTCGAACGTCATCTTGCAGTCGAGCGGCAGCACCTGGCCGTTCTTCAGGACCACCAGCGGGTTCACCTCCAGCAGCGACCCGTCGGTCTCGACGAACACGCGGTAGAGCGCGAGGAACAGCTCGGCGCCCGCCTTGGCCGACGGGCCGGCCAGGCCCAGGCCATAGGCCAGGTTGCGCGCCTGGTAGCCGGCCATGCCGACGGCGGGATCGACGAACTCCTTCAAGATCTTCTCGGGGTGCTTGGCGGCGACCTCTTCGATCTCGACGCCACCCTCCGACGACGCCATCACCACCACGCGGCCCGCGCCGCGATCCACGACGATCCCGAAGTACAGCTCACGGGCGATGTCGACGCCCTGCTCGATCAGCAGGCGCTTCACCAGCTTCCCGCCCGGTCCCGTCTGGTGCGTGACCAGGTTCATGCCCAGGATCTTCTGCGCCGTCTCGCGCGCGGCGGCCGCGCCCTTCACCACCTTAACGCCGCCGCCCTTGCCGCGCCCACCGGCGTGGATCTGGGCCTTCACCACCACCACCTCGCTGCCGGTGTCGGCGATGATCTGCTTCGCGGCCGCCTCGGCCTCGTCGACGCTGAAGCAGGCGACCCCCTTCGGGATCGGCACGTTGAACCGGTGCAGCAGCTCCTTGGCCTGATACTCGTGGATCTTCATCGCGCTTACAGCTTCTTCGACGCTTCGATCAGCTCGCGGACCGCGCCGGCGGACTTGTCCAGCATGGCCTTCTCGTCGGCGGTCAGGTTGATGGTGACGACGCGCTCGATGCCCTTGGCGCCGATCACGACCGGGACGCCCATGTACAGATCCTTGTAGCCGTACTCGCCGTCCAGATAGGCGGCGGCCGGGACGACGCGCTTCTGATCCTTCAGGAACGCCTCTGCCATCACCACCGCCGCGGAGGCCGGCGCGTAGTAGGCGCTGGTGCCCATCAGCTTGACGATCTCGCCGCCGCCGTTGCGGGTGCGCTCGACGATCGCCTGCAGCTTGTCGGCGGCGATCAGCTGCGTCACCGGCACGCCGTAGATGGTGCAGTAGCTGGTGACGGGCACCATGGTGTCGCCGTGGCCGCCCAGGACCATGGCCCGCACGTCCTTGACGGACGCGCCGACCTCACGCGCGAGAAAAAGCTGGAAGCGGCCCGCGTCCAGTACGCCGGCCATGCCCACCACCCGCTGCGCGGGGAAGCCGGTGACCTTCTTCATCTCGTACACCATCGCGTCCAGCGGGTTCGAGATGACGATGACGAAGGCGTTCGGGCACTTCGTCTTCACGTTCTCCGCGACGTTGCGGATGATCTTCAGGTTGATGCTCAGCAAGTCGTCGCGCGACATGCCGGGCTTGCGGGGCACGCCCGCGGTGACGATGACGACGTCGGCGCCGGCGCAGTCGTCCCAGCTGGACGAGCCCTTGATGCCCGCGTCGTGGCCCAGCACGGCGCCGTTCTGCTCCAGGTCCAGCGCCTTGCCCTTGGCGACGCCTTCCTTCTCGGGGATGTCGAACAGCACGACGTCGCCCAGCTCCTTGCGGGCGACCAGGGCGGCCAGCTCGCCGCCGATGTTTCCAGCACCAATCAAAGCGATCTTCTTGCGCGACATGTGGGGAGCTCCGGTTCGAGGAGGTTGCGGTCGGGGGGAACTACAGGTTCTTGATGATCGCGTCGCCGAAGGCCGAGCACGACACCTCGGTCGCGCCCTCCATCAGCCGCGCGAAGTCGTACGTGACGACCTTCTGCGAGATGGCCTTCTCCAGGCCGGTGACGATGCGGTTCGCGGCGCCGGTCCAGCCCAGGTGCTCGAGCATCATCACGCCGGAGAGGATCACCGAGCCCGGGTTCACCTTGTCCTGGTTGGCGTACTTCGGCGCGGTGCCGTGCGTGGCCTCGAAGACGGCGTGACCGGTCTTGTAGTTGATGTTGCCGCCCGGGGCGATGCCGATGCCGCCCACCTGGGCCGCCAGCGCGTCCGACAGGTAGTCGCCGTTCAGGTTCAGCGTGGCGATGACGTCGAACTCGTCGGGGCGGGTCAGCACCTGCTGCAGCGTGATGTCGGCGATCGAATCCTTCACCAGCAGCTGCCCGGCGGGCGGCTTGCCGCCGCAGTCGTCCCAGCCCACGGCACGGCCCGCGTACTCCCTCTTCACCAGGGCGTAGCCCCAGTCGCGGAAGCCCCCCTCGGTGAACTTCATGATGTTGCCCTTGTGGACCAGGGTCACGCTCTTGCGGTTGTGGCGGATGGCGTAGTCCAGGGCGGCGCGGATCAGGCGCTCGGACCCCTCGCGCGAGACCGGCTTCACGCCGATGCCCGAGGTGTCGGGGAAGCGGATCTTCTTCACGCCCATCTCGTTCTGCAGGAAGGCGATGACCTTCTTCGCCTCGGGCGACTCGGCCGCCCATTCGATCCCGGCGTAGATGTCCTCGGTGTTCTCGCGGAAGATCACCATGTCCACCTTCTCGGGGTGCTTCACCGGCGAGGGGACGCCGTTGAAGTAGCGGACCGGGCGCAGGCAGACGTACAGGTCCAGCATCTGGCGGATGGCCACGTTCAGCGAGCGGATGCCGCCGCCCACGGGCGTGGTCAGCGGGCCCTTGATGCCCACCAGGTAGGTCTTGAAGGCCTCCAGCGTCTCATCGGGCAGCCAGCTGTCGAACAGGTTCTTCGCCTTCTCGCCGGCGTAGACCTCGGCCCAGGCGATCTTCTTCTTGCCGCCGAACTCCTTCTCGACCGCGGCGTCCAGCACGCGAACCGAGGCGCGCCAGATGTCCGGACCGGTACCGTCACCCTCGATGAAGGGGAGGATCGGATGATCGGGGACCTCGAGGGTGCCATCCTCGCGCATGCGAATGGGCTCGCCCCCGGCGGGGATCTGCGGTTTTGCACTTGCCATGCGGTCTGATTATCAGAGGCGGGCTCGCAATAGAAGGCCCGGCCGCAAACTCGCGAGCCCTTACGCTGGCTTCACCCGGCGAAGGCGTCACCGGAGGGGTGGGGACCCTGCGCGGCGGACCGGAGCGTGTCGTGTGGCGGCTCGCCGAACGGTCACTTGCAGGTGCGACCCAGGTCGCAGCTGGGCCGGTTCGAGGACGTCGCGGAGGCGACGATCACGGTGCTGAGGACCAGCACGCCGATCGCCGTCCAGAAGTACCAGCGCTTGTAGACGGGCGGCTCGGACTGCTGCGCCTGCGCCGACACCAGGACGGGCGAGGACTCGCTGGCGGCGGGGGCCGGCGCCTCGGGAAGTGCGGGCGGCGTGGCCGGCGCCGCCTCGGGCGCCGCCGCCATCGGTGGGGGCGCGGCCGGGGGCGGCGCGGCGGCGGCGGGCGCGGGCGGCGCGGCGGCGGGCAGCGGCACGATGGGGCCGGTGGGCGGTTGCGGCGCCGCTGTCTCCGGCGGGGCCGCCGCCTCCACCTGAGAGGGACCGCGCAGCTCGGCGATCTCCCGCTCGGCGACGGGGCGGCCGGGGCCGTCGGGCGCTTCCTTCAGGTAACGCTGGTAGAACTCGACGGCCGCCGACGAGTTGCCGAGCAAGCGCTGGCACTGCGCGATGTTGAAGATGAAGACTGGGTCCGGCTTCTCCAGGTACCCCTTCTGATACTCGTCCATGGCCTCGGAGAAGTTCTTCGACTTGAAGTAAGCTTCGCCCTGCAGGTAGTGCTGCTTCGCCTTCTGCGCGGGCGTCGCCGCGGCCTCGGCGGGGGATGTTTCTGCGGCGCGGGCGGCCGCGCCGGTGTGCAGAACCGCGGGCCCGGCGGAAAACATGACGAAGAAGGCCGTCACGCCGGCTCCAAACAGAGAAACAGCTCGTTTCATCGCCGATGACCTCATCACAGAACGAGAAGGTTCACAAAGGGTGACATGGGAATTTTGAAGCGACATCGCCAGCACGAGATGCGTTTGATCCAGGGGGTGGTGGGCACGGTCATCCTGACGGGTGTGCTGTTGTCCTGCGACCAGGAAGCCTTGGTGAAGATCGACGTCACGGGCGACGTGGTCTATTCCGACGTGGAGCTGCGGTTGTCCGCGAACGGTGGCGAGGTGCAACAGTCTTTTCTCGACGCGACGTTTGGCCCGACCACCGTCTTCAAGGTGGGCTTGTACCTTCCGACGGAGGTGACGGGGACGGTCACGATCACGGCCGATGCGCTCCGCAATAAGTGCATCGTGGGCACGAAATCCATCACGCTGACGGGCATCCGTCATGGCGAGTCGGTACCTGCGGTGGCGATCCAGGTGGTCGGCACGCCGACGACCTGTCCGGCGGGCGCCGGCGGGGCGGGCGGCCATGGGCAGGCGGGCGCCGGCGGCGCGCCGACCCCCACGGGCGGCAAGGGGAACCCGGGCACGGGCGGGGCGGGCGGCAAGCGGGTGGGCAGCGGGGGCGTGGGTGGCGTGGGCGGCAGCATGGGCAGCGGGGGAATCTTGGGCACGGGCGGGGTCGTTGGCACCGGGGGAATCGTCGGCACGGGCGGTCGCGGGTCGGGCGGAGAGATCATGATCGGCTCGGGCGGCCACGAGGGAAGTGGGGGCTTTCGGGGGACGGGCGGGCGCGAGGGCACGGGAGGTGTTCGCGGGTCCGGCGGCCGGGAGGGGACGGGGGGACGGATGGCCATCGGTGGCCGCGACGGCATGGCCGGCGGCGACGGCGTCGGCGGCATGATCAGCTTGGGCGGCCGTGACGGTCGGGGGGGCGACAACGGCCGCCGCGGGCGCGGAGGCGACCGCGGTCAGGGCGGCGACGCGGCCGGCGGCGAGGCCGGGCAGGGCGCCGGGGGAGGGGGAGAGGGTGGCTCGGCGCTTCCGGGCCTGCCGATTCTGTCCATCCTTCCCGCGCTCGCGCGCTGAGGCGCGGCGCCTGGCGTGTTTGGCGTCACCTGCGGAGCTTTGGACCAGCGGCGGTGAGCGCCAGCCCGTTTCGCGTCACGGGCAGCGAGAATCAGGTCAGCGGATCTTGGTGCCGGGCGGGACCTCTCGGTCCAGCGCCGTGAGGGCCAGCACCTCGGCGTCACCGGCAGCGAGGATCATGCCCTGCGAGACGACCCCCCGCAGCTTGGCGGGCTTCAGGTTGGCGAGATAGACGACCGTGCGGCCGATCAGCGCCTCGGGCGCGTAGGCGCCGGCGATGCCGGACACGACGGTGCGCTGCTCGGCGCCGAGGTCGAGCGTCAGCTTCAGCAGCTTCTCCGTCTTGGGGACGCGCTCGCAGGTGAGGACCCGGGCGGTCCGCAGATCGATCTTCTCGAAGTCGGCGAGCTCGATCTCCGCGGGGGTGGTGCCGGGGCCGTGCGCGGGCGCGCTCTTCCCTTCGGCGTTCGCGGCGGTCTTGTCCGCGGCGGCCCCGTCGGACGCCCCGGATTTGGCCCCGGACTTCGTCTCGGCCTCTGTCTTCGCCGGCGGCGTGGCGGCCGGCGCTTCGGGCGGAAGCCACTTCGCGATCAGGGCGGCCTTCCGTTCGGCATCGAGGCGGGGGAACAACGGCTCGGCCTTGCTCATGGTGCCACCGGGCCAGAACTCCTTGAACTCGGACGGCCACACCTTCGCCTCGTCCTCGGGGCGGCCCAGCTGCCGCAGGATCTTCTTGGCGACCTCGGGCATCGCGGGCGCGACCATGCTGGCGATCGCGCGCAGCCAGGCGCAGCAGTGCGCGAGGATCTGATTGATCGCGGCGCTGCGGCCCCCGGGGTTCGCCTGCGCCTCTTGCTTCGCCACGACCCACGGCTTCTTCGCGTCGATGTAGCGGTTCGCGTTCCGCACGCTGTGCCAGATCTGATCCAGCGCCTGCGACGGCGTGAAGGTCTCCCAGTGGGCGCGGACCAGCGCCGCCTCGCCCGCCAGCGCGGCGAGCCCTTCGCTGTCGCCGGCGCCGTCGCTGGCGTCGACCCGTCCGCCCAGGAACTGCTGGGCCATGTTGACGGTGCGGTTCAGCAGGTTGCCCAGATCGTTGCCCAGGTCGGACTCGTAGCGCTGCAGCAGCGCCTCGTACGTGAAGTCGCCGTCACCGCCCAGCGAGTACTCGCGCAGCACGAAGTAGCGCATCAGCTCGACGCCCACGCTGGTGCCGGTGGCCGCGTCGACGTCCGCCGCGATGGTCATCGGGTCGACCCGCGTGGCCGGCATCGACTTCGAGATCTTCTGCCCCTTCACGGTCAGGTAGCCGTGGCAGAAGATCCCCTTCGGTGGCGGCAGCCCCGCCGACTTCAGCATCGCCGGCCAGTACACCGCGTGGAAGCGCAGGATGTCCTTCGCGATCAGGTGCGTGCAGGCCGCCCAGCGCTCGCCCGCCGCGCCCCCCGCCGCCACCGCGTCGGGTCCACCCAGCACGGTCAGGTAGTTCGTCAGCGCGTCGATCCAGACGTAGATCGTGTGCTCGGGATCGCCCGGCACGGGGATGCCCCAGCCGACCGACTTCTTCATGCGCGAGATGGACAGGTCGCGCAGGCCCCCGCGCACGAAGGACGCCACCTCGTTCTTGCGCGACTCGGGTCGCAAGAAGCCGGGCTGCTCGTACAACCCCAGCAGGTAATCGGCGTACTTCGACAGGCGGAAGAAGTAGTTCTTCTCCTTCACGCGCTCCACGGGACGCTGGTGGATGGGACAGACCTTCTCGCCGTTGACGACGATGACGTCGTCCTCGGACTTCCAGTCCTCGCAGCCCACGCAGTACATGCCGTCGTACTCGGCCTGGTAGATGTCGCCGGCCTTCTCCATCCGCCCCCACATCTCGGCGACCGCCTTCTGATGGCGCTCGCTGGTGGTGCGGACGAAGTCGTCGTTCGAGATCTCCGCGCGCTTCCAGGTCTCCTGGAACTGGGCGGCCACGCCGTCGCAGTAGGCCTGCAGGCCCACGCCACGCTCGGCGGCGATGCGCTCGATCTTCTGCCCGTGCTCGTCGAGGCCGGTCAGGAAGAACGTGTCGTCGCCGGTGGCGCGATGAAAGCGCGCCAGCGCGTCGGCCACGACGGTCGTGTAGAACGTTCCCAGGTGGGGCGTCGCATTGACGTAATAGATGGGCGTGGTGATGTAGAAGCGGGCGGCCGACACGGCGCGTACTCTAACGGCAGGCCGCTGCTCGTTCCACCGACGGCCGCCGATCCCCGGGGATCAGACGAGGGTCAGCCGTCGTTGTGGCCGCTGTTCGGCAGCGGGGCGGCCTGCTTGACCTGGGTGGACTCGTACACCTTCGGCGGCTGATCCTGGAACAGCACGCGGACCCGCCCGCGCAGCACGTCCAGATCGCCGACGCGGCCGATGCCGTCGGGGGTCTCCACCCGCTTGCCCATCCGGGGCAGGCTCTTGGCCGCCTCGATGTAGTTGGCCTCCTCGTACACCAGGCAGCACTTCAGCCGGCCGCACTGGCCCGACACCTTCGACGGCGTCAGCGCGATGTTCTGCACCTTCGCCGCCTTGATGGACACCGGCGCGAAGCGGGGCAGGAAGGTGCTGCAGCACAGCTCGCGCCCGCACGAGCCGATGCCGCCCACCATCTTGGCCTCGTCGCGCACGCCCACCTGGCGCAGCTCGACGCGCAGGCGCAGCCGGTTGCCCAGATCCCGCACCAGGTCGCGGAAGTCGACGCGCGCGTCCGAGGCGAAGTACAAGGTGATCCGCCCGCCGCCTTGCAGCTCGGCGTGGAACATCTTCACGGGCAGGTTCATCTTCGCCACCGCGCCGCGCGCCACGGCCAGCGCGTCGTTCGCGCGGGTCCCGTCATCGTGCGAGCGGTCGACGTCGCGCGGCTCGGCCACGCGCAGCACGCGCGCCAGGCGGCCGCGAACCGGGCGCGCCATCGCGCCGACCGTCACGATGCCGACCTCGGGGCCGCGATCGGCCTGCACCACCACGAACATGCCCACCTGCAGCGAGACGTGGCTGGCGTCGCAGGGCAGGACGCGCCCCCCGGGCCGCAGGCGCACGCCGGCCACCATGCCCATGGGATGGGACTTCACCTCGCGGGCGGCGGGGGGCGCCTTCTCCACCGCGGGGGCAGCCGGGGCCCCGCTGGTGGGGGCAGGCGCGTCGTCGCTGGTCGGAAGATTGGCGTCGCCGGTGCCGTTGCCGGCCCCTTGAGCGTTGTGTCCATCGTTCTGTTTGTCGTCGTTGATCATGGGGCCAGGCGCTCCTCGCGGCGCAGCGCCAGCAGCAGGCGCTCGAGCGCCATGGGGGCGTTCACGTTTCCTACCAGGGCCGTGTCGGCCTCGACGATCGCCTCCAGGGCGCGGCCCAGCTGGGGCAGCCTCAGGTTCGTGGGCAACAGCGCGGCCACCTCGGGATCGCCGGCCAGGACCGCCAGCTCGGGCGCGCCCGCCACCGTGGCCAGGGCGTCCCGGTACAGGCGGGCCAGCAGGGCCAGGGCCTCCGGTAGCTGTTGCTTCGCTTCCTTGTTCCCCAGCTCGGCGGCGGCGTCGATGATGGGGGCGATGCCGCGGTCACGCGCGGCGGCGCGCAGACCGGCGGCCGCTGGCACCACGCTCGGTCGCGCCTCGTCGCCCTCCGCGTCGCGCGTCAGGTCCAGGAAGCGCGCCACCGAGCCGTCCGCCAGGACGGCCGCCACCGCGGCGCGCGCGCCGTCCACGCCCCGGGTCGCGCCCAGCGCCTGCAGCGCGGTCTCTGACACGCGACGGAAGCGGATCCGTTGCGCGCGCGAGCGGATGGTGACCAGCAGCTTGTCGGGGGCGCTGGTCACCAGCACGATGTGGGTCCCCCGCAGCGGCTCCTCCAGCGTCTTCAGCAGGCAGTTCGACGCGTTCGCGTTCAGCCGGTCGGCGTCGTCGACGACGATCACCCGCGCCCGCGCCTCGTGGGGACGCTGCTGCGCCATCGCCACGATCTGCTGCGCCTGCTCCATCACGATCTGGGCGCTCTCGGCCACGATGGTGACGACGTCGGGGTGCAGGCCGCCGTCGATGCGGCGACAGGTCTCGCACACGCCACAGGCGGCCTGGCGCGAGCGCTCGCAGTTGAGCGCCATGCCCAGCCCCACGGCGGTGCTGCGCTTGCCGACGCCGGCCGGACCTTCGAACAGGTAGGCATGCGCCAGGCGATCGGCGGTCAACGCGCGGCGCAGGATGGCCGTCGCCTGGTCCTGTCCGACGAGATCTTCGAAGCGCACGGATTTACGGTAACACACCGGCGCCGCCGGCCTTCCCGACTGGCCCGACGTCATCAGTCCAGAGGCCGCCGTGGGGCGCGGGCGCGAATGCTAATCTACCCGAGGAGGAACCAACTCATGGGGATTCTCGGACGCGTCTCGACCCTGATCAAATCGAACGTCAACGATCTGATCGATGGCATGCAGGACCCGGGCAAGGAGATCGATCAGATGGTCCGGGACATGGAGGAGTCGGCGCGGGATGCGCGCGGCGAGGTGGCGCGCTGCATGGCCGAGGAGAAACGCCTGCAGCGGCGCATCGAGACGCTGGGCGGCGAGGCGCAGTCGTGGGAAGAGCGCGCGGCGGCCGCGGTGCGCGCGGGCGATGACGCCCTGGCGCGCGAGGCGCTGGCGCGGAAGGGAGGGGTCGAGGCCGAGCTGGGCGAGACGAAGAAGGCGGTACAAGAGCAATCCCTCTACGTCGATCAACTGAGCGCCGGTCTGAAGGCGCTGGAGGCCCGCGTGCGCGACGTGAAGCTGCGCCAGGGGACGTTGCGCGAGAAGGCGCGGGCGTCGAAGCGCGGCGTGGGGCTGGGCGGGGCCACGTCGGCGTTCGCCGACTTCGAGCGCATGTCCAGCAAGATCGAGGCGGTCGAGGCCGAGTCGGCGCTGGGCGACGAGCTGGCCGGTCGCAGCGCCGCCGCCGCGGAGACCGATCGCAAGCTGGCGGCCCTGGGGGCGAGCAGCGAGGTCGAGGATGCGCTGGCCGAGCTGAAGAAGAAGCTCAACGGCTAGCGCCAATGCCGTTCATTTAAGCGCCAGCACGCCAGGTCAGGCGTCAGAATGATTCGGCGAACACCGCGGAGAAGGACGGGCACGTTGAAGTCGATCAGGAGACCGAGAAGGCACCCCGTCGCTTTGAGATACGACCGGACGTGGACCCAGTGAATCGGTGCCAGCGCCTCGACGGCCTTCAGCTCGACGACAAGACGATCGGAAGCCAGCAGGTCGAGGCAACTTTCACCGACTCGGTGCCCCTGGTACTCGACTCTGACTGGAACCTGCCGCGGAAATTGGACATTTCTCAATCCGAGCTCCACGCACAGAGCGTGCTCATGGACCGACTCCAGGAATCCCGGCCCAAGAATCCGACGGACCTCGCTGGCAGCGGCAAGCAACTCGGAGACACGCTCATCGAGCTCCTTGGCCGGCTCCTCCAGCGTCTTGGCGTCCCTCGCCTCCTGGCGT
>Ga0105240_10001048_pt1 | contig 48984 bp, 44 predicted proteins | sample KBSC54metaG_FD_80426 | JGI IMG/M metagenome (GOLD analysis project Ga0105240, IMG submission 80426) | Corn rhizosphere microbial communities from Kellogg Biological Station, Michigan, USA - KBS C5-4 metaG | ecosystem: Host-associated > Plants > Roots > Rhizosphere > Soil | place: Michigan, USA... | reverse complement strand
TGAAAATAACAGTGATGTGTTTACTCTCAATGGCAGTATTGATAGTGCTTATGATCTAACTTTAGCAGGACCAGGCATCATTAACTTAGCCAATACCATTGGTGGCAATACTGCTCTCAGCAGCTTAACCGTCAACAGTACGCTGAGTAATTTAGGTATTAACACCACCGCGATTACCACCACTGGTAATCAAACTTATAATAGTGCTGTAACCTTAGGGGCTTCCAGCACCACCAGCTTAAGCACAACGTCCAATGGTCTCATTAGCTTTGCTAGCACAGTCAACGGCTCTCAAGGCTTGAGCACGAGCACAGGTACAGGAAGTACCACCTTTAGTAGCACGGTAGGCGCTACAACTGCTCTGGCTAGCTTGAATGTCTCTGGTGCCGTTAATCTCAATGGTGGCACAGTCAATACTAACGGTAACCAAACTTATAACGATGCCATGATCTTAGGTGTAGACAATGCCCTTAACTCTAGCAATGGCGATATCAGCTTAAACACTGTTGATAGCGCAACCAGCACTTCCGACAGCCTGATGCTGGCCGCTGGCACGGGTGCTATCACCCTAAATGGTGTGATCGGCGGTAATAATGCCTTGAGTAATTTCAGCATCACCAACAGCGACAGCATCAACGAAGCTGGCACCGGAGCCATTGTCAATGCGACTCCATTAACCGCTAATTCTGTTGGTAATATTATGCTAAATAATGCAAATAACATTTCCAATCTAACGGCTAATATTTCTGGCACTGGCAATTTGGCTATCACCAATACCAGCAGCCTTAATTTAAATAATGTGAACGTCGGTATTGGTAGCCTAAGCTTTAATACTGCAGGATTAACACAAACCGCAGGCACTGCCATTACTCAGACTAGCGGTGTCGGTGCAGTCACCATCAATGCCAGTAATGGACCCATCACATTGACCAATGCGGGCAATACCTTGTTCGGCGCAGTCTCGCTAAATAATAGCGGGACCTTTAGTGCTGCTCTTAATAATAGCGGTACTCTTAACTTGAGTACCTCTAGTGTTGGGAGTGGCACACTTTCTTTAACCGCTGGCGGAGCCTTTAGTCAATCGGGAGCGCTTACTGCTGGAAACTTGAATATCACAGTAATAGGTGGCATTGCTCTAACAAATGCAAATAATAGCATTAGCAACTTGAATGCCACCAATACAGGCAGTGGAGATATCACACTCAACAATCAAGCTGCCTTAAATATTACTAGCCTTGCTCAAAATGGCAGTGGCAATATTAATATTAGCAACACGGGTGCGAACCTCATCAGCTCAGGTGCCACTAGCTCAAATGGTGGAAACATTAATATCAGTACGCTCAGTGCAGGCACTCTAACCGTTAATGCCAATATCACCAGCGCTGGTGGTGCTATTAATCTTTCCGCAGCTAACACCAATCCCACTAGCCAAACTAGCACCTTATTCATCAATAGCAGTCTAAATACCGCTCCCGGAACAGGAGGCACCTTTACCTTGAGTGGCGGTGGTGTAGCCTTAAATGTGATACCCACCGTGGGGATGGGCAATGTCACCTTAAATGGTAATGGTGATGACTTAGTTTTAACTTCATTCAGTGCACCTAGTAGCACCATCCTCAGTGCCTATCGCTACCTGGTCATTGAAGGTCCCATTACGAGCAGCTCAGGCTATAATCTCAGTATTATTGGTGACTCTTCCTTAAATGGTAATGGTGGTGTACTCATAACTAATGCAGGTTCTGTAACCAGCGGTGGCTCGCTGACGATGCAAGGCAGCCAATTAACCAGCTTGAATGGGATGTATGGCACTTCCGGTGTCAACGCCAACGCTGCTATTCAAATCCAAAGTGGTGCCAGTGTACAGGCTGCGGGCAACATTAGCCTAGCTGGTGGCACAGGTTCATCTAATATTGATATTAGCGCTGCGCTACAACCTGGAAGCACAAATAACATCTCTATCACACCAGCAGGAACTGGATTAATTCAATTAGCTGTCAATTTAACTTCCAATGGCGGTGCTATCACACTCAATGGTACAACTAATTTGGTGAATTCTATTACTTTAAGCGGTGGAAACATCAGCTTAAATGGATTAAACGGCGGCAGCAATACACTGATGTTGACTGGCAACTCCAGCAGCAATAATATCTTCACACTCAGCAACAATATCAGCTTTGCCTCACCCTCAACCAGCAACATCACTATTAATGGTAATGCCCTAGCCACCAATACCTTGCAAATGTTGACTAATGATTCTGCTATCAACTGGAACTTAACTGAATCTAATAATGGAACCAGCCTAAGCAGCAACTTTGGCAGCACCTATAATACCGTGCAAAACTTGACAGGGAATCATTACACTAATGACCTTATCTTTGGCAGCAATGGCAATTTGTCAGGCACCATTACCGGCACCAGCGGTTCCAACACTACATTAGATTATTCTACACTGACCAACCCATTGACCGTTGCCTTTAATAGCGGTAATTCTGGTAGCGTCAGTATAAACTCTGGCAGTCTCATCACCCTGAATAGCTTTAATAATGTGAATAACATCAAGAGTAACGTCAGTCTGAATAATAGTTTAATCATGCCTGCTCAAAGCAGCACTTTAGTGATTTCAGGAACACAATCGGGTCAAATGAATAGCACGGGCTTTAGTGGCTTCACCACCTTTACTGCTCGCAGTACTGCCAATTCAGTCAACTTTACCATCCCCGTTACCTATCCAAACTCGAATCCGGGTCCAGCCATTGCTGGCGGTGCTACCTTGCAATTTATCAACTTTAATCCCAATCAGTTTACCCCTTCACCGGGCCCGCAGATCACACCACAAGTCGTTGCTGCTGTGAATAGCGCAATGATGCAGACCCTGTCTATAGGCATTGCCTTTGGATCAACGAATAATCCCTATAATTACATTCCATTCTCCAATTCAGCGACTGGCATTCAGGTACAAAATATGATGATTAACCAGATAGAAGGCTTGCCGTCTAGCCAGAATAGCTTTTTTTCTCTCTCTCCAGAAGTTTCTTCACCTCAAGGGTCTATCACTCTTAATCCAGCCCCTGGTACTGCCACGCCAACTACCACCACAAATATAAACAATGATGAAAATAATGACACCGATATTGACACATCGACTACGAATACAAGCAACGAGGACACTAATAACGATGAACACAAATCCCAACCTCAAAGAAAAGCCTCTCTTAAAAACCACAGGCTTCAATCTCCTACGGAGATCTTAAAGCAAGCATTTCACTACCAGGCTATTATTTCTTCGCAAATTTTCTTGCGTTATCTGAGTGAAGCCAAAGCCGGTGAATAACCTATTTTTCATGCGTCTATTTTTTAATCAAAAATAATCTTATAAAAAATTTACTTTTGCTAACTTCTCCGTATAATACCCAGCTTTCTTTTTGCAATAGGAGATTCTCCATGCCAGATGATGTCGATTTAGCCAATGATCAGCTCCACTCCGAGCTATCACGTGCCATCAACCGCATCCGAAAAAATAATAGCCCCATCAATAAAGGATCCAAGACCTGTATTGAATGTGGAGAAGATATACCCGAAGCTCGTCGTGAACTGGGGCTTAACTTTTGTGTGGGTTGCGCAGAATCTAAAGAACGCCGGCGATCCTTATTTGCTGAAGATTAGGCGCACTGAAAAGCAAATAACTTACTGAAAAATCGCAAGTTTCACAGCTGAAAAAGTGGTATAATAAAGATATGGATGTTACGGATGCTAGACATCATGTCTAATAATGAATACCAGAATATTATTCATGAGCTTTCTGAACGCATTGTTAAGGCCCAAAAGCCTATTCGCATTCTAGATGCGCTCAAATGGAATCATGCAGTAAAGGAAGAGTTTTTTAAACATCGCTTCAAGAAACTCCCCCCGGTGAGTGAAGAGTTTTATCTTAAAAATGATCCTTTGGACTATGACCCGCAAAAGAAAATAGAAGAGTTTCGTGAAATCGAGAGAAGCATTCGGCGCCAACTAGGACAATACAGCGGCGTCGGCAGCATCATGCAACGTATGTGTCATGAGTACGCTCGCGTTATTGAAATGCTCCAAGCTCGCGGCACCCCCAAGTTTACAGAAATTTCACAAGAATTGTATGGAAGCGCTGAAGACGCTTTCCATGCTGGCGCGCCCACCCTGAAAGACCTGGCAAATTTAGTGACCTCCACGCTGAGTAATATTGAAGATCAAGTAATTACCCAAGCTGATGAGAAAAAATATTCCAGCGAAGAAGTCGTCACGATGCTTAGCAAAAAGCTGGAACAGTATTTTACTGAACAGACTGTCCGCGTAGAATTAAGCGATGGAATTATTGCTGATGCTTCAGCCGGCGCCGAACGCATCAAAATTCATTCTGGCTTGTACTTTAGTAAAAGAGAAATTCGCATTCTGGAAATTCATGAAGGCTGGGTCCATTTAGGAACTACACTCAATGGCCTTGCCCAGCCCATTTGCACTTTTCTCAGCAAAGGCCCACCCTCATCAACCATTACCCAAGAAGGCCTGGGCATTATCACAGAAATTTTTACTTTTTCTTCTTACCCAACCCGAGTAAAACGCCTCACCAATCGCATCATCGCTGTCGACATGGCGGAAGGGGGAGCAAATTTCCTGGATGTTTTTAATTTTTATCGTGACCAAGGACTTGATGAAGACAGTAGCTACAGCGCCGCCACTAGAGTTTTCCGTGGTAGCACACCTGATGGCGGCCCGTTCACCAAAGATTTATCCTACAGCAAGGGCTTTATTTTAATTTATAATTACATACGCCTGGCTGTGCAACGCGGGCTGCTCAAACAAATTCCTTTACTCTTCCTGGGAAAAACAACCTTAGAAGACTTGCACATTCTCTCTGATTTGGTAGATGAAGGCATTGTGACCCCACCCAAATTTATGCCGCCGCAATTCCGAGACTTAGCCGCCTTAAGCGCCTGGATGTGTTATTCATTATTTTTAAATCGATTAAACCTACAACAACTGGCTATCGATTTTAAGTCGATGTTGCAATAAACAATCCCATTCTTACTGCCTGGGGAGGAGTATACCCGTAAGATCCAAGGATGGAAATCGGGATGGTACAGGGATGTATCGCGGAGCCTCATTACGGGTATACTCCTCCCCAGGCAGTAAGAATGACCTTTATTTCTTGCCCTTATCTTTTTCCATCTCCGCATTCTCTTCAATAAATCGAATAATCGCATCTGCAACATCCACACCTGTAATCTTTTCGATGCCCTCTAACCCGGGCGTTGCATTCACTTCCATAATCAAAGGGCCGCGATTAGAACGTACAATATCCACGCCTGCCACATTCAAGCCAATGATATGTGCAACGCGAATAGCCATATTTCTTTCCTCAGGCGTAATTTCAACTGGCATCGCCATACCGCCACGATGAAGATTAGCGCGAAACTCTTCGGTCTTGGCCTGGCGCTTCATCGAAGCGACCACCTGATCTCCCACGACAAAGCAGCGAATATCTGCACCACCCGCTTCCTTAATATATTCCTGCACCATGATATTGACTTTCAAACCCAGGAAAGCCTCAATAATACTGCGCGCTGCTTTTAAAGATTCCACTAAAACAACACCAATGCCCTGAGTCCCTTCCAAGAACTTCACCACCAAGGGCACACCGCCCGCCATCTTAATTAAATCCTGGGTTTCATCTAAGGAATGCGCAAAACCAGTGATCGGTAAGCCAATGCCTTTTTTAGACAACAGTTGTAATGATCTCAATTTGTCACGTGCACGCGTAATGGAAACAGAATCATTCACACAAAACACACCCATCATCTCAAATTGCCTGACCACGGCCGCACCATAAAAAGTAATAGAAGCACCAATACGGGGAACAACCGCATCATAATGATCTAGGGCCTTGCCACAATAATAGACAGTGGGATGCGAAGCAGTAATGTTCATATTGCAACGCAAGGTATTTATCACATCAGCATGGTGACCCCGTTTCTCAGCCGCTTCCACCAACCGTTGCGTGGAATAAATATTTTTTCTTCTTGATAGAATTGCAATTTTCATAACTTAACCTTTGATCTCTTAGACATTAAAAATGAGCGCGAAGGATCCACCATATAACGCCCACGAATGGCGTTACGAGCCAGCAACATACGAAATAACATGGTATCGCGCTCCGTTAATGTAATCTCGATGGGCCAGCGCTGTCCACCAATAACCAGCGGGGTTTCAATAACATAGCGTCTTTCACTATGCCCTCCTGAGTCTGTTACCCAGCGTATATCCACTACCATTGCTTCACAGGTAATAATTTTCTTGGTGTTATGCTGCAAGGGATGGATATCAAAACGGATTTTTTCTTGGCCACTTTCATTAAAAGGGTTTAAAGAAAACGCATGAAGAGTAGAAGTTCTAGCCCCAGTATCAACTTTGGCTTTTATTTTATCAATCTGCAAATCCGGCAGGGAAACCCACTCGCGCCAGCCTAGCACACCCATAAGCTCCTGCTCCTTGCACAAGATAGGCATTCACTATTCTCCTTAAATCATGATAACACGCTATCATTGTGGTCGCGAGCGCCGCCATAACCAAAACCCTCCCAAAATAAAAGTTAAGAGAATGGCAGGAAAACCCCACAGCACCAGAGTGACTGGCTTCACTAGCGGAGAAAACAAAATAAACTCACCATAGCGACTAACTAAATATTGTCTGATTTCATCATCGGATTTATTTCCATTGAGCATTTGATAAATCTTATGGCGTAAATCCTTGGCCAAGGTGGTATCAGAATCAGCTAAGCTCTGATTTTGGCAAACCACGCAACGGAAGGTCTTGGTCAAGTTTAAAAAACGCTGTGAATCTTGTTCTGAGGAAAAAGCATAGAGATCTGCAGGCAAAGCATAAGTTAAATGCGCGCTAAACAAGATGATCCATATGAGTATCTTAACCCACGTATAGATATTTAATTTCCATAAACTCTTCAATACCATATTTAGAGCCATCACGCTAATTAATAACACAAATTTTACGACCCTACTCTGTCCAAATCCAGGAACTTTTCCATATCGCTTCCTTTCAATGGGACAATATGACATCATTCCACGTTAGATTAAAGAGGAGCAACCATGCGTATTGAAACTGACATTAAATTAGATTTCTCCGACGTATTAATCCGGCCCAAACGTAGCGTATTACAATCCCGCGTTGAAGTCGTTCTGGAACGTGAATTCCGTTTTCGACATGCAGGAATAACCTGGTCAGGCATTCCCATTGTTGCCGCCAACATGGACCATACTGGAACCTTTGATATGGCCAAGGCTCTTGCAGAGCATCGTTTAATGACTGGCCTTGATAAATTTGCGACCCCTAAGGATTGGAAAAAATTTGCTACCCACCACGCATCTGCACTCAATTATTGTTGTGTGTCTCTGGGTATTGCTGAAAATGATTTGAAAAAATTGCAAGAAACCATGGCAGAAGTCGATGTTCCCTTTATTTGTCTCGATGTCGCCAATGGTTATACAGAGCGTTTTGTCGCCTGTTTGGAACGTATTCGTGAGCTTTTTCCCAAAAAAGTTATTATGGCCGGTAATGTGGTCACTGGCGAAATGGTCGAAGAACTGATTCTATCCGGTGCGGATATTGTCAAAATCGGCATTGGACCTGGCTCAGTTTGCACTACCCGGGAAAAAACCGGTGTCGGCTACCCCCAACTTTCCGCCATTATTGAATGCGCTGATGCCGCACATGGTCTTGGCGGCCAAGTTTGTGCTGACGGTGGTTGCGTCACTCCCGGTGATGTGGCCAAAGCTTTTGCCGCGGGTGCTGATTTTGTCATGTTAGGCGGCATGTTCGCTGGACATGATGAAAGTCTAGGTGAAATCATTGAAGAAGATGGCCGAAAATACAAACGCTTCTATGGCATGAGCTCTACAGAAGCGATGGAAAGGCATCACGGCTCTGTCGCTGAATACCGCGCTAGCGAAGGACGCTCAGTTAACATCCCCTATCGCGGTCCAGTAAAAAATACCGTCCTCGACATTTTGGGTGGCTTGCGCTCTACCTGTACTTATGTCGGCGCTCATCGTTTGAAAGAACTGTCCAAGCGCACTACCTTTATCCGTGTCGCGCGTCAATTAAACGAAGCTTTTGTGCCTTATACCATTAACCATAGTAAGTAAGCAGAAGGCAGGGAATGGAAAAAAAAGTCCATCAAAAAACCGCGCATTTTGGCTATCAGGAAGTTCCTGCCCAGGAAAAAGCAGGAAAAGTCGCGGAAGTATTTCACTCCGTAGCGAATCGCTATGATTTGATGAACGACCTCATGTCCGCTGGATTACATCGCTTATGGAAGCGTCGAACCATTACCCAATGCGATGCCCATCCAGGTCATTTAATACTAGATGTGGCTTCTGGTACAGGTGATTTAGCCGCCGCTCTGGCCAAGCAAGTGGGCAAAACCGGTCACGTCACCTTAACTGATATTAACGAATCCATGCTGATGCGCGGGCGTCTGCGGCTGATTGATCAAGGTATTTTAGGCAACGTTTCCTATGTTTTGGCCGATGCAGAACATTTACCTTTTCCTGCTAATCATTTTGATCGCATCACCATCGCCTTTGGTTTGCGCAATGTCACCCACCAGGATCAAGCTTTAAAATCCATGTTCCAGGTTTTAAAACCCGGTGGCAAATTATTGATTCTAGAATTTTCTAAACTGACTAACCCCTTACTGCAAAAACTATATGATCTGTATTCCTTCAACATCATCCCGCAAGTCGGTGAATGGGTGACCCAGGATCGTAAAAGCTACGAATATCTAGTCGAGTCCATTCGCATGCATCCTAATCAAGAAAAATTAAAAGCATTAATGGAGCAAGCAGGATTTGAAGATGTGCATTACAGCAACCTTAGCGGTGGCATCGTAGCCCTGCACGAAGGATATAAATATTGATGAAAAAATCCTTAGACCTGAAGCCACTTGAACAAGCCTTGAATGGCTATCTCGCACTGGATCCTGAATCCTCCACGCGCCTGCATGGGCTCCAAGAAAAAACCGTCACCATTGAATTGCTCGCGCTTCAGTATTCATTTCAACTGCGCTTCCATCAGGGGAAAATTCAGCTCCATCCTGGCAAAGAACTGCCTGCTGAAATCACCATTCGTGGCACCCCCTTGAATCTTTTTGCCCTGGTTTGCAGCCACAATAAACAAGCACACTTTCTTTCCGAAGCCGTGATCATTGAGGGCAATGCTGAATTAGGCCAGGAAGTGATTGGCCTTTTTGAGAAGCTAGAAATCGATTGGGAAGAATATTTGTCCCGATTCATCGGTGATCTGCCCGCTCACCACATCGGGCGCTTCACACGCCATCTGATCTCCTGGGGCGAACAAGCCCGAGAGAGCCTGCTGCAAAATCTCAATGAATATGTCCACGAGGAAAAACCTTGGTTCCCGCCTAAAGAAGCTTTGCAGGATTTTTTCCGGGAAATCGATGAGTTACGATTGGATCTGGATCGTTTGGAGGCGAGAGTAAAAAACTTGTGCTAAAATTCGAAAATAACTAAGGATATCAGGAAGTGATAAAACTCTTTACCCGATTCTTTCGCCTGCTTCGTATTAACTTTGTCCTGGCGCGTTATAATGTGGACGAAATCATTCTGGGCGCCCATTGGTTTTATCCTCTGCGTTTCCTAACCTATTTAAATCCCTGGTATTGGACAACCGGTAGAAAATGGCCTCGCGGACTGCGCGTCCGCCGCGCACTCGAAGATCTGGGTCCCATTTTTGTCAAGGCCGGACAGATCCTTTCCACTCGTCTGGATTTCTTACCCGAGGACATTACCCAGGAGTTAGCCCAACTCCAAGACCGTGTGGCGCCTTTTTCTGGCAAAGTAGCAAAATCTATCGTAGAAGAATCTCTCAAATGCCCGTTAAACAAAGTCTTCTTGCACTTTGAAACGCAAGCCCTGGCTTCAGCTTCCATCGCCCAGGTTCATGCCGCTACCTTACATAATGGTAAAGAAGTTGTTGTCAAAGTTCTGCGACCCAACATTAAAAAGACTATCGATAATGATCTAGCTTTGCTAATGATTTTAGCCTCGCTAGCTGAACGCTATTGGCAGGGGACGCGCTCTTTTAAGCCCAAGCAAATTGTCGAAGAAATCGCACATACTCTTTATGACGAACTCGATTTACTACGTGAAGGCGCCAATGCCTCACAATTACGCCGTAACTTTTTAAACTCCAAAGAATTACACATTCCTGAAATTTATTGGACTTACAGTCATTTCAACGTACTGGTCATGGAACGCATTGATGGCATTCCCATTCACGACCTCTCTAAACTCAGGGCAACAGGTATCAATCTTAAAAAAGTCGCTGAACGTGGCATTGATATTTTTTTCACCCAGGTCTTTCGCGATAATTTTTTCCATGCTGACTTGCATCCTGGTAATCTTTTCATCTCTTCCAAGCATCCCGAAGATCCGCAATACATGGCCGTCGATTTTGGTATCACCGGCTCTTTAAACAGTAGAGATCAACGATATCTCGCTGAAAACATGTTAGCCTTTTTAAATCGAGATTATCGCCGTGTGGCAGAATTGCATATTTCCTCAGGTTGGCTGCCCCCCGACACTCGCGCCGACCAATTTGAGAGCGCCATTCGTGCTGTTTGCGAACCTATTTTTGAACTGCCCCTTAAAGATATTTCCTTCGCCCAATTGCTCTTCCGCCTGTTCCAAACCGCACGCCGCTTTCATATCAATATTCAACCTCAACTAATTTTACTGCAAAAATCTCTATTAAACGTTGAAAGCCTAAGCCGGCAACTCTGCCCTGAAATTGATTTATGGAAAACCGCCGCGCCTTATTTGGAACGCTGGCTTAAAAGACAAGTAGGCCCCCGCGCCTTCTTAAAGCGCCTGCGCAACAACCTGCCACTGTGGTCGGAAAAATTACCCGAAATCCCCAATTTGATTTTTGAAGTTCTGAGTGAAACCCAACAAAAACAGGAAAAAGACCGTTTCGCCGAAAAAACCCAGGCTGCTCGATCCACCCACGCCCGATCCAATTATTTCTGGTTAGGCTCCGGCCTGACCTTACTCATTAGCAGCGGATTTCTACTCGCCCAAACTTACTATCCTTCTCTCCACCACATGCTCTCTCCCTCTTTAGGTTGGATTCTCAGTGGGGTGGGATTAATAGCGGTGATTATTGGATTAGTTAGATAATAATTTTCAGTTCATCTCTGATACTGCGTAATCAAAGTCGCAATCCTATCTTCCATCCCTCTATACATCCACGCCGTCCCCCGACGACCATTCACCATAATCACAAAAGCTATTGGTTCCTTATTCACACTCACTGCATAACCAGCCAAGGAAACCACACCTGAACCGGCCATCGTACCCGTCTTAGCCCTGACCTTACGCGCAATATTATACATGCGATGCTTGAGCGTGCCGTCTATGCCGGCAATGGGCAATGAGGAAATAAATTCATAATTAGTGCCAATATGATGATAAGCAAAATCCAAGACTTGCATCAGCTGCATGGGGGAAATCTGGTTATATTGCGATAAACCCGAGCCATCAATAATACGCATGCCTGAAGTATTAATGCCGATTTTCTGAGACAGAATACGTTGCACCGCTTTGCCACCATTTTCCCAACTACCCGGTTGCTGAGTATAAACCTGACCCATTTTTTTAAATAAGGCTCCGGCAATCACATTATCGGATCTTTTCATCATATCAGTGACAATCCTGCGCAGAGGTGGGGATTCATGATCACCAACTTTAGATAAAGTTAATTTTGCCTTGCCAGGTGCCACATGCCCAACAATGCGCACCCCAAATTTTTTAAAAAGATTCTTGACCAGGGATTGATTGTAATTAATTACGTTTTCGATCACATAACTAATACCCCAGGCATAGTGCCCCTTAGGCATGCAACCATGAAGCGCCAGACTGTCTGCATAACTACCCAATTTAATATAACAACCCCGACTGTGTCGGGACTTAGTCATTATCGTATTTTGCAAAGAAGGATAATAATAATGCGGAGAAGTCATGATCCGGGCTAATTGACCGGGCTTACTGCCAGGCACCACCTGTAGCGCTAAACAATTATGATTCACAATGCCCGCACTAATTGGCGCCGCAAAGCAATAATGAGCATCTCGGGCAACCCATCCGGGCGCACCATAAATTTGATCAAAAGCTGTATCATCAATATAAACATTGCCTTTTACCGATTGAATTTGCTGAGACTTAAGCACATCCATCATGCTAACTAAATCATGATAAGTTAAAGAAGGATCACCACTTTGCACCAAATAAAGATTGCCCGAAAGAACCCCGTTATCAATAGACTTAGCATCGGTCACAAATTGAGTGCGAAAACGATATTCGGGGCCCAAATAGAGCAAGGCACTTTCGGCGGTTAAAATTTTCATGATGCTGGCGGGAACAAAAGGGCGGTTAATATTTTGGGCATAAAGGGTATCGCCATACTTCATGGACTTAATATAGACACCAATGTCAGCATGCTGATATTCTTGCAAAATCTGGCTGATTCCGAGGGCCAATTGATCTCTACCATGAATAACATTTCTAGGGGAGTAGTGCATTGCAAAGGTAGTAGTAGTCCAAAAATTCATCAACAAGAGTACAAATAATAACCCCTTACGCATACTGACTTTATCTCCAACCTATACTGCCTGTATAATATATTTTGTTACTCTTGACTGTTATCTCAACATACTCAAGTTCAGAAGCTAAGTAAACAAAGATGAGGTAAAATGTATGTGGAAATGGATAAAAGACTATTTCATGCCCCAATATGTCAGCGAACTCGATAAATTCATGCAAGATTTTGACCGGACTCACCCCCAGTCCGAGGTACAAAGAAAGGAAACCGAAAAATACCGTCGCTTATCTCAAAAACGAGATCAGGAAAATATAATCTGACAGAAATTGTATATAATATGGTATAATAATTTCCTGTAGCCTAAAAATAGGTCTGTAAAAAATATGAACTCCCCCTTTGGGAAAGAAGCTAGAAAATCAGCGCTCGAGCAAGCCATTCCGCAATGGAAAGCGGATAAAGATCAACCTTATGCAGCAATAAAAGAAGCCTTAGTTAAGCAATTAAAAAACCTCTTGGAATTCAATCGCAAACCAGACGCAAAAAATACGGCAGAAAAAAAAGCCCTGGAAGAGATTCGTAAATACCTGCGTGAAGAAATCATTAAAAAAGAAACCCTGGAAACCCGGGCGCTTTGTGATCAGGCTTTTCAATTGCAATTGATGTTAGCCAAACACTGGCCAGTCAATACGATTGATGAAGAAGGTTGTGAAGTGATAGATCTTATTTCCTTGGATCCTATTAATACCCTAGATGAAGCGATACCGCTGAGCTCAGGGTACTTGATTTTAAAAACCTCATTAACCCAATTTTATAAAGGACCCCGAGCCTATATTGGGCAAGTTCCGCGTCATCCTATAAGCACTGGCATTCCTTTAAGTCAAAGAGAAATTGATCATCTTATTAATCAAGAAATAAACTTCTCCTCTCCAGAACATCGTATTCCTGAATTAAATCCAATAGAGCAAGCACAAGAAAATATACTATACTTACGGGAAGTAATCCAAGACTTAGAGAGACTGATACAACGCGTCAACCGACTAAGGTCAAACGACGAAGAAGTACAACAGCTTCGCAATGATATAATACATCATCGTAGTCAAACAATACTCCTACTCCAACAAACAGAAGAATATATACAAAGCCTCGTCCACTTACCGCGCGCAGCGCTCAATCCTCCACCCCAGAATGACAATTTACCAGACCCTCTTTCGGAACAGGAGCTGCTGGATGAAAACCTAAGATTACAATTGCAACATCAACGTCTTATGAATAATACCTGGACTGGTTCTGTATTATTATTGCTAGCGAGAATAATTGGTTTTTTAAAAAATCGCTACTTGGCTCTTAGAGATCCCACTGGCGCAACCAACAAGTATTTTATTACCTCTATGTTAACCCTGGGAGTAGTTCTAGGATGTTTTGTCGTCGCGGTATTAGGTTTTTTCGTACCACCATTTTTTGCTAAACTGCAATTCATCCTACTCTCGCTCTCTCCTATTGGCGGTATAATAAACTTAATCCTAAAAGCGTTAATACTAAGCTCTGCAATAATCGCTGCGACTATTGCTGCGTATCGAGCAGCGCTCGGAGAAAAATTCATATTTTTCTGCAATGGCCTGCTTGAGGGTATGCTCGCTGCAACTCTTTTTTTGAGCCTAGGCCTGATTATTCCCGGCATTGTTATCCGCTTAGCAGCCAGCGCTGTTATTTCCACAACCAGCCTCAGTGTACTTCCCATTTTAGCAGGCTTACTTCCACTGTTCCCTGCTTTACCTGCGCTCTATGCCATCACCAGGGAGTTTATCCATCCGGGTTTTTTGAACTCATTTTTTCACAAAATATTTTCGGGATTCCTTATGGTTACATTCGCTGCTCCTATCCTTGCCTGTGGCATACTCTGCGGTGAAACTGCCCACTTACTCTCCCGTGCCGCCTCTGCCATCCGCCAAGCCTTAAATCCAGAACCTGCTCATCAAGACAGCAATAGACCCAGTATCAACGCCCAAATTCACCATGATCTAGGCTTTGAGCAAGTTGCTATAGCTCCTAACAGAAATAACAATTCTCACCATGCCAATGCAGATCCACGACCCGTTATTCACGGTCCCCCGTCTGCACCTATATTGGCAGAGGAGAAGAATGAAAGATCTGTTTTATCTCTATCTCCCTAAGTTTTTTTAAGAATATGCTAATGGAATAGCTAGGATAGCCAGTCACTAAAGACAAGGAAAAATATATGAGCTCACCCTTTGGGAAAGAAGCTAGAAAAGCGGCGCTTGAACAAGCTATCTTGAAATTGAGAGAAGATAAAGATCGACATCAATCCACAAAAAAAAACTTACTTATCCACGCAAGCAAACTCTTGGCATTCAATCACCAAAAAAACACCGAGGAAAAAACTAATCATCCCGATGAAGAAAGAATGATAGAAGATTTTCGGCGATATTTGCACGAAGAAATCCTACAAAAAGAAACCCCGGCAACCCGCACACTGTGCAACCACGCTTTTCAATTACAACGCATCTTAGCCAAACACTGGCCGGTGAATAATATCGATGAAGAGACTGGTCAACCTGAGGATCCCATTTTCCTGGAACCGATCATCGATATCAATGAAGCTGTCCCTTTAAGTTCAGGACATTTGATTCTTAAAAGATCTTTACATGGCTATTACGCACAAAGGCGAGCTTACGTTTATCGAAACTCGCGTTTGTGCCCACGCCATCCCATAAGCCCGGGTATTTTCCTAAGCCAAAGAGAACTTGATGCTCTCCGTCGTCAAGGCATCAATATCGACATTCGTTCCATGCGCTTTATTAAATTTATGTCGAAAGTCGGATATTATGTAGGTCATATCTGTTTACAATTAGGATTTGTACTCTGTATTTCTATTACAGCTTTCCTGCTTCATCCTGCTGCCCCTTTGGTATTAACATTCACCTCTGGCATTATAACGGGAATGAACACCACCTACCAAGCAGCGTCCGGACAAAAATTCAAACAATTTCTATGGAGTTTTGCGTACGGAGCTTTAGCTGCAGATATTTTTCTTTGTGCAGGCATCATTAGTTATAGCATTGTTGCAGCCTTGGGAACAATTTTAAGTGTTTCCGCAGCCACCGTAGCCGGCACAACCTCACTGATGTCTATTATACTTCCGTTATTTCCTGTTTTGCCTTTACTGTATGGCATCGCTGGAGAGTTTACTCGCCCAGGCTTCTTGAACCAGTTTTTAAATACAGTATGTATGGTGGGTATAAGCACTTCCTTAACTACTTTTAGCACATTCTTTGGTGAAACTGCCCGTTTGCTCTGCCGCGCCACCTCAGCCATCCATCAAGCCTTATATCCAGAATCTGCTCACGACGGCGAAACCAGATTCAGTGCCAACGCACAGATTCATCATGATCTAGGCGTTGGGCAAGTGGCCATAGCTTCTTTAAACAGCAATGAGAATCTGGCCCATGCCAATACAGCGCCGAGCCCTGTTATCCATAGCCCTTTACCTATACCTGTAGTGGCAGAGGAAGAGCATGCGAAACCAGCGCTATCTCCTTAAGTTTTTCTTAAGAGTACTGTTATAGAATAGCAGATGATCAAAAACGAGGAAAAATAATATGCGCTCATCCTTCGGCGGAGCAGCTAGAAAAGTAGCGCTCGAGCAAGCCATCTCGCAATTAAGAGAAGATAACAATCAATCTCATTCATCAACAAAAAAATCCTTGCTTAACCATTTAAATGGACTCTTGGCATTCAACCGCGAACAAGACGTGGAAGTAAAGAATGAAGAAAAAGCGATAGACGCTTTTCGTCAATTTCTACGTGAGCAAATAATAGAAAAAGAAAATCAGGAAAACCATGCGCTTTGTGACCGAGCCTTTCAACTACAACTGATGCTGGCTAGGCACTGGCCGGTGAACAATAGGGATGCAGCGACCCATCAACCCCTGGATCCCATTTCACTGGAGCCCATCACCCATATCAATGAAGCGGTGCCCTTAAGCTCAGGACACTTGATTTCAAAAGATTCCTTAACCCGATTTTATGCAGAAAGAAACGCTTATGTTTATCAAGATTTGAGGTTGTATGCACGTCATCTCATAACTCCCGGTGTTTTCTTAAGCCAAAGAGAACTAGATTCACTCTGTGGTCACGGCATAAGCCTCGCCCCTCATCCTCATGCACCCACCAACGCGACCAGCAATCGCTTTATTGCTTTTATGTTATTACTAGGAGAAGAAATAGGGCGATTTGTTGGGTACGGTTTGCTAATGATTTTCGTTACACTCCTGAAACTTGTTCCTACTGTGATTGCGTTCTCTCCCATTGCAGGTCTGCTAGGCTCGATATTCATTGCAACCATGCTTGCCTCTGGAATAATCGCTGGGGCTATTGCCGCACACCGAGCAGCGCCTGGAGAAAAATTCAAAAACTTCTTGTATGGTTTTAGTGGAGGACTTCTAGCTTCTATCATTTTTCTGAGTCTAAGTACGGCCTGCTATGGCCTTGTTGTCGGGATGGGAATAGTCTTAGAGGTTTCCACAGCCACCATTAGTAGCCTAAGTTCTATTTTGCCAGCCTTGCTCCCTCTATTTCTAGTTTTACCTATATGTTATGCCACAGCCAAAGAGTTTATTCATCCAGGATTTTTAAATCAGTTTTTTGATCGGATATGTTCGACCTGGGCAACAATTATAGTCAAAGCGCCTATTATTGCCTTTGGTGTAATCTTCGCTGAAACCGCCTGCTTACTTAGCCGTGCCGCTGATGCCCTCTACAGGGCTTTAAATGTAGAGCGTTTTCAGCGCCCTCGCCAAAACTCTGGACCTCAAGCTGTAGGTTATTCCGAACCTCAAGTTAGAAATGAACTCAGTGCCAATGCACAGATTCATCATGGCTTAGGTGTTGAGCGAGCAGCTTCACCGTCTTTGAACGTGAATGAAGATTGGGTCAATGCGCATTCAAATGCAAACCCGGTCGCCAATTTAGCTCCGTCCATACCTCCGTTGGCGCAAAGTAGGATCAGCGAGGAGGAAGAAGCAAGCCTGAGACAGATTCCATCTCTTTGCTAATTTTCATGATGCTTTAAATAAGTCTCTAGTATAGAATCGCTAGGATCAGTAGCTGCTTAAATAACAAGGGATTTTCTAAGCCCCTAAATAGTATATATTTCATCCTTAAATAATAGCTAAAAGGGAGAAAACAATGCCCTCTCAACAAAATCAAAATGTAGCAGAGCAACGACTAATGCACGTCACCACAATGTACCATGAGCTCATTGGACATATATCAGCGATAGGAATAGTAATGGGGCTAAATTTTTTCCTGTTCTTCTTGCTGAGACTGAGATTGCCCACTAACACTAACATCTTTATCTCTGAGCTTATCTCTAAGGTGATCAGTTCTGTGATCGGTCTCGTTGCGAGCCTGATATCCCTCTTAGCACTACTGACCCTACCACAAAATCAAAGTTTAGCAGAGAACAACCACATTACTGCTTTTCTGCGTCGTTATGACTATCAGGGAACGCCCACCGCGACCAACAATCGCTTCATTCAGTTTATGTCAAAGCTGGGCATAATGATGGGATTTATTTTTTCCCTGTACTGGGTGGGACCACCCATTTACTTTACCCTTACCGCGATCCAGTTCTCTCCTGCTGCGAATCTGATACGCTTAACACTGGTTTCAATAATATTGGCCTCCGCAATAACCACTGGAGCTATTGCCGCATATCAAGCAACGCTCGGAGAAAAATTCAAAGGCTTCTGTGGGGGTTTTGCAAGAGGTTTTTTAGCTTCAATCATTTTTATTGGTGCAGGCATGGTTTGCTATAGCCTCGTCACCGCCATAGCAACAACCTTGGATGTTTCCGCAACCACTGTTGCCAGCATACGCTCCATTTTGCCAAGCTTTCTCTCTCTATTTCCAGCTTCACCTTTATTCTATGCCATAACCAAAGAATTTACCCATCCTGGTTTTTTGAATGAATTTTTTGGCAGGGTCTTGGTGACCTGGCCAAGAGTCGTATGCGATATTCCTTTTCTTGCTTGTGCTGCATTCTTCGGTGAAACTGCTCGCTTGCTCAGCCATGCCGCTTATGCCCTCCACGAAGTTCTAAACCTAGAGCGTTTTCAACGCTCGCCTCAACAAGCTGCAAGTCCTGAACCTCAAGTTGGAAACAAACTCAGCGGTAATGCTCAGACTTATCGCAGACTAGGTATTGAGCAAGTTGCTGATGAAAATTCAAGTCCGAGGACAGTTATTAGCACTGTACCCGCGCCCAAGTTAGCGCAAAATATATTGAGGGAAGAAAAAGAAGAGCATGCGAAATCAGCACCAGCCCCATCTCGTTAATTATTTTTACGATGCTTTTCTTAGATCGACAATTCAAAATTAAATGCTTCTTTAAGTTCCTGCCAAGGAAGAACAGTAATTTGATCTGTCAATTGATACCGATAGGGCGTGCGGCAAATAATATAACCTTTCTCAGCTTCCGAATATTCTGTGAGAAATTTTTTAATATGCTTCGCCTCTGTTTCACCTGGTTTATCAGACCACTTTACCTCTATAGGAATATAGCGATGTGAAGCATCTATCACATAATCAACTTCAGGGCCAGCAGCATCTCGCCAATATTTAACTTTAATCCCTCTCGACAACAGGTAGGTGTGCCGCACTAATTCATTACCTACATAATGTTCAAATAAATCGGCCATTATTTTTTGAGGCAATTTCGTTCCCTCATTGGCACAGGCTCGTCTTATGCCTAAATCAAAAAATAGATACTTCGGTGCCTTTATTAATCGACATTTAGTTCTACCATTACTGATAGGATCAATACGGGAAGTAATCAGGTAATCTTCTAAAATTTGATAATAATTTGCAATTGTAGTATCTGCTATACCGATATTTGGAGTTTTCGAAAAAATTTTTATACGCTCTTCCAGCTCTAATTCTAATAAAGCCGGATTTTGCTCATATCATTGACGAACGCTAGCTTTGGCAAAAGTGTAGCTGATCTCTGAGCAAATTTGTTTTTCTATTAATGTGGTCTTACCCGTTTGGCGCGGCCCTAACAATAAGACGCTTTTACCACGGTTTAGAACCTGGCGAATATTTTTCTCTATGATGTCGAGGGATAAAGGTTATATAAATAGAATGTTCGATGAAAAATCAGTTATAGTCAAGAAAATTCTATGAATTTTCGGTTTATAAAATACAATGTAGAGCGTTTTCAGCGCCCTCGCCAAAACTCTGGACCTCAAGCTATAGGTTATTCCGAACCTCAAGTTAGAAATGAACTCAGCGCCAATGCACAGATTCAAGATCAGTCATCAATTTAGCGCCACCTATATCCCTGCTGGTGAGAAATATAGCCATAGAGGAGAGAGAAGAAAGCCTGAGACAGGTTCCCCCGCCTTCTGAATTCAGAATATTCTAGGCTTCGAGCGTGATCACTGGATACTCTGAAATCTTGGTATCATTCGTGATAATAACCAGATCATGCAACTTTGCTTGCATAACTAATATCCGATCAAAAGGATCAGCATGTATTAGCGGTAAATCAGCCACACCTAATCCTTCTTCTGGCATGATTGGCAAGATCTTAAATCCTTCTGCAGCAATGGTTTCAAGAAGATTATGCGGCAAGCTCAGTCGCCCAATGCTTTTTTTAATTGCCATTTCCCAAAAAGAAGCACTACTCAAAAAAATAGGATTATTTTTATCTCGAATAATTTTTTGGGCTTTGGAGCTGAGTTTATTCGGCGTAGTCAGCCACCAAAGCAGAATATGCGTATCAAGCAAATATTGCATTTCAATCCTCGTTCCCATAAAATTGCTTGAGAAGATCTTCAGGTAGGGGCGCATCAAAATCATCATTGATCTTGATCAGGCCTGCAAATTGCCCACCCTTTCGCAGAGCAGTTTCTTTAGTATAGGGCACCAAACGGATAAGTGGTTGCCCGCCTTTGGCGATGATTATTTCTTCGCCTTGCAGAGCTTGATTAATTAGTTTGGAAAAATGCGTTTTAGCATCATGGATGTTGACTAGAGTCATAAAAAAATCTCCTCGAAGCTTTAGGTTAAGTATAGTAGACTAAGTCCTATTAGTCAACATTAAAAGGGCTGAAAATTCAATAGATTTTCGGAATCCACCCCCAAGGGATTTTCTAAGCCCCCAAAATAGTATATATTTCCCTCCTGAATAATAGCTAAAAATTGTATAATTTATGGCCTTATTGAAAATCATTCACTACCCCAATCCCAACTTAAAAATTAAGTCGCAACCGATTACAGTTTTTGATGATAAATTGCAAACACTGATCGATGACATGTATGAAACCATGTACCATAATCATGGTGCGGGTTTAGCGGCACCCCAAGTTGATATTCATCTACGCTTGGCGGTCATAGACGTACAAGGTGGTGGAAAGCAAAAAATCTGCATAATTAATCCGGAAATTGTCTCAAAAGAAGGCGACCAAATTGATCAACATGGCTGCCTCTCTGTGCCTCGGGTTCCCGGCGATCAGCTTAAACGTGCCGCCAAGCTGCGGCTCAAGGCCTTGGATCGTCATGGTCAGCCTTTTGAATTAGATGCTGATGGTATTTTAGCCATTTGCATCCAACATGAAATTGATCACCTCGATGGCAAGCTCTATATCGATCACCTTTCTCCTTTAAAGCGAGAACGCTTGTTTAAACGAGCTGAAAAATATAATAAGCGATATACCAGTGAATAAAACTTCCTTAAAAATTATTTTTGCTGGAACACCCGAATTTGCAGCCACCGCACTGCAGGCCTTACTACAAACACCTCATCAAATCATCGCTGTCTACACCCAACCAGATCGTCCCGCGGGACGGGGCTTGCAGGTGAGTGAAAGTGCTGTTAAAGCATTGGCCAAGCAACATTCGCTTGCCATTTTTCAACCGTCCACTTTAAAAGATCCAGCTGAACAAGAAAAATTAGCTGGCTTAAAAGCTGACCTCATGGTTGTCGCTGCCTATGGCTTACTTTTACCTAAAGCGGTGTTAACCACACCGCACTTGGGTTGTATTAATATTCATGCCTCACTCTTGCCACGTTGGCGCGGTGCCGCGCCTATTCAACGCGCCCTCTTGGCCGGCGACACCAAAACTGGAATCACCATCATGCAAATGGATGAAGGCTTGGATACGGGGCCGATGTTATATAAAGCAGAATGTGATATTGGCCCTGAAGATAACAGCGCTAACCTGCATGATCGTTTAGCTCAATTAGGTGCCCAAGCTCTATTAAATAGCCTAGAACTCTTGATCCAAGATAAGCTACCAGCGAAACCACAAGATCCAGCCCAGGCTAGCTTGGCTGCAAAAATCCGTAAAGAAGAAGCTTGCATTGATTGGACACATAGCGCCCAAGAACTTGAGCGGGCCATTCGTGCCTTCTATCCCTGGCCCATTGCTTTTACCCATTTTCAGGGCGAAACTCTGCGCATCCATCAAGCTCAAGCACTTGATCAAGCCACTCCAGCAATTCCCGGCAGCATCATCTCTGCCTCCGCTCAGGGCATTGATGTCGCAACGAAAGAGGGCTTGATTCGCATCCGCCAGATACAAGCCCCTGGTGGCCGCCCTCTATCCGTCAAAGATTTTTTAAACGCCCGCCAAAAAGACTTTCAAGCAGGCGCTCGGTTTGAATAAAAAAATTAATCACAGTATAGTAGAGTGGATTAGGCGCGAAAGCGCCGTAATCCACTCTACTAAAGAGGACTCCGATGCTAAAACCCGATTTTCTTAAAAAAATTATCGATGAATTAACAGGCTCCTTGCCTAATCACTTACATACTTTTAAAAAAGATTTGGAAAAAAATTGCCAAGTCGTTTTAAACAAAGCTTTTTCTAAATTAGATCTCGTAACCCGCGAAGAATTTGAAGTACAAAGCAAAGTTCTGGCACGTACGCGTAAAAAGCTGGAAGAGTTGGAGGAAATTGTCAAAGCCTTGGAGAAGAAGAAATCTCACTCATGATCGACAAAACCCCGACTTTCACTGCGGATGATTTTGAAATTGTAGACCGTAAGGTACTACACGAAGGGATATTCCGCTATGTACATTACCATCTGAAACATCGTTTATTTAAAGGCGGATGGACGCCAATCCTCAGTCGTGAACTAGTCGAACGCACCAGTGCTGCTGGCATTCTACCCTATGACCCCATATTAGATTTGGTGGTTTTGATCATGCAATTCCGGCCTGGTGCTATTACCTCCGTCATTAAAAATCCCCATCCTGCAAAAATGAGTCCCTGGTTGATTGAAATTGTGGCAGGCGTACTCGGTAAAGAGGAATTACCCGCTGAAGTCGCATTCAGAGAGGCGCAAGAAGAAGCCGGTTGTCGGGTTTCTGAACTCTATCCTATTCATGATTATTTTGTGAGTCCAGGCGGCTCCGATGAATACATTCACCTCTATTGCGGCCGCATCGATGCCAAAGGCATTGAGGGTTTACATGGTCTAGAGGAGGAAAATGAGGACATTTATGCCTTCGCTTTACCCGCAGATGAAGCTTTTGAATTAATGCGACAAGGTAAGATTAAAACCGCTCCAGCCCTAGTCGCCTTACAATGGCTGCAAATAAATCGTGGTTTCCTACGCGATTTCTGGTTGAAGAAAACCTAACAGACATGATACGTTTAACTGTCCCAGGAAAATATTAATGGCAAGCAAAAAAAAACAGCAATACACATCAGAAGCGATAGAAGTCCTCAGTGGGCTTGAACCGGTACGCCGCCGACCCGGCATGTATACCGACACCACTAACCCTAATCATTTGGCTCATGAGGCCATTGACAATAGCGTTGATGAAGCCATGGAGGGCCACGCTTCTCGAATTGAAGTCATTGCTTATAAAGATGGCTCACTGGCCGTCATTGATAATGGCCGCGGCATGCCCGTTGACACCCATCCTGGCGAAAAAGTTTCTGGCGTAGAATTAATTTTAACACGCTTGCATAGCGGTGCAAAATTCTCCAACAAACAATACCGATTTTCCGGCGGCTTGCACGGCGTTGGTATTTCTGTGGTCAACGCCCTGTCTAAGAAGCTACAAGTCAATATTAAGCGCGAGGGTAAACTCTACTCCATGAGTTTTGCTCAGGGCGAAAAAACATCTAAATTAGAATCCAGCAAATTACCCGCTGCGGAAGCAACCCAAACCGGCACCAACATCCATTTCTGGCCTGAAGATAAGTATTTTGATTCTCCGCGCTTTTCTCTCAGCAAATTAAAACATACCCTGCGTGCTAAAGCCGTGCTTTGCCCAGGCTTGCATGTTAGCTTCTTCGATGAGCAACATAATCAAAAAGAAGAATGGTATTATCAAGAAGGATTAACCCACTATCTACTCGAATCTATTGGCAAAGCTGAACATATTCCCGATGAACCCTTTGTCGGCTCTTTTGCTGGCAACACAGAAATGGTGGATTGGGCTGTCATTTGGCTGCCGGAAGGAAGCCTCAAAGTTGGTGAAATGTTGGCTGAAAGCTATGTCAATTTAGTACCCACCCCTCAAGGGGGCACTCATGTCAGTGGCCTGCGTCATGGCTTGCTTGAAGCCCTACGTGAATTTTGCGAATACCGTAATCTCCTGCCTCGCGGTATTAAACTTGCACCCGATGATATTTGGGAACAATGCGCCCATATTATTTCAGTTAAACTGCAGGAACCTCAATTTTCGGGACAAACCAAAGAAAAACTCTCTTCACGAGAATGCTCTACCTTCGTCTCCGGGGTCGTCAAAGATGCTTTCAGTCTTTGGCTCAACCAGCATGTCACCCAAGCGGAGAGTATTGCTGCTTTGGCCATAGGCAATGCTGAAAAACGCTTAAAAGCAGCCCAAGTCGTGGTCCGTAAAAAAATTACTGCGGGTCCTGCCTTGCCCGGAAAATTAGTGGATTGTTCTGCGCAAGATCCCCTACGTTGTGAACTCTTTCTGGTCGAAGGCGATTCCGCCGGTGGTTCAGCCAAGCAAGCACGTAACCGTGAGTTCCAAGCTGTTCTGCCTTTACGCGGCAAGATTTTGAATACCTGGGAAGTCGAATCGACTGAAATTTTGGCTTCACAAACTATCCATGATATTGCCATTGCTGTGGGTGCCGAACCTAACTCCGCTGATTTAAAAGGCCTGCGTTATGGCAAAATTTGCATCCTTGCCGATGCCGATTCCGACGGCTCTCATATTGCTACCCTACTCTGTGCTCTCTTTACTAAACACTTCCGTGCGCTAGTAGAAGCGGGCCACATTTATGTGGCCATGCCACCACTCTTCCGTATCGATTATGGCAAGGAAGTCTATTATGCACTTGATGAGGCAGAAAAACAGGGCATCATTGACCGTATTGTCGCAGAAAATAAGAGAGGCAAGCCTAATATCGTGCGCTTCAAAGGCTTGGGCGAAATGAACCCCATACAGTTACGCGAAACCACAATGGATCCTGATACTCGACGATTAATTCAATTGACACTCAAGCCCCAAGACAAGGCTGATGAAACCTTGGATATGTTGCTCTCTAAAAAACGGGCACCCGATCGTAAAAACTGGCTTGAGAATAAAGGTAATTTGGCTGAGGTTTAGTGCATGAAGAAAAAACAAGCACCCCCTGTTAAAAATGGTTATACCATTGAACAAGTTCCCATGCGCGAATACACCGAGAAAGCTTATCTCGATTATTCCATGTATGTTATCCTCGATCGAGCCTTGCCTAATATCAGCGATGGTCTTAAGCCCGTGCAAAGACGCATCGTTTATGCCATGTCAGAATTGGGCCTCAAGGCCACGGCTAAATTTAAGAAATCAGCACGCACCATTGGTGACGTCTTGGGTAAATACCATCCTCATGGCGATATGGCTTGCTATGAAGCCTTGGTGCTCATGGCTCAACCCTTTTCCTACCGCTATCCCTTGATCGAAGGCCAAGGCAATTTTGGTTCCGAAGATGATCCTAAATCCTTTGCTGCCATGCGTTATACTGAGGCACGCCTTTCCCCTTATGCCGAAGTCTTACTCTCCGAGCTACAACACGGCACCGTAGAATGGAATGCCAATTTTGATGGCACCCTATACGAGCCCGCTTTATTGCCAGCCCGTTTACCCAATGTTTTACTCAACGGTACTACCGGTATCGCCGTAGGCATGGCCACCGATATTCCATCGCATAATTTGGGTGAAGTAGTCGATGCCTTGATTCATCTAATCGACCATCCTGAGGCCACCCTCAAGGATATTTGCAAAATTATTCCGGGACCCGATTTCCCCACCAATGCGGAAATTATTACCCCTCGCAAGGATATTGCCGAGATTTATAAACAAGGCACTGGGGCTATCCGCATGCGCGCTGTTTACTGTATGGAAAACGAGGAAATTGTGATTACCGCCTTACCCTATCAAGTTTCCGGCGCCAAAGTTCTATCCCAAATCGCTGATCAAATGCAGGCTAAGAAATTACCGCTGGTTTCCGATTTGCGTGATGAATCTGATCATGAGAATCCCACTCGTTTTGTGATTGTACCCCGCTCCAATCGTATTGATATCGAAGCCCTGATGAATCATTTATTCGCGACCACGGATCTGGAAATCAGTTACCGCATCAATTTAAACATGATCGGCACCAATGGTCGTCCTCAAGTTAAAAGCCTACAAACCATTCTCAGTGAATGGTTAGAATTTCGTACGCAAACCGTCAGACGCCGTTTGCAATATCGCTTGCAAATCGTTCAAGACCGTTTACATATCTTGGATGGCTTGCTCATCGTCTATCTGGATTTGGACGAAGTGATTCGCATTATCCGCCATGAAGATGAACCCAAAGCCTTATTGATGAAAAAGTTCAAGCTCTCAGAAGAGCAGGTAGAAGCTATTTTGGAAACCAAATTGCGTCACTTAGCCCGTCTGGAAGAGGAAAAAATTAAAGGCGAACAAAAAGAATTAAAACAAGAACGCGAAGAAATCGAACAGACCTTGGCCACTTCACAACGCTTGAAGAAATTAATTCGCCATGAATTGGAAGAAGATGCTACACGCTTCCGTGATAAGCGGCGCTCACCTTTGGTGGAAAGACAAGAAGCTCAACCCATGCGTGAAGAAGAAATTATTCCTTCTGAACCCATGACAGTAGTGCTCTCCACCAAAGGTTGGGTACGCGCTGCCAAAGGTCATGAATTGGATCCTTCCACTTTAGGATATAAAGCAGGTGATCGTTTCCAAGCCTCGGCTCAAGGTCGTAGCAATCAATTGGCTACCTTCCTGGATTCAACCGGGCGCTCTTATTCATTGCCCACGCATACCCTGCCCTCAGCTAGAGGCCAAGGTGATCCCCTTAGCAGTCGGGTAAATCCACCACCGGGCGCTGAATTTGTAGGTGTGCTTTTGGGCGATCCCGAACAACTCTGTTTGCTAGCCTCAGAAGCAGGCTATGGCTTTGTCGCAAAATTATCTGATCTTTATGCTCGCAATAAAAATGGAAAAACGGTGCTTTCTTTGCCGCATCATTCCAAGCCGGTCACACCCAAGCTCATTAAGGACATGGAAAAATCCTATTTAGCTGCCGTATTAAATTCCGGTCATCTGGTGATCTTCCCCTTGAAAGAATTACCCAGTTTAGCTAAGGGTAAAGGCAATAAGATCATTGGCATTCCCGGCACCAAGGTTGCTAATCGGGAAGAATATATGGTCGATACCGCTGTCTTACCTGAATCGCAGATCTTGCAAATTCAAACAGAAAACAAGACTTATGAACTGGTTCCAGAAGAATGGAAACAATATATTGCTGAACGCGGCCGTCGTGGCTTGAAGTTGCCGCCTAAATGGCGCGGTGTGGTGAGTTTGGGGGTAGTTGAGGCTCATGAGCAATAATATCTTTGAGCAAATCTTTAACCCGCGAAACCCTAAATTGCCCAGTAATCGTATTATAAAAACCACGTGTAGTCCTGTTGTCTCTCAGTAAGCGCTGCGCCTCCGGCACCAAATCTCGCATAAAATTTTGCCGACTTAATACACGTAGGGCCTCTAATTTACGTTCCTTGGTGGTAATTTCATACTGAGTAAAACCAAAAATAGACCAAATCCCTCTTAGATTAACTCTAAGCCTTCTGATCTCTGCTTCCAGTGTTTGAATTAAATTGGTAATCCGCTCGCGGATATCGGCTGGAATATCCGTCACAGGAACTGGCTCAGGCGAATGATAGACCTGATGAAAAAGCCGACGATAGGCTCTCGGTCTTAAAAGCTGCGGCTTCTGTTCAACCGACCGGAGAACAGCTTCATACTTCTGTTCCCCTTTAGATTCCAGTCTATTGAAATTAAACGGTTCATTGGGGCGCCTCTCAGGCACCAGCTTCACGCTATTCATAGTATTGACATCAGACAACATTCTTTTCGAAGCGGCCAAAGCTTGTCTTAATTGTAAGTTTGCTAAGAAGTTTCGTACCTCCGCATCCTTTTCTTCAGATAATTGGATTAATGGTACAGTCACAGCAAGATTTGCTCTCCCTTTTTCCCCCTGCTCTTCATTTTCATTCTTAGGCTCAGGCCCACTGAGCCTGGTCAAAATTTTAGTGATAAGATCGTTTTGAGCAATTAGCTTTTCATACTTAACCTTTAAGAATTTACAGATTTTTTGATAAGTATGCTTCATCTCCGACATTTTTGTTAACACCAGTGTTAGGAACTCTAATTTCTGTCTTTTTCGTTCGGAGGTTTCCTTCTTATTTTCCTCAATCTCAACCACCAAACCCCTAATCATGTTCATGGCTTCAATCTGATTTTTCCTGAATTTTTGACGGGGTTGATATTCAAGATGCTCTTCGATACGTTTCTTTCTTTGCTCAAAGGTTTCATTAGGCTCGAATAAATTTTCAGCCCGATCGAGTATGGTAGCAATATCACCATCCTCTGAAAGAATACCGCCATCCAATTTAGCTTGCAGACGTTCACGAGCAATTTCTTGCTCTATGCTAGCTATAATAGCAAGGTCCATATCATTTAAAATGAAACCTCGTTTTTTCTGTTTTCGATGAATATTTTCCTGCTTTTTGAGTATAGGCTGAATTGCTCGGGCTCTCTGCGCATCAATAATTTGGGTAGTAATCAAGCCTGACTGGGTTTGGCCTTGTAATTTTTGTTCCGGCTCACCTGTTACATCTACATACAGAGATTCATCTTCCTCTTGTCTTTCATAAGCCACTGCATGAATCGTGACACATAAAAAACCTTTTTTATATAAGGCATTTGCCAATTTCTGAGCAAAGGAATCATTGGCGCCTTTTTTGGACAATCCCACTTCTGATCCCACAAGATAAATATTCAGAACATGCTTTCTCACCGAGACACCCAAAGCAACATCTCCGGGGTGATAAGGATTAGCAACAAAAGCTCTATCAAAATGCTCGGCAAAAGTTTCAGCCGTAAACTCCCCAAATAGTATTCCCGATAAAGCTGTTCGTCTAGTTTGACCTACAAACAAGATATTTTTCAATTCACGAGCTTTATCTTCTAGTAAGTAATCCGTATTTAGTTTAATGAAAGGATTTTTCTGGCCATTAATAAAATGATGAATAGTAAGAGCTGACCCTTGACTTGCTTGCTGGGTAGATAAATGAAGGGCCATAGCTTGGGTGTTCGCATGAGAACCAACCTGAAAAATTCTTGTGAACATATTTCACCTCATTGCCTATTATCTTGCTGAATACCCCTTGTAAGGAAAACTTAGCAGGATCCTTTCCGCTTCTCGAATACCAGACCAATAAGCTCCATGGGTAGTTGCTGGATAATCCCGATGAGTGGCTTCCCCCGCAAACAATATCCGCTTTGAAGCAGGTTGGGCCAACGTTTCACGATCCTCAACAGAGGCACCAACTGGAATATAAGAATAGGAGCCCTGACTAAAAGGATCTTGTGACCAGCGGGTAATAAAATAATCAATAGGATCGGGCACTTGATTGCCATACTGGCGCTTAAAATCATTCATGAGCTTAACCATCACCTCTTGATCACTCAGGGCTTCAATTTTAAGCGCTTTTTCACCGCCAGCATAGGCTAGCAATATAGGTTGTTGATTAAATTGATAAAAATTAATAAAGGTGGGAAAGCTTAGGGCATCAAAACTCGAGAAAAATAAGGCCTGAGCATCTTGGGGCCAGAACACTGTGGGAAATTTAAAAGCAGCAATATTAAGTAAACCCATCCCCAAACGGGCAATGGCTTGGTCTTTGTTAGCTGACAAGGGAGGATCAAATTGAATGGTTTTCTTCTGTAAAAGAGTTAGAGGCACCGTGACAATCACTACATCTGCTTGAAATCGTCCTCGGTTCGTCAGCACTTCCACACTCTGATCTTTTTCCTGAATGACTTGGACAATAGTATTTAATTGTAGATCACAGCCTTGTGCCAAAGCATCAATGATTGGCTTATAACTATGTTTTAGAAAATAGTTTCCTCCGGGCAAGGTTTTCTCGTGGTTCCAATAGCGAGCTGATAATTTTTCATAGCTCGCACCGATATAGCCTTCAAAGAATCCCAATTTGCGCTTGAAAAGATCTTGTTGCCGAAAACTCAAGGTATCCATGGGTAGAAAATGCGAAAACGCCGCTGCCAATGAACAATCTTGCTGAGCCTGCAGAGCCCAAGCTTGGGCTTGGTTTAATTTATTTTCTAGCTCATCATTAAACTGTTCAATTTCTGTCGCGGGAATGCGTTGTCCTATGCGATCAAAAACATAGAAGCGGGAAAAATTAACTTCTTCCATGGCTACATGAAATTCTTGGGCCAAGGCAGTCATGGGATTGCCTTCAGCGCCGTGAATCCAAGCTGCACCACGATCAATTAACCAGCCCAAACGGTCATCGCTATACACACGACCACCATAACGGTCACGGGCTTCAAGAATTTTCACCGTGATGTTTTCTTGCCTGAGACGGCGAGCCGCAGCTAACCCCGCCATACCAGAACCTACTATAAGAATTTTCATTTTTGATTATTTAGTGTCTGTCTCTTCTTTTACCACCACCTTTTCAATGACCACATTTTCCACAGGAACGTTTTGGTGGCCAGCACGGTTTGTGGTCGCAACTTTTTTAATTTTCAAGACCGTGTCCATACCATCAGTCACCTTGCCAAAAACGCAGTAGCCCCAGCCATTGACTGATTCAGAAGAAAAATCGAGGAAATCATTATCCACCACATTTATAAAAAATTGAACCGTTGCTGAATGTGGATCGGAGGTGCGTGCCATAGCAATGGTGCCCTTTTTATTGCTCAGCGCTCGCTGGGCTTCGTTTTGAATAGGGGCATCGGTTTTCTTTTGCTGCATTTCACCATCAAAGCCGCCGCCTTGTATCATAAAGCCATCAATCACACGATGAAAAATGGTGCCGTCATAAAAACCTTCCTCGGCGTATTTCATGAAATTTTTCGCGGTCTCAGGGGTGTTTTTAAAATCAAGTTCCAAGGTAATATCGCCTAAATTCGTTTTCAGGGTAATCACAGTTTTCTCCTAACTATAAACAAACGCTCAGAGTATAACCCACCTATTATCTTGGTGAAAGCCTCTTTCTCACATATGTTCCCGGCGCATCTTCGATAAGCGCCAGTCCGGTATCCCCCGGCATCCGCGCCTCAACTTGATCACCGCTATATCGGCGCAGCCATTTCTCCCAATGAGGCCACCAGGATCCCGTGTGTTCTTTAGCAAACTGCAACCAAGCTTCCGCAGCTTCCGTGATTTGAGGATTAAGATAATATTGATATTTATTTCTTTCAGGGGGATTAATCGCTCCCGCGATATGACCTGAACCGCTCAGAATAAATTCAGCGGGGCCGGCGTACAATTTCAAGCCTGCATAAACTGATTTCCAGGGCGCAATATGGTCCTGCAAGGCACCAATGAAACAAGCAGGAGCTTGTACCATTTTCAAATCAATCAATTGGTTATTCAAGCTCAAACTACCTTTCTTGAGACCATTGTCCAAATACATATTGCGCAGATAGAAACGGTGCATTTTTTCCGGAATATTGGTGGAATCGCTGTTCCAGAATAAAAGATCATGAGGCGCTGGACTTTCTCCCAACAAATAATTTTTAACATAATAAGACCAAATTAAATCCTTGGGCCGCAAGATGTTAAAAGTAGTCGCCATTTGACGCCCATCTAAATAGCCTTTGTTTTGCATTTCTTTTTCCAACCATTGCAGCTGGTGGTCATCGATAAAAGCGCCGATGTCTCCCGGCTCGCTAAAATCTAATAAAGCACAGAGATAACTGGCACTCTGTATACCGCCTTCTCCGCGAGCAGCCTGATAGGCCATGGCACAAGCCAGTAAAGTGCCACCCACACAATAGCCGAGAGTATTGATCTCATTTACACCGCAAGCTTGTTTAATCACTTTCAAAGCTTGCAAGGGTCCCTCCAAGAGATAATCAGAAAATTCCTTTTGAGAAAGGCTATTGTCTGGATTGACCCAGGAAATCATAAATACCGTATAGGATTGTTGGACTAGCCAATTGACCAATGAAAAAGAAGGGGTTAAATCAAAAATATAATATTTATTAATCCAAGGTGGAACGAACAAAATGGGGCGCTGATAAACCTTTCTAGTTTGAGGTTCATATTGGATCAATTGTATTAAATCATTTTGATAAACCACTTTCCCCGGGGTAATCGCCACATTCTTACCAATTTCATAATGACTCGTATCCGTCATTTTAATTTGAAAATATTCCTGATCTTGCGACAGGTCATTTAAAGCATTATCCAGACCCTTTAACAAATTCTCGCCCCGATTTTCCAAGGTGGTGCGCCAAACCTCGGGATTGGTCACTGCAAAATTAGTGGGAGATAAAGCTTCCACAACTTGCTTAAAATAAAATTGAATTTGGCTGCTCGTCTTTTTATCCAAGCCCTCAGTCATTTGCAGCAAGGCTTGAAAGTGACGCACATGAAGCTGATAAAAATCTTTTATAAAATGAAAGGCGGGATTTTCTTGCCAATCCTTAAATTGAAAATCTTTTGCTTCCGGCTTAGACTCATCATATTGTTTATTCAACATGAAATGCTGCCAGAGAAAATATAACTCCTGCCAATAATTAATCTGAGCATTTAACAATTTTTCCGGTTTGGCCAACAAGTGTTTTATAAATTGCTGGTACACTTGATTGAAATGAATCATTTGAAAAACAGCAGAAGCCGGGATTTTCTTTTCAAACAGCTTATTAAATAATAACTGACTTTTGTCACCTAGACTGGAAAGATTACGTATCCAGGCATCCTTTTCTTCCCACAGCTTTTCTTGTTGCGTTTCTTCCATGCCGCCTCCTGTGTATTTATAGCCTACCAAACTTTCCCATCTCTATCTTTTAACCAGGACAAAATCAATTTCGGCAACTGCTCGCGCGTTTTGCGACTAATATAAATACCGACATGGCCACTGGGCAAAGTCTTAAAGCTATAATCTTTCGATTGGACATATCTCTTTAATGCTCGCGACGCGCTTGGCGGAACAATATGATCATCCCGCGCTGCCAGGTTTAAAATCGGCATATTCAATTTCTTTAAATCAATATGGTCCTTCTCTAAAAATAATTTGCCTTGAATCAAACTGTTTTGTTGATAAAACCATTGAATAAATTGCGTAAAAGCCAGGCTGGTCTGATCCGGTGTATCCAACTGCCATTTTTCCAGCAGAAAAAAATCCTTCAGCCAGGCTTGATCTGGCTTTTCAGCGGACAAATGATCCAAGAGAGCAAGATATTTTTTGCCGCGCACTTGAAAAGGCCGGATGCTACTAAAAGCTTGTGCTAACCAGGAACCTGGAACATTGCCTGGTCTTTCTCTTAAGGAGGCTATAGGAATCTTTTGAGCCCAAAGACTCAAGATATCTTTCTCAGTTTGAAAATTCACTGAGGTTGATATTAAAATTAAGCGCTTAATGTCTTGAGGAAACAAGCTAGCATAGCACAGACTCATCACCCCACCCTGACAAATTCCTAAGAGGTCCATACTCGATTGGGCTGATTTTTGTTTTATTTTTTTAATGCAATTTTTTAAATATCTTTTAATGTAGACACTCCAAGAGATATCTTTATCTTCTGCTGAAGGATAGCCCCAGTCAATAAGATAAACATCTCTACCCGCCTCTAGCAAATTCCGAATAAGCGAATGATCCGGCGAAAAATCCAGAATATCAGGCCGATTAATCAAAGCGAAAACGATGAGTAATGGCGTTTGAGCTGCTTTTTTAAGCTTGGATTGATAATGGTAAAGAATAAGTTTATTTTCACGATAGATGATTTCTTTAGGCTGGGTAACAAATTCCACTTGCCCCATTTGCCTAAACAAAGTCTGACTATCCAGCAATTTGCTATATAGATTAACCACTTCCGAGTGTATTGAAAATTCCATTTGACCTTCCTGATGTGGTCTCACTTTCATAATAGTAGTTTTACTAGGAGAAGATCAATGCTGATATAGACAACCGTCGCCCCACGCTCTCAGCCATCACCCTGTGTCCTTAGCCATCACCCTGTGTCCTTAGCCATCATCCTGCGTCCTTAGCCGTCGTCCCGCACTCCCCAGCCGTCGTCCCGCGCGAATGCGCGGGACCCAGCAGACCTATCTCTTATTTTCACCACTTAAACCGAAATCTCATTATACAAATCCTTCCACTCAGGATTAAATTGTTCTATTAAATTAAGCTTCCATTTTCTACACCAATTCTTAAATCTTTTCTCTCGATGAGCTGCTTCAAGAATATTTAGATGCTCTTCAAAATAAACAAGTTGATTAACATCATACTGCGAAGTAAATCCTGGGATAATTTTATTTTTATGTTCCCAAACACGTTTTACTAAATTAGATGTTGAACCCACATAAAGTGTGCCATTTCTTTTGCTGGCTAATATATAAACAAAATATCTTTTCATAAGTATTTTCCTTACGGTGGTTATTAAATTGAGAATTAAGAAAAAAACGTGAGGCTGGATCCCGCGCATTCGCGCGGGACGACGGCTGGGACGGGGACAACACAGCTAGGAGGGACAGCGCGAGAAGACGGCTAATAGCGCAGGGCAATGGTTGCAAAGAAGCAGAATAAAAACTAAATAATTAGGCAAACATCTTGTTCATAATTTCCCCGAACGCTGACAAGAATTTATCGGAATGTAGCCATTTCTGGTATACCTGGTCACTACATTCTAGCCATAATTCGTAAAATTCCCGCATGGACTGTGGGGAACTATTATTCTTTATTTTCTCACGCATCTTCTCATGCAATAAATCCACCACTTCATCGGTCATATCAGAAAGCAGAGAAAAATATTGGGGAAAATCTCCTTGATGCTGAGAACTAATTGGCGGAATAAAATGAAAGAAAATACCCTGGCTTTTAATTTGCGCCTTAAAATAATAAATCATTTCATCCAAAGCAAATAAGGCTTTGTCCACGTCCGTAAAAGAACTTGAGAAAAAACGATCCAGTAGCGGCAGACTCTGCTCAAAGAACTGTTTGGATTGTTTTAACCAAACCTCGTGCCCGCTTAAGAAATCTCCCTGAAATTGATTTTGCTCCATTACAAGCCCTCATCGATCGGTCAGAGTTTAAATTATGACATTTTTGCTCGATCTTGTCATTCATCTGCCGCTGTTCTGTGACTCTAGCTCTAATCGTCCCGCGCATTCGCGCGGGACGACAGCCTCTAAGAGAATGGGAAAAATGCTCTAACAACAAGCTTTTCTTTTGCTTTCTCCTCCAGTTCCGTTACAATCCTTCCCTATTATGTCTACCCTAATCTTCGACTCACTCAATGAAGCACAAAGCCTGGCGGTCAAAGCACCTCTGGGGCATCAACTTATTTTGGCCGGGGCCGGTAGTGGCAAAACCCGAGTCCTGACCTACCGCATTGCCTGGCTAGTCCATGCAGAAAAAGTTTCCCCCGCCAACATTCTGGCGGTCACTTTCACCAACAAAGCTGCCAGTGAAATGCGGCACCGCATTGAATCTTTATTGGGAACTTCAGCCAAGGCCATGTGGATCGGCACCTTTCATAATCTTTGCCATCGCATCCTACGCAATCATTGGCGAGAAGCGGGTTTGTCAGAACATTTTCAAATTCTGGATTCTGATGATCAATATCGCTTGCTGAGACGTTTGATCCTCTCTCTCAATATTGATGAGGATAAATTTCCTCCCAAGGAAGCACAGTGGTTTATCAATGCTCAAAAAGACCAGGGCTTGGAATCCAGCCAGGTACCCAGCCATGGAAACACCATCCAACAAAAGTGGATCATGATCTATGCTGCCTATGAAGAGGCTTGTCAGCGCGCCGGCTTGGTCGATTTTGCTGACCTTTTAATGAAGGTCAATAAATTATGGAAAACCCATTCTAACATTCTGGCACATTATCAAGACCGCTTTCGCTTTCTTTTGGTTGATGAATTTCAGGATACCAATGCTCAACAATATGATTGGGTAAGGCAAATTGCAGGTAGCCAAGGCTACATCACCATTGTTGGCGACGATGATCAATCCATTTATGGCTGGCGCGGTGCCCAGGTCGAAAACCTGGAGCGCTTCCGCCGTGATTTTCCTCAAGTCAGCTTGATCCGTCTGGAACAAAATTATCGCTCCAGCGGGACCATTTTAAAAGCAGCCAATGCCTTGATTGCTAATAACCAAAGCCGGTTTGGCAAAAATCTCTGGACCACTCAAGGTGAGGGTGAAAAAATTACAGTTTATGCCGCCTTTAATGAATTTGATGAAGCACATTTTATTGCTAATCGTATCCGTGAGCATCAAGCCCGGGACGTATGCCTGAGTAATATGGCCATTCTTTATCGCTCTAATGCTCAATCCCGCGTACTGGAAGAAACTCTGATTCATTACGGAATTGCTTATCGTATTTATGGTGGTTTACGCTTCTTCGAACGATCTGAAATCAAAGACACCCTGGCTTATTTGCGTTTAATCGCTAATCCTGAAGATGATGCCGCCATGGAACGTATTATTAATGTACCCACCCGCGGCATTGGCGACAGCACTCAGGCTTTGCTACGCGAACATGCCAAACAACATCAGCTGCCCTTGTGGCAAGCTGCTGAGCAAATGCTGGCGCAAAAACTTGTTCCTTCGCGCACCGCTTCCGGGCTCACCCATTTCCTGGAAACAATTCAAACCCTGCGCACTGATATTCATAATTTGTCCTTGCATGAAAGCGTGCAACATGTGGTTTACAACAGCGGGCTAATTGAGCATTACCGCAAGGAAAAAGGTGAAAAAGGGATATCACGCATCGAAAACCTTGAAGAATTGATTAATGCTGCCAAAGAATTTGAGAATGAAATGGAAGCTTCCGACGTTGGGCAACTCATGTCGCCGTCGCCGCTCTCTGCCTTTCTTTCTTATTCCGCTCTAGAAGCCGGTGAAAGCCAGGCTGGCCTTTCTCAAGATAGCGTACAATTGATGACTTTACATTCCGCCAAAGGCTTGGAATTTAATACAGTATTCCTTGCTGGTTGTGAAGAAGGTTTGTTCCCCCATTATTTGTCTCAGGAAAATCCTGAAAAACTAGAAGAAGAGCGCCGCCTTTGCTATGTTGGCATTACCCGCGCCATGCAAAAACTTTATATGAGTTATGCAGAAGCCCGGCAATTGTATGGCAAAAACACGCATAATCGCCCCTCCCGTTTTCTAAAAGAAATTCCAGGAGAATATCTGGATGGCATCCGGATCAAAACCAAGGTTTCTCTTCCTGAATCCGCTGTTTCAAAATCGGATCAAAAGACAGCAGCAGGCCTGCGCGTGGGGCAGCAGGTTACCCATCGCCAATTTGGTGAAGGTGTTATTCTACAACAGGAAGGTCAGGGAGATCGCGCGCGCTTACAAATTCGTTTTGCTCGCGTGGGAATCAAGTGGTTGATTGCGAGTTATGTGGATCAGGGTTAATTAAAAATAAACTTCTCATTCATTCTCCAGCACGTTTTAAAACTATCCTTATTAACTCATCGGACAAATAATATCCCGCTAACTTTAGCTTCTGTATCAGAGGCGATACCCTATTAATTAATCCAGCCTCTTTGGCACGTAATAGAATGCCAGCAGTACCGATTATTTTGAGATTTAATTTCCTTAGCCTTGATAATTTCCAAAGCTCCGGGGCGTGATTTTTCCCAAGTACATTCTTCCCAAACAGTAAATGGAACAATAATCGTACCCAAACCTACTAATAAAGAGATTTTTTCAATCCTGGCAAACGCAATCAAAGGACTAGCATCAGCAATAATAATATTATTCAAAATTCTTGAGTTCCTGATCTAGTTCATCCGCAGAATAGTTAACTACTGGGACCCCTAATTGACCCAACTTCTCAATAAAGGACTCCATACTAATACCTGCTATTTTTGCCGCTTTTTCTATTGTTATGATCTCATCTTTAAATAATTTAATAGCCAGCGCAGTATTAAGCCCAAAACTGATTAGATCTTTTGTAAAAGGAACAGCCAAAAAAACAGGCCGTCCATGCTTAGTAATCAAAGAAAGATTCCCTTCTTCTGCACCGTGAATAAGGTTACCCGTATGCTCTCGTAAATCTCTTACAGTAAAAGTATCCATAGTGAATATCAACCTCACATATTGTTCTATCAAATGATAGCACATTTTTCTTAAAAATGCCAGTTTTTGTTAATTTATTATACAATGCAAGCAGTTGCACGTTTTATCTGAAGCGAAAATTTATCCTGAAGACCGTGTTAAAATTGTTTCGGAAGCTTAATTTTTTGCTAAAACTGCGAGATTATTATCTGAATTCTCAACCCAGGCATGTTTATGGCTTGAATGTTGGAGCAGGAGGTGGATTATTATCTTCCTTACTTGTTGCTTCAGTATCCTTGCTTTGAGTAATTTCAGCTTTTTCGTCATCAGCTTGAGTTTCCTGATCTTCTCTATTCTCAATGCGAGCTAAACTACCATGTTTGTGGTGCTCACAAACATATTCAAGTCCTTTATTCATGAGGGCAATTTTCTCAAACATCTCATTTACTTTTAATGGGTCACCCAAGGCAATCTTTTTTGGGAAAAATGTGATGGATAATTTATCCTCAGAAACAGCAAGCCAGCTCCCTACAGTTTCTCGTCCTAGATTTTTTATAAGTTCCTCAATGACGGTATTAGTGTTTTTAGAACAGCTTAAAACAATGTCCTCCCCATTATGATGAGCTTGCACGGTTTTCCCTGCGAGAAGATAAAAATAAGGAATCTCTACTAGCCGACTTTCTTTGTTACTTAACTGCTTATTTGAATGGTCATCACTACCAGGGATAATGCAATCAACAATGATATCCTGGTCTTCTGTTTCAAGTGACGCTTTAACTACAAATAATTTATTTTTCCATGCGGTAAGGGTATCGTTGCCAAAGTATAAAAATCCTGAATTACGTATTCCTTCATCTGTCTCATAAGGGCACATAAAAAGATAGGGCTTATATAATACCTTGCCATCCGGTGAAAATATTACTAAGGGTTCTCTGAGCATGGTAAAGTAGTCTAAAGAATAATCAAAACCCACGAGAACCCCTTTAGGAATTTTTTTAGGGGCATAAAGCAGGATCATGGGAATTTTAATTTTCTTTTTGTCGATAGTGATTGTTGTGATTATATAAAGTGGCTTGAGGTTAGCCGTTGCGCTACCTATCGGAGCACAATCAGGTAAGTGTTGGAAAAAACGACTCTGATTTATCGTGCGGCTAGAGTCTATAGTGCAGCTCTCATTAAAAGGAGTGGGTGGTAACATCACGTTGTAGCGGCTTTCGGGGTTGCATTGAGGCAATGAATAGCAGCGACCTGTATAAGCAACATAACTCTTAGCATCAATAGACTCTGCGGTAAAACCGCCTTGTCCATATTCTCCCATGTTTTTCCTTTGTATTTTGTTAGAGGTTTTCTGATGTTCTAATCGCAACTCGTCAAATTCTATAATCGTATAGTATTCTACAATTTCTGCTTCTGTTGTCTCATTGAGACTTTTATTAAATTGATCTATGATATTGCAAGGAATGACAAATTCATCTCTATAAACAGCTTTATCTTGTATTGCCTCTACAGCATACTCTTTGATGGATGGATTAGTATTGGTTCCTAATGGAATAACATAGCATGGAACTTTTGAGATAGTAGAGTTACTGGATGAACCACTAGAGGATGATGACTGGTTTATACTGTTCAGAATCATACTAGAACTAGAGGAAGAGCTGTTTGGCGTTCTATGGCTATCCATGTTAATTCCCGCCTTACTTGTTGGATGATGTTATTTTGATTTTCGTGAGATTATACCTAGCTGCCTATGGGGATACAAGCAATGAGCAATTTTGTGTGAAATTCGACTTCTTACTCCACTGTCACCGACTTGGCCAAATTTCTCGGTTGATCCACATCAGTACCTTTGAGTACCGCTACATGATAGGCCAGCAATTGCAAGGGCAGTGTATAAACGATGGGAGTCACGCTGGAATGAACGGTGGGCATAGCCAAAACATGTACGCCCTTGGTATTGAATTCCTGAGGAACATCCGTCAAGACATATAACTCTCCGCCACGGGCCTGCACTTCGGAGAGATTAGACTTCACTTTATCAAATAAATCATTTTTGGGTGCCAAAACAATGATAGGCATGTTGTGGTCCACCAAAGCCAAGGGTCCGTGTTTCAATTCACCACCAGGATAACCCTCAGCATGAATATAGGAAATTTCTTTTAATTTCAAAGCCCCTTCCAAAGCAATGGGGTATAAAACACCGCGCCCTAAAAACAAGGCATGATACTTGTCGATAAAGCGATGCGCAAGTTGCGCAATTAGTTGATCCGTGGCCAAGACCTGATTCAGTATTTGGGGTAAGCCTTGCAGAGCAGAAAGAATGGCTTTTTCCTGGTCTGCCATCAAACCTCGTCCCTTGCCTAAAGCCAGGGTGAATAACAGCAAGGCTAGTAATTGCGTGGTAAAACCCTTGGTAGAAGCCACACCAATTTCCATGCCGGCTCGCATTAAAAATACATGCTGCGCTTCCCGGGTTAAATTACTTTCCGGCACATTACAAATCGCTAGCGTGTCCATATAATTCATTTTCTTGGCCATACGCAAAGCCGCTAAAGTATCTGCCGTTTCTCCAGATTGTGACAAACTAATAAATAAGGTTTGAGGCACAACCACGGGCTTGCGGTAACGAAATTCTGAAGCGATTTCTACAGACGCCGGGATACCGGTCAAAGCCTCAATCCAATATTTTCCGACCAGGGCAGCGTGATAACTGGTGCCACAAGCCACCAATTGCACAGCCTTCACTTGGCTTAATTTATTATGCAAGGCCAGACCAAAAGCAGCTTCACTGACCTGGGTAGACGTGAGACGTCCTTCCAAGCAAGTTGCTGTAGCTTGCGCTTGTTCAGCAATTTCTTTACGCATGAAATGACGGTATTCACCCCGATCCACCATATCATAATGGCTATCAACCATATTCATCTTGCGATCGACCTTCTTTCCTGCAGCATCGTAAATTTGAATACTGTCACGAGTGAGATCCACCACATCACGATCTTCTAGATAAATAAATTCCTGGGCCACCGGCAGCAGAGCCAGCACATCAGAGGCGATAAAATTTTCACCGATACCCTTGCCCACCACTAAAGGACTGCCATGACGCACTGCATAAACATGATCAGGATACTGAGTAGATACCAAGGCCAGTGCATACGCACCTTCTAGCTGCTGCACAGCAAGCTGCAGGGCTTTTAAAAAATCTTGAGTCTTGGTGTAGTGATAATGAACAAAGTGCACTACCACTTCGCTATCAGTTTCGGAGCTAAAATGATAACCCTGGTTCGTTAAAAATTGACGTAGCGTCTCATGGTTCTCAATGATGCCATTGTGCACCAGGGAAATTTCATCATGCGAAATAAAAGGATGTGCATTGCGCTCGGAGGGAACACCATGAGTAGCCCAACGGGTATGGGCAATACCACCGTTACCACGCATTTTAGCGACATTGGTGGGATCATTCAGAGCCTTTTCCAGCTCACTGACCTTACCTAACACTCGCAAACGGTTGAGTTGCTGCAAACTATCCAACATACTGATGCCAGCAGAATCATAGCCACGATATTCCAACCGCTTTAATCCTTCGATTAAAATTCTTTCAACGGGACGTTCCGCCACAGCGCCTACAATTCCGCACATTTTAGACTTGCTCCTTTTCTTTTTTCTGTTTGGGACTACGCCACCCTTCAAGGGTTAGCTGTTTGCTTCGCGCCAAGGTCAATTGCTGAGCCGGTGCATCCTTGGTGATAGTGGAACCCGCACCAATGTATGCACCGACGCCGACAGTAACTGGTGCCACTAATTGTGTTCCCGCACCCACTGAAGCTCCATCACCAATAATCGTTTTATTCTTATTCACGCCATCATAATTGCAGGTAATCGTTCCTGCCCCAATATTCACGCGCTTACCGACCTCGGCATCACCAATATAGGTGAGATGACTGGCTTTAGAAGCCTCACCGATAAAGCTATTTTTAATTTCCACAAAATTACCGATATGGGCTTGGGGTGCCAAGACAGTACCAGGACGCAACCGAGCAAAAGGACCCACAACACAGCCATCCGCAATATCAGCCCCATCAATCATGGAATGAGCCCGAATTTCCACCGCCTTGCCTATTTGTGCATTGCGCAAATAGACATGGGGCCCAATCACACAGTAATCACCAATCTCCACCCGGCCTTCCATGACTACATTCACGTCGATAATCACATCACGACCTACCAACAATTCACCTCGCACATCCAAGCGCTTAGGATCATAGAGAGTCACCCCCTGGCGCATGAGTTTTAATGCCAAATTTTCCTGATAGTAACGCTCTAAGGTATTTAATTGCTGGCGATCATTGACACCCAGGATTTCCTCAATGCAGCTGGGCTGGATAGTACAGATATTGATATTCTCTGCCAAGGCCATGGGAATAATATCCGTTAAATAATATTCACCTTGGGCATTGTGTTTAGAGAGCAAGGGCAGCCATTTTTTTAAATGGCTGGCTGAAACATAATAGATGCCTGTATTCACTTCCTTAATACCACGCAGATAATCATCAGCATCTCTTTCTTCGATAATAGCTCGCAGATTCTTGTCTTCGTCCCGTAGAATCCGGCCATAGCCCGTGGGATCTGGCAAATAAGCTGTCATCAACCCTAGGGCCTCTGCCGGTGTTTCCTGAATAAATTTTTTCAAGGTTTCATGAGAAATCAGGGGCACATCGCCATAAAGAACCAGCACTTGTTCATCATCTGCCAAATGCGGCAAAGCCTGCTGCAAAGCATGGCCCGTGCCCAATTGTTGCTTCTGGGCAATCCATTTAACATTCCAATGCCCCAGGGCTTTCTGTACTTGCTCGCCCTCATGACCATAAATGACTAAGGGTTGAACCGCGGGAGCCAGAGTTAAGGCTGTATGAATCACGTGCTCCAGCAAAGGCTTTCCTGCCAAAGGATGTAGAACCTTGGGCAAATCAGAATACATACGCTTGCCCTGACCTGCCGCTAAAATGACGATACGTGTTGACATAATGACCGAAATGCCTTGTTAAATCCGAGAATTATACCGAGTTCCAGGAAAAGATGCTATGGAATAGCTCGTTCAATAAGGATACAATAATTATTCATGGATTAAGCTAAATTTCTGACTAAAGGAGCTCTTCTTTATGAAAAGATTGTTTGCCATTCTTGCCCTAAGCATCTTCTTTACCCTCCCTGCCTTTGCTGGGCTTGCGGACATTATTAAAATAGCCGTCATTGATATGAATCAAGTATTGCAAAAATCCCCCCTCATGGTGTCGATGAATAGCAAATTGAGTGACAAATTTAAACCCCGTCTAGATGAATTAAATGCCGCCAAAAAATCATTGCAAGATGAATCCGACCAACTCACCCTCAAAGGTGATACCATGAGCAATGATGAAAGAAACGCACTGCAAAATAAGATTATTACCGACAAAGCCAATGTAGCCACCTTGCAAGCTGCCCTAGAAAGAGACCTAACCATTGCCAAAAATGCTGATTTGCAAACCTTCATGGTCAAATTTGCTGATGTCATCAAGCAAGTTGCTAAAGACAATCATTATGATCTCATTGAACAACGTTCAAATATTATTTATTTGAATGATAAATTGGATATTACCCAGAAAGTTACTCAGTTATTGACTTAAAATAAAACAACCTGGATTCCCGCTTTCGCGGGAATAACCCATGCAGGGATGACAAAGAATGTTGGAGTAGCCTGAGGCTCTACATCCCTGCTTGCACTTCTACTTCCGAGGCCACTTTTTTCAGCAGCTCACTGACAGACTGATGCGTCATGAGTGGGCGATCAATACAGAGAAAGGCTGTCTGTTCATATTTGTCTGAGATGGCATTAATCATCAATGATCTCTCATTGATAGGACAGATTTGATTCTGTTCATTGACAACCAAGATAGGATCACTGTCAGCAATATAGGACTGATTAGGAGTTTTAATCAGGGCTACTTGCCAATCTTGAATAGTCTTGGCATGACTGGATTTGAATTCCGTAACCATTCCTTCTACATAGCTCACATTCATGAAATCCAGACGCACAATTTTTGGAATTTCTCGATACTGTAAACGGGCGGCCAATTGTGAAGTTGAACGCTGATCACGAAGGTCAACCAGACGATTAATCAGGGAAAAGACATCATAATCGCAAAGTTCTTTATAAATAGGATAGCAATCCTGTAAAAAGTTTTGCTTCAGACGCTTAATATCTTGCTGGGTTTTCGCAGCTTCATTAAATTGATTGGCACGACAGAGGAAGGTGCCAAGACGCGTGTTCTTGATTTCGGTATAAGCTCCGCTATCCAGTTCTTTAGCCAGGATAGCCAGCAATTTCACTAGATAATATTCGAGAGCGAGTTTTTTCTGTGAATAATAAATATTGCGGATCATCAAACGCCGGGCCATTAAATAATGCTCCACAGCACCTATACCTTTATGGGTGATGCCTAGGCGTTCCTGCTGGCCATCATTCACAATGGCCATACAATGTAACATCCAACGAAAATCAAAATGCCCATAGCCTACCCCACAAAAATGACTGTCGCGTAACAAATAATCGAGTCGATCAGCGTCAAGTTGAGAGGATACAATATCTGCCAAAACGCCTTTAGCCTTGGCTTGGTGCATAATCATGCTTTCCACTTGTCTGAATTTGGCCTCGGTCAGGGCATGTCGGGGATTATGGTTGTTATAATCTTCAAAAAATTCTGAGCTGCGATAATCTGCAAGAAAGAAAGGGGTCCAATCCTCATGACGGATTAATTTCTCATGAAAAACATCCTCAAAAGCATGAGAGAAGGGCCCATGACCTAAATCATGCAAAAGACAAGCAATCATGACTAATTGTCGTTCTTCATCTGACAAGCCAATTTTATGGGCAATCTGGCTGCCAATATAACAGCAACCCAGACTATGATTAAAACGAGTGTGGACTGCGCCTGGGAAAATAAAATCTCCCATGCCCAATTGCTTAATGTGTCGCAGACGCTGAAAATGAGCGCTATTGATAAAAGGCTTGACCCAACTGTCCTCAATATCCGTGAACTGCATGGTGCCATGGACGGGATCTTTAATCACATGAAAGCGGTTTTGGTTAGTCATAAGCTAATCTTTCTCTTTAGTCTTGATCTTCCTATCATATCCTTGTTAAATGATATTTCCAATTCAGGATAAATTAACCATGGCTAACGACCAGTTATACCAAGGACCTATTGTCGTCAGAAAATCCCCTATTCACGGTTATGGCGTATTTGCCACTCAAGATCTAGCTAAAGGTACTCTCATTGAAGAATGTCATTTCATTGAAACAATCACATCTTACCGGGGCCTCCAGAGTTATGTGTTTACACATTCTTCACTTAACGATAAAGATCTTTTCCTCTTAGGTTATGGCAGTATTTATAATCATTCTTCCACCCCCAATGTTGCTTGTGAATATGATACGCCTAAAAAGGTTATCCGGTTTGAAACCCTAGGTCGCATTCGTCAGGGAGAGGAACTGCTGATTTCTTATGGCCGGGATTGGTTTGCCAGCCGCCAGCTCACAGCCAGGTCTCTACCCTGGTGGCAAAAATTATATCGACGCTTAAAGCTACCCCTGCGCTTTGCTATGCTTTATTCAATCTATTGGGGATATCTTCAGGGGTTAAAATTATTAGGTCATTAATGAGACCTATCTCCTCAACATCCAGCCCAGCATTTGCCACAGAGCCAGCAGAAAAAACCCCAGGAACCATAATAGAGCCCAGGCAGCAATGCTCAAATGTAGGAATTGCCAGGTGATCTTGGCGCATTCCGGCCCACCCAGCAGCAAATTCAATAACACATCTGACCAAGGCATGATCTTGATCATATATTGTAAACTAACATCACAGCTCCCCTCCGCGACAGAATCAGGCACATACTGCAGCCACACCTGTCTAGCTGCAAATACAGTACCAAACAGCGCGATTAAACTAATCATCAAGTTCATAAAAATTTGAATACATTTTTTAGAGGGCAGGATGCTGGTCAATAAAAAAAGTACCCCTAGCAGAGCAAAAACCAGGCGTTGAGCCTCACAAAGCGCACAAGGTAGCAGGCCTTGATAAAATTCCAAATAGTAAGCAAAAGCTAATAGGCCAACAATGCTTAGAAATTCAGCAAAATAAAACCAGCGAGAAGGACAAGGTTTCAGCATGTTTACTCCGAATAATCATTGAGTTGATTATATACCAGAGCCTGCACTAACTAAATGCTGGTATATCTATCTTTTAGTGATACTAAAAGAAGGTAACTTCTACTTACTATCACCATTAGCAAAATACTGAACTACAAGGAATGGCTAGTATAAAATACCCTTTTGTTATTTATGAAAAATGTTAGTATTCGGGTGGCAGGTTTACGACCCTTCGATACGGCGCTGACACGCCTACTCAGGGCGAGCAGTTACCCTGAGTAGGCGCGCCAAACCTGCCCTAAGCTTGTCGAAGGGGCCGTATCGAAGGGTCCCTATTGTATCCAGGTTAGCAATATGCTTGATTTAAAACAAAACTTTGATGTGCTTGTGGTTGGCGGTGGTCATGCCGGGACTGAAGCCGCCCTGGCAGCCGCTCGCATGGGCATGAATACCTTGCTGCTCACCCATAATATTGAAACCCTGGGACAGATGTCCTGCAATCCTGCCATTGGTGGCATCGGCAAAGGTCATTTGGTCAAGGAAATCGATGCCCTCGGCGGCGCTATGGGCAAGGCCGCTGATCTGGCCGGCATTCAATTTCGTATCTTAAATGCCAGCAAAGGGCCAGCAGTAAGAGCCACTCGCGCCCAAGCGGATCGAGCCTTGTATAAACAAGCCATTCGCGGATTTTTGGAAAATCAAACTAATCTCACCCTCTTTCAACAAGCCGTGGATGATATTCTGATCGAACAGGATTGTGTTATTGGGGTACTCACTCAAATGGGCCTGCAAATTAAAGCTAAAACCGTGATTCTGACTGCCGGCACCTTTCTCGCCGGCAAAATCCATATTGGTCTTAATCATTATGAAGCTGGACGCGCCGGCGATCCACCCGCCAAAACTTTGGCTCATCGTTTACGTGAATTACCCCTGCGCGTCGGCAGATTAAAAACCGGTACGCCGCCCCGCATTGATGGGCGTAGCATTAATTTTGAAGTCATGGAGAAACAGGATGGAGATAAACCCACTCCTGTATTTTCTTTTATGGGTCGGCGCGAAGATCATCCCCGACAAATTTGCTGTTTTATCACACATACTAATGAAAGAACCCATGAATTGATTCGCCAGGGTTTAAGCCAATCACCGCTTTATACGGGAGTCATCGAAGGGATCGGCCCGCGTTATTGTCCTTCTATCGAAGACAAAATCATGCGTTTTGCTGATCGTCAGGCTCATCAAATTTTTGTAGAACCTGAGGGTCTAAACACTCACGAAATTTATCCCAATGGGATTTCAACCAGTCTACCCTTTGAGACACAATTAGAATTTGTGCGTTCTATTCGCGGCTTTGAAAAAGCGCATATGACCAGACCTGGTTATGCCATTGAATATGATTTCTTTGATCCTCGAGATTTGAAACCTTCCTTAGAAACCAAGGTCATTTCTGGCCTCTTTTTCGCTGGGCAAATCAATGGCACCACTGGTTATGAAGAAGCTGCTGCCCAAGGATTATTGGCTGGCATCAATGCCGCCCGCTTGGTTCAGGAAAAAGAAGCGTGGACACCACGCCGTGATGAAGCCTATATCGGTGTTCTGGTGGATGATTTAGTCACTCGTGGCACTTTAGAACCCTATCGCATGTTCACCAGTCGTGCCGAATACCGGCTAATTCTGCGTGAAGATAATGCAGATTTACGTCTCACCCCCATCGGTCATGAATTGGGCTTGATCGAGGAACAGCGCTGGCAAACCTTCACGCAAAAACGAGAAGCTATCGAGCAAGAACAACAAAGATTATTCTCCACTTGGGTCCGGCCTGAAACCCCTGCTGCCCAAACCCTAGAACCTTATTTAGAACAAGCCTTGGGCCGGGAATATCGCCTGTCTGAATTATTACGCCGGCCAAGCTTAAGCTATCGCTCACTATCCACTATCTCTGACCTGGGTCCCTTTGCCGAAGATGAAGTGGTGGCAGAACAGGTGGAAATTCAGGTGAAATATGCTGGTTATATCGAAAGACAACAGCAAGAAATTGCCAAGCATCAGCATCACGAAAATTACAAACTGCCGCCCGATATGGATTATTCCCAAGTCACCGGTTTATCTACAGAAGTTAAACAAAAATTAAATGCTGCTAAACCCACCACTTTAGGTATGGCAGCACGTATTCCAGGGATCACCCCAGCGGCTATCTCTTTACTACTGGTGCATTTGAAAAAAGGTAAACATTAACCTAGCGTTCGTCCTGAGTAGGCCCGTTAGGACTTACTCAGGACAAACGAATTGATCAGAGAATATCCATGACCCAAATCGCTCGGCTCCTCTCTACCGCTCTAAGAAAAAATAATTACGATTTCTCTGCAGAAATTCAGCAGCAATTGATTGATTATCTAGAGCTACTACAAAAATGGAACCGTGTTTTTAATCTCACTGCCATTGAAACACCGCAGGAACAAGTGTATCTCCATCTTTTAGACAGCTTAAGCATTGCTCCTTTTTTAAACGGAAAACGAATGCT
>Ga0105240_10001047_pt1 | contig 49006 bp, 27 predicted proteins | sample KBSC54metaG_FD_80426 | JGI IMG/M metagenome (GOLD analysis project Ga0105240, IMG submission 80426) | Corn rhizosphere microbial communities from Kellogg Biological Station, Michigan, USA - KBS C5-4 metaG | ecosystem: Host-associated > Plants > Roots > Rhizosphere > Soil | place: Michigan, USA... | reverse complement strand
GGCTGGCCGCCTTCATGTGCAGCACGTAGCGGCCGGGCGACAGGTTGGTGTAGCCGGCGGAACGGTGCGTGGTGTCGACCTCGCGCCAGGTCTTGTCGTAGCCCTCGAGCCAGTACGCGTAGCGGTTGCGCTCGGGCGCCGTGAAGTCCAGCAGCGAGAACTCCACCGAGAAGCCGCCCGCCTCCGGCGGCACGGTCAACTGCTTGCGGCCGCTCGCGTCGGCGAGGGCGGCCGGCTTGCCGCCCATCTCGACTTCGGTGACCACCAGCGGCGCCGAGTACACGCGGTGCGTGAGGCGCTCCGGCCGGATGACGGTCAGGCCGCCCAGGCCGCCGAAGAACAGCTCGCCGGTGGGGCCGACGGCGCCGGAGTTGACCCAGTACGTGGAGATCGCCGCGCCGTCGGCCGGATGCAGCACGCGCAGCGCATAGGTGGCCGGGTCGACCACGGCGATGCCGTCGTCGGTGCTGATCCAGACGCGGCCGATCGCGTCCATCAGCATCGTGTCGATGTTCTCGCTGGTCAGGCCCTCGCCCTTGCCGATGTGGTGGAACACCGCGTGGCCGGCGGCGTCGAACTTCTCCAGGATCTGCACGCCCGCGTTGTTGCCCACCCAGAGCCGGCCCTGGCGGTCGGTCAGCAGCGTGTTGATGACGGCCGGGGACAGGCCGGTCGGGTCGTTGGCCACCGGCATGATGCGCTGCACCGGCTGGCCGGGGCGCAGCAGGTTCAGGCCGTTGTTCGTGGCGATCCACATCGCGCCGTCGGGGCCGTGGGCGATCGCGTTGACCTCGGGGTCGGTCAGCGCGCTCGTGGGCACGGGCTGGCGCATCGCGTGCGTGGGCGAGTCCAGGTCCAGCTGCCAGATGCCGTCACCCTTGCCGCCCACCCACAGGGTCGAGCCGTCCACCTCCAGCGCGATGACGCCCTTGACGGCGCCGCGCTCGGGCATGGCGATGGTCTCGAGCTTGTGGGCGCCTGGCGCCAGCCGGAACAGGCCGTCGCGCGACGCCATCCAACGCGTGCCGTCGGCGGTGTGCACCACGGCCGTGGCGTTGCTGATCGCGGGCGAATGCGCCGGGTCGTCCTCGGCGCCGCCCAGCAGCGCGGCCATCTTGTGCTCGATCGGGTCGATCACCTCGATGCCGTTCTTCTGGCCCAGCGTGACGATGCCGCGCGCGTCCACGTCCACCGAGAACACGTAGGGATCGGTCCACGCGGAGCCGTCGGACGAGAACAGCGACAGGATCGCGTCCTGCTGCGGGCGCGTGCGGCTCAGGCCGGTCGTGGAAGCCACCCACATCTCGCCGCCGCGGTCGCGGTGCAGGCCCCAGATCCAGTTCGCCTGCAGGTTGCTCGGCACGCTGCGGTCGCGGACGACGCGGCGGGCCTGCAGCGAGTCGGCGTCGGCGATCAGCAGGCCGCGCGTCGACGTGCCGATCCAGACCTCGCCGTTGCCGTTCTCCTCGAACGAGGAGGCGCTGTCGGTCAGCAGCCCCGGGTCGGCCGCGCCCGCCGGCTGCAGCCGCGAGACGCGCCCGCTGCCCGGGTCGAGCACCATCACGCCGTGCAGGTTGGTGCCGATCCAGATCTGGCCGTGGGCGTCCTCGTAGAGCGAATCGACCGGCACGCCGCCGTCGGCGTTGCCGGGCAGCTCGATGCGCCGGCCGGGGCGGCCGTCGGGAAAGCGTTCGACCAGGCCGGAGGCCGTGCCGACCCACACGGCGCCGCCGTGGTCCTGCAACACGGCCGTGACGGACGCCTCGGGCAGCGGATCGGTGTTGCCGCCGTGCGGCCAGGCGTCCTCGACCTTGCCGGACGCCCGCACGTGCATCAGGCCCGTGGTGCTCGCGGCCCACATGCCGCCCTCGGCGTCGGGCGAGAGCTGCACCACCGTCGAGCCGCCGAAGCGGATGAAGCCGTCGAGGGCCGCGTCGAAGCGGGCCAGGCCGCCGCCGTCCATGCCGACCCACACGCGGCCCTGGCGGTCGCTGGCGATGGTGCGGACATAGCTGACCGGCAGGCCATGCGGATCGTCCGGCCGGGCCGGATAGACCTTGAAGCGGTAGCCGTCCCAGCGGGCCACGCCGTCCTGCGTGCTGGCCCAGAGGTAGCCCTGGGCGTCCTCGGTGACGCCGGTGGCGATCGCGTGCGGCAGGCCGTCGTGCTGGCCCAGGTGTTCGAACACGGTGTTGGCCATGCGGCCCCAGCCGATGCTGGCGGCCGCGGCCGAGGCGGCGGCGGGAGCGGCGGCCACGGCGTTCGGCGCCGGTTGCGCGGCCACGGCCAGGACGAAGGCCGCCAGGACGCCGGCGAACGCGCTCCGGGCGCCGGCGCGCACGCACGCCACCGCGCCCGCCTGACCGGCTTGAACCTGGACGCTCGTCCTGCGAATCACTTCTTCCGCGCTCCTGGTGACCTCGTGCGGCACGATGCCCGACGACGCCCGACCGACCGGGCAGGCGAGCCGGCCGTGCCCGCCGCGGATGAGCCACGGGCACCGTCAGGCTCATCCAGCATTGTCGGCGTGCCCGCGCGACTATGAAGGACTTTGATCACGCTCACGGGAATTCCCGAGCGGCCAGGCGGGCCCGGCGTGACGTATGAACGGTCGCCGCATGGCGCCAGGGCGGCAAGCGGCAATCCCCGGCCCCGCGGCCGACGCGGCTCGACCGGTAAAATCGGCCCCATGACCCGCCCCGTCCGCTCGCAATACGAAGACTTCATGCGCCTGGTGCGCGACCAGGGCCGCTTCAAGGCCGACCGCACGGGCACCGGCACGACCAGCCTGTTCGGCCACCAGATGCGCTTCGACCTGTCCGAGGGGTTCCCGCTGGTGACCACCAAGAAGGTGCACCTGAAGTCCATCATCCTCGAGCTGCTGTGGTTCCTGCGCGGCGACTCCAACGTGAAGTGGCTGCAGGAGCGCGGCTGCACGATCTGGGACGAATGGGCACGCGAGGACGGCGACCTGGGGCCCGTCTACGGCGTGCAGTGGCGCTCGTGGCCGACGCCCGACGGCGGCCACGTCGACCAGATCGCCGAGGTCGTCAGGCAGCTGAAGACCAACCCGGACTCGCGCCGCATCATCGTCAGCGCCTGGAACGTCGCCGACCTGCCGAAGATGGCGCTGATGCCCTGCCACGCGTTCTTCCAGTTCTACGTCGCCCCGCCCGAGACCGAGGGCGGCCGCGGCAAGCTCTCGTGCCAGCTCTACCAGCGCAGCGCCGACATCTTCCTGGGCGTGCCGTTCTTTTCCGGCATAGTGCACTAGCTAGTGCTTAACTTTTATTGGTATCTTTGCACGCAATAGCCTTCATAGCGCTATGATTTCTTTGTGAAAGGGACTGCAGCGCGACCGATCGGGGGGCCGCCCCACGCCGCCCCCCCCCCCAGCGCGACGTTCCGGCGACAATTGATGATCGCTCCCGCGCCCGGGAGAAGGCAGAACCATGCGGCATCCCGAATACCAATATCTCGATCTCCTTGAGCACGTCCTGACCAAAGGCGATGAGCGCATCGACCGAACCAAGGTTGGAACGCGCTCGATCTTTGGCGCGATGCTCCGCTTCGACCTGTCCGATGGCAGCGCCCCCATCCTCACCACGAAGCGTGTGTACTGGAAGACCGCCGTCAAGGAGATGCTCTGGTTCCTGACCGGGGGCACCAACATTCGACCGCTGCTGAAGGAGAACGTTCGGATTTGGACAGATTGGCCGCTTGCCCGCTACCGCCAAGCAAGCGGTGACAACATCGCACAGCACGATTTCGAGCAGCGCGTTCTAGAAGACGATGAGTTCGCAATGCGCTGGGGTGAACTCGGCCCCGTGTATGGCAAGCAGTGGCGAAAATGGCTCGGCGCAGACGGCCGTGAGTACGACCAGATCGGCGACCTCGTTCGCACACTTCGTGATAACCCGACGAGCAGGCGAATGCTTTTCCATGCTTGGAACGTAGCGGAGCTTGGAGGGATGGCACTGCCACCGTGCCACATGGTTTATCAATACCACGTCACCTCCGATGGCCGTCTTAACTGCCTCTTGTTTCAGAGGTCGGTTGATCTCGTACTTGGTGCGCCGTTTAACTACGTCGGCGCAACGGCGCTGCAACTCATGCTCGCGCAGCAGGCTAACTTGCAGCCTGGTGAATTGATCTGGGTCGGCGGCGATGTCCACGTCTATCTCAATCACTTCGAACAAGCTCGCGAACAACTTGCGCGTGCACCGCTGCCGCTTCCCCAGATGCGTCTCGTCCGACAAGCCGCGAGCATTGACGATTTCCGCATTGAGGATTTCGAGGTTGATGGCTACGCGCCACATGCTGCAATCAAGGCCGACGTAGCAGTCTAGGACAAGGCGTGGCTGACGAAGCCGAGCGAGAAACCAGGCGCGCTCGCGCGCGCATCGGAATCGACGAGCAGCGGTTACGGGCGCTTCTGAACCGTGACTGCAAGGCAGGAACGATCGTCGCCGCTCGGCAGAACAAGATCAGCCGAAGTCACTATGCACGGCTCCTGGGCTGCACGCACAGCAATCTGGTGCGATTCTCAAGCGTCTTTGCCGAGTACGAGCGAGCGCTCGACGTCGTTACGGGGCCGACACGGCACTTGGCGGACATGCGCGAGTGGCTGACTTATGCATTCAAAGCGTGCGAGTTGGAGACCCGAGACAACAAGGTAGACCGTATCGCTTTTCAGACTCGATTTGGACTGCGAGGCGGAACGTTCGTCACGCGACATCAAGACATTCGCGCTCTCCTCGAGGAGTTCGATGCTCGCGTCGTAAGTGAAGGCTATTTGCCCAAAGCAAAGCAGTTGGAACTTGGCCGTGTAGCATCAGCCTTGACCGAGCACTCGTTGCTCAACAAGGATCGACTCACGATTAACTTGGTTGCACTCGCCCGCGTTAGCGACGTACCCAAGACCAGGTTCGTGGAAGGCAAATTTGCTGAGCTCATCGCAAGTCGCACGGCGACAATCAGACTGAACGCGGAGGCGAGTGAACTCGATCCGCTGGTGCACGGACGAGTCTTTCCATTTAGCCACCTGTCCGACCTTTGGCCACAAACATTTCTTCAGCGCATAGGTGGACGCTTCAAGAAGACCGCTCCGAGCTTGGCGAAGGACACAGTGAAGTCGGCGCATCTGAGTCTGACGCGTGCATTAGCGTGGATCGGGGCGAGTTCAAACGAGAACTGTCGCGCCATAGTCGCCGAGGCGAATGAGCACGATCGGATTCTTTCTGGTGATCACTGGGAAGACGCTCTGTTCGCTTACCGTGATCATCTTGTCTCCGGCATCAAGACTCGCATTGCGACAGAGGCCTCAGTGGACACGGCAATCTCGAGGCTACGCGCTTCGCTCCAGTTGCTCTCTACCAGCAAACTGGTCCCAGAAACTTCGATACCTTTGTTCGGAGTGAAGTACTCCCGACGACGCCGTGGGCATTTGCGGAGCGTTGCCGAAGCAAGTCTCGCGGCGCCCGAAAAGTCGCTCCAAGACTACGTCGAATTCGCGCGGCAGTTTTTCAACAAGACCGAGATCAGCACGGAACTCGGTATTGAGCAGCACGACGTTGAAGCGTTCCTCGCGGTGCTTGGCAGTGAGCTGACCTCTTCAAAGGAACTTCCCGCAGATCCGGCTAGTGCAATTCGCGAGGTACTCGAGCGACGGCTGGAGGCGATCCGCATCCATGCATGGCAAATCATCGAAGAGGCGATGAGTGCATATGAGCGCGGCATCGAACTATTAAACAGTTCCGACGTGGACGCGTCATTTTTTGAGACGGAGTATTTGAAGCCTCCGGCTGATATGCACAAACGCCGGCAATGGATTCGCAACTTGTTCCCAAGCCGCAAGGACGCTGGTGAACAACAGGCAGAAAGGGGACTAGCAAATCTACTTCGAGTAGTTGTGGACAAGTTCGGAGGCATTCCCCCTCTCGGCGGAAGCAATTCGCCAGGCCCTTATGGCCAGTTCTTCGCAAAGCGCTACCTCGAGCACGGCGGCGTTGACGCGATCGTCCCCCTGCTCACCCCCCGCCCGCATGCATGCGGGGCGGTATTGACGGCGTACCTCGCAGACAGCGGGGCGAACGTCAGCGTCGGACGCACTCTCGACCGAAACTGCTTGGAATCTAGCGAAGTGCCCGATCATGTTCGCGTCACCGGGCACAAAGCGAGAGCTGATGGCAAACCCATCATCGTCGACCTGTCTCTCGAATCATCGTCGGTGAAGGGCATCCATTGGCTAGCGTCCGTGGGCGGTCGCCTCGAGGCGGCTGCCACCGAAGACTCGGATCGGCTGCTCCTGATGCGAATCGGTGGTCGCGTGCAACTCATGACCCCGCATTGGTACACGGACTGGTTCAAGAGATTCACTGCCTCCACACCAGGACTAGAAAGCACGCTGCTGGTGCCAAGCATGCTGAGGCCTAGTGTCCTGCTGCTGGTTGCCCTGAAAAATGAGGGGCGGCTCCGAACCGGAATGGCCATAGCGCAGCATGGTCTCGTCGTCTCGCAGGGCTATCAGCAGAAGTGGCCGACGCGGATGCTCTATGACGACAACATGCGCCGATTCCTCGCCGCATTTGAAGTCCTTGTCGCCTCGAATGTTGACAACGCCGCCTCGAAGATGGGGCTCTCTCAAGAGGAATTTGAAGCGCGACTTCATGCACTTCGACCCACTGGCTTAGGTACCTTTTGCAAGGACCCCCGCGGACGTCCTGGCGAACAAAGCAACTCGTGTTCGACGCTGGATTGCTGGAACGACTGTCCGCACCTTGCAATCATTGCTGAAGTCGAGGCAGTGGCAATGTTGCAATTGTGGCAACGCTCGCTGCGTGATTGCCAAGCTGAGTGGGAGCGCGATCACATTGAGCGCTGGGACAGGGTCTGGCTCCCGTGGTTATGCCTGACGGACGCAGTCGAAGAGAAGATGGTCCGAGGGCCGATGCTCAAAATCTGGAACGACGCTAAGGCAAGAGCGCTGCAAGTCGCAGCTGAACCTGGGTACGTTCCCCCCAAACCTTGGTGATCGCATGAGCGCAACATCTGCGTCAAAGGTCCAGTACGTCGAGTCGGCGTACCACAACGACATCGCTGAACGACGCACAGCGCATTGGCTGCAGTCCAGATATCCGGAGCCGTGTTGGACTGTGTCAGACACGCGCGATCAAGAGAGAACGGCGACGATCGACTTCCGGTTTCTCGTGGCGGACGGTCGCCTCCTAACCGAAGTTTCAATCTTGTACGCGACGGTCAAAGAGTACGCCTGGTGGCTTCGAGATCCCAGGTTCTCTCGCATCGACGACGCGCAAACGCACGCTACGATGGTGCGCAACTTGATGGGGATCGCCCACGCGCTTTCGCTGCGAAATATTTGGACGTTCGCCCATCTTCAACCCTACGACATTGAGCAATTGATCGAGGACTGCCGCTTTGGCGTCGACGGAGTACTCCATGCTTCAGACCGCGTCGAAGCCTACCTTACGAAGTTGGCAACCGCCCATGCCGCCGACAAGTCTGATGAACGAAAGCCATTCGGCGGTCTTCCCCAATATGTCGTTCCATCAACGCGAAAGCCAACCCTAAGGGTTGATGCTGACGAGATCGTTGCCGCATGCAACCTGCCACCAAGTGCTGGCTCTCTGCCTCGCGTCCGTGCGTTGATAGGCATTGCTGGACGGGCCAACGGTCTCAGTGCGACCCGTCAGAATAGAAGCCTCGAGCCACTGGAGAATCAGACCGTTCAAGCAATCCAGCGCTGGCTGGACCCGCTCGAGCAGATCTACGCAATGCGTAGGCGGATCGAAGGCGAAACGCTGTCGTTCAAGCCATTTGCTCAAGGTGCCGCTCGAGTCGCGGCGGTCAAGGGCGTTGGAACCGTACGCACACCGACACCGCCACCCAAGCTCGCCCTCCACCTTCTTGAGCACGCCACAAGATTGATTTTCGATCATGGCGACCTCGACGCTGTCGAACCGCTAGACAAAGCTTCTGCACTTAGGCTGGCAACGGCATGTTGGATACTAGTCGCCGCATTCAGCGCAAGGCGCGACGAAGAGATCGATGAACTTTGCTCCGACTGTTTGCGTGGGGACGAGCGCTCAGGTTGGTGGCTTCACACCTACATTGAGAAGACCCTCCAACGAAAGGAATGGATTCCTGTTCCGTTGCTCGTGGCACAGGCCGTTCACACCCTCCAAGCGCTCAGTGCCGGGGCGCGCATTCAGTCAGGATCGGAACTTCTTTTTCAATGGCTGAGCCCAAATGGCGAAATCATCTTCTTTGACTGCGGAAGGACTCTCGACGAATTTGCCTCTACGGTAGGAGTGCCCCCTCATCGCCAGCGAGACGGATCGCATCGGACTTGGCACTGGCATCCACATCAGTTTCGGCGATTCTTCGCGATTCTCTACTTCTATCGATTTGAAGGCGCATCGATCGAAGCACTCTCGCACCACCTTCGGCATTTCAGTCTCGAGATGACGAGGCGCTACGTCACTCAAGACCCCGAGGTCGCGGCCCTCTGGACAGATGTCGAGTGGGGCTACATGGGGCACGTTGCCCGCAGCATCGCTGCCGGAGAACGTTCGGTATCTGGCGCAGCTGGCACTCGCCTGAAGAAGCTCGCATATCGTCTGCTTGACCTTTTTCGACGGAAGCTTCAAGTTATTTCTCCAGATCGTGTCGGTGCAGCCTTGAAGCTCGTCATGCAACGACAAGGAATGGTGCTGACGCCAAAACCTTGGGTGACCTGCTCATGCCCTTCAACACTCGACGCGACGGCGATTGCAGCCTGTCGACGCCAAACCACTCACAAGGACAACGCCATCGGACCGGACTTCGCTCACGCCGGGCCGACAGTTTGCTCAGCCTGCCCTCACGCGATTACGCAGGCAGGGAACAGCAGTGCGGTGGACTCGGAGCTTTCTCGACTCGAATCAGTGTCCCTGTCGAAACCGCGTCGGGGCACTCTTTTCGGCGAGCTGGAAGATGCCCGCTTGGTCGAGCTTCATACCGTTCGCAAGTCAAGGTACGAATTTGAGTCGCAGGCGGAACGGGGTCAAACCGGGGAGGAGAGCACGTGAGCAACAGAAAGTCCACCGCGGTAGACCTTCTCGCACGTGATTCGCAATCAAAGCAATCAGTCCGTCAACGTATCCAGCGTCGGCTCGAAGTCCTAGACGCATGGCTAGACAATGGTGTACCAAATGGCAAGTCTGTTCCCGAGACACTAACGGCAGCGAGGCTCTGGGAGGACAGTGAGCTGGAGATAGCCGCCATCGCCTCGCCCAACGAATTCACTACGACTCATCATCTTCATGGCGATGGCGTGCGCTCGATCCAAAGGCGTCTCAGCGAGCTACGGAGTCGGCTGAAGCGACCCTCAAAAGACGCCGCGCCAAAGAAGGAGAAGGTCGAAAAGTTTGATCAAGCGGGCTTTCAACGCCTGCTTGAGATCTCAGTCTCGCAGTGGCACGCCGAACGCGATCAGCGACAGCAGGAAACGAAGCGCGCCGATGTGGCCGAGGCCCGTAACGAGCTGCTTCGACAGGAATGCGTGCAGAAGGAAAACTTAATAGCGGAGCTGCGGCGCCAGCTCGCTGATCGGCAAGGCCTGAGAGCTGTCGAGTGAGATGACATATGGCGGACTTGAACCCCACTCTCGGGTTGATTGTGAACACCACTGCGACATGCAAGGTCAGGGGCCAATCGTGGGCCGAAATTCCTACCCTGGTGTGGCCTGACGGCATTGATGAAGTCGCATCCGATTGGTTGCGAGCGCTAATTGTTGAACTCGGTGTAGCAACAAGCAGCGCGCATGAGTACGCGAACATCATCAGGCCGTTCCTGCGATTTTGTCGACAGCGCAAGCGCCGATGGGACACCGTGAGCGACGAATTTCTTGTAATTTGGCGAGAGCACCTCTTGCGCACAAAAGAGCTCTCGACTCACAGGGTGAACACCTCATTGCAGACGATCTTCTCCTTCTACCGGTGGGCAGAGGAACGTAAGATCGTTCGATATCATGTCGGAATCTATTCGGACGCGGAGTTGCCAGGCCCGCTTGTCGGCGTCCCATTCCCCATCAGCGCCAAGCGCGTGAATCAGGAAGGGAAGAATGGTCGCGTCTTCTCAACCTGGGCTACTCCACTGACTGTCAGCTCACGTAGCGAAGACGCCGGCGCACGCCACACCCCCACTGAGGAACAGATTCAAGATCTGCACGAGGTGGCGGCTCAACACCAGCAGGGCGAGCGTGATTCGATCATGCTGTCATGGGCCGAGGAGGCTGGCCCTCGGCTCGCAGAAATTCTGCGCGTGCGCAGATGTGACTTGCCGACTCTCGATGAACTTGCAGATCTAATAGAACGAGATGAGCCATGGATCATTTCCCTCAGGCGGAAGGGCGGCAAATCAAAGCCGCTGAACATCCCCCCAGACTTGCTCGTTCGAACTTTGGACTACGTTCAGTTCGCGCGACGCAAAGTCGTCGATCGATGCCTTGAAAAGATTGTCGGATACCGAGAGCCTGAAGAGGTCTTTCTCTCGAGTACTACCGGACTGGTATTGCACCCGGACAGCGTTACTTCCATTGGTCGCCGCATTTTTGGTCGAGCCGGTGTCAGGAAGGCGAGCCTGCACCGGCTTCGCGCGCGCTTTGCCGTTCGAACCATCGAGACTTTGGTAGATGCCATCTTCAATGGCAGTGCAATCGGCTCCGAATCAAGCTGGATCGAGACAATCTTGATCAAGGCGGCTGAGCAAATAAGACATTCAAACCCGAGCTCGCTTCGGCCGTACCTGACTTATGTACTCAATCGTCGGATCCAGAACTCGGACGCGTCACGAGCGGCACGGCTGGAGGTTCGTCTGCGGCAGGGCAAGCTTCTGGAAGGAACCTTGGTGCGGCGTCTGGGCGAGCATGAACAGCTTCACCTTATCGCTCGCCATATCCAAGCGGGACATCGGGCTAAGGCAGCGCTGGCTGCGCGACAGCTTATCTCCGGGCTCGAGAAATGATCTTTTTCGAAGCCGAGTTCCACAACATCGCTGCCGATGGGTCCGCAAAACGGCTGCAAGCTATGCGCGCAGCAGCAACGTAGACACATAGGTGCCGTTAATCCAGTCATACAGCTGGAGATCGCACACGCCGTTCAGCCTATGCCCGAGCGTCATGGCGAAATGAGATGGCGCCTTGATGAAAAGGTGTATTTTCGTCAAGCTGCGCTCGGAGCGAAATTTAACCAATGCCGCCTTCGCCTCGGCCACTGCCGAATTCAAAGTGTCGATGCCGTCAATGGGCCGGACGCTCTGAAGCGTCAGCCGCGGCAGATCGCCGATGCCGAGAGCGGTCAACGAGCCCTCGAAACTCACGGGCGTTGGAAAGGCGATGCAAGCCACGCCCGTGGCCACCCCCTGCCCTTCAGGCAAGGTGCCGTCGAAGAAGGCGCTATCCTGCCTAGCGTGATCATCCGTGCGGAAGACCTTGCCGTTGTGCTCGATTTCGAGGACGAACCCGCGCGTCGCGCTGAAGGTTTGCCCGAGCAGGGTCGCCAGCGACATCCGCTGCTTGCCGTCGAGCGCTACACAACGACGCGCGGTTGCGCCTTGCACGAACTCGCGGACGCCGGCCAAGTCGGCCGCCACTCGCGCCCAATCCGCCGACGTCGCCGCGGCACGATCCGGCCCGTTCACAGCCTCGATATCGAGCCCCATTTCCTCCGTGGCCAAGGAACTCCCAGCCATGCGCACCGGTGTCGGCACGACTGACCAGCGGTCGGCATCCGCCCCGAGAACATCGGCGATTTCGGCCTCGATCTCACGACGCGTGACGGGTCGATACGACGAATGTGAAATCAGGGTTTTGCATCGTTCGCGGAGACGACCAAGCTGGCTGCTCGTGAGGTCCAGGCGCGGCAGATGTGCGGCCACCTCGCCGGTGAACGCAGCATCTGCATGCTCCGCCGCGAAAGTGACGAAGTGGACTCGGTCGAGGGCAAATTCGGCAAGCTCGACTTCCACCCCACTTGCACGCGCCCAGACGAGGATGTCCCGTCTTGCATCCACCACAAGCGGCGAGCTTGCGGGAAAGGACTGCCCCACCCCGCGCAGCCGATCCACCTTTGACAGGAATGGCGACGTGACGGTGTTGAAGTTTCGGCACACGAGCGAGAACCGCCCGAACTCGGCCGGCGAGGTCTCGTGCAGGACCTTGAAGCGCGCGACCTCGTCCCAGAACTTTGTCCCCGACAGGGTCGTGTCCTTGGCCTCGTACATCACCCGGCGGAAGCTGCCGCCTGGCGCGAAATAGCACACCTCAACATCGCCAGCCGCCTCGCTGACGACGTGGCTGAACGCACTCTGGGCGAGCCAGCGCGGCAGGTTCAGCAGGACGAACGCATCTTGGTAGTCGAAGCCCTCCCGCGCGATGGCGCCACCCGTTGATTCCTTTTCCAGCAGGCCGGCGCTCATGCGACATTCTCCAATTCGAGGTGGGATATGTGGACGCTGCCGTCGGGCAGGTAGGTGTGGGCGCTTCCCTCCAGGTCGTGCTCCGCACGCAATCGGAGGATGACCAAGACGACGAAATTCGCACCGACCCGGCGGTCGGTTGCGAGTTCGCGCATCGTGGCATGGTCGCGGGAACTGGGCTGCACGCTGAAAAGCGGGTGACTGTGCCATTCGCCGAGATAGTTGAAACGGCGGAAATCCTGCCCCGTCGTGCGGTAGTAGGCCTTGAGCGCGCGCACCGCCGCAACGACGCCACGCACGAAGGAGGCGACGGCGCCGGAGCTTTGCACCGTGGCGGCGCGGACGGCGAAGTGGTTTGGCCCGAGATGCTCTCCCATCAGGACGCCGCCACACTCGCGGCTTCCGGCCTTCGAAAGCGCCCCGCGCAAGGTCGCCTGCACGTCGCTAGGCACCGTGATCCGCAGCATCGCTGTCTGCCTCCATCGCCCGCTTCAGTTCTTTCAATTCGACCTCATCGGCCGCGGTCAGCGGGGCCGCTTCTGCGGCCGTGCGCATCGCGCCCGAGCAGTCGATGGGCACCGTGTCGAAAGGCGCCTTGAACTCCCAGAACTTGCGAAAGCCGAGTAGGTAGGCGGCCACGGGGTACGCTGAATTACCGTCTGCCACCAGCACGTCCAGAGAGAACTGCGCCAGCGCTGAAGCCAACGCAGACACGTCAGCGTCAGACGCGACGTAGACGCGGCCGCCCTGCTCCATGCCGTAGTTCTTCGCGCGCCCTTCGGGAACCGGCGCCAGGGTGCCGAACACGCCCTGCAAATGTACGCGGATGGCCAGCGGCCCCGCATCGCGCCCAGGAACGCTTCGGGCCATCAGCGCACCTGCACCGCCACCGAAGACCTCTCCCCACGCCATGGCGATGCTGCGACGCTTGGCGAGCGCTGCCAGCACGAGGAATGCAGACCCGTCGCAGCTGCAGTCGAGGATGAGGTTCGCCTGCGTGAGGTCGTCAGCCAAGCGGGCAGCCAGCATGGGATTTTCTTGTCCGCCAACACGTATGTTGCGCGTGCCGACCTGGACTCCGGGTGCGATGCGCTTCAAGTGGCGCTCGACGGCCTGCACTTTGGGCAGGCCGATGTCGAGCCAGGTCATCTCGCTGCGCACGATGTTGTGCGCGCCAAGAAAATCGTCATCCACCAAGAGGAAGTGGCGGACACCGGCGCGCCCGAGCGACGCCGCAACCTTGCTACCAAGAGACCCCAGACCGACGATCGCGACCATCACGTCCTTCAGGCGGTTGAAGGACGCCGGCAGGCGGGCCGCGTCGTCGCCGGCCTCCATGGTCACGTATTCGCGCACCAGAGGGGTCGTGCCACCCGAGAGCATGAACGCGCGCGTCGGGACGCCGTCTTGATGCAGCACGAGAAAGTACAGCCCGTCGTCCAGTTCGCCCTGCCAGGGCCAAGCAGCCCCCAGCGCCTGCTTGATGGAAGCGATGGACGCCGGACGCGCTGGAACATTTCCTGCTGACGCCTCAATTGCCCAGCCTGGCCACTGCGCGCGCTCGGTGACGAGCGCCTCCGCGATGTCGGACAGCGAAACCGGCGGCGAGCCGGTCGCCGTCACGACGGCAACCCGCTGTTCGTTCAAGGTGGACGCCGCTACGTTGATAGCGACGGCGGGCGTCCCGGCGGGGTCTCGAAGTGCCGCGACCAGCGCAGGCGTGAACAAGAGCCGGTCCGAGCTGCCGCGCCTTTCCTGACCACGGGACACGGCATGGCGCGACGGCACGGGCCCGACGACCGAACTCACCAGGGAGAGCCGCTCTCCCCACAACAAAGTGTTCGCGCTGCGAACCAAGTCAGCGCCGGTCACGCCGGGATGCCAGTTGTCGGGCCCGTATTCCAGACAGAGGACGCCCGTGCCGCCGTACTGGTGGGTACTCCAGCATTCGCCCGGGATCTTGGGCTGGATGAACGCCGGCACGTCAGGAAAGAGATCCGGATAGACAAGCTGGCCGACGTGAACTCGCCCGAGGGCTTCCAGGCGAAAGTTCAGGCAGAGCTGACCGGGCCCCGTTCGCGTCCAGCCGGCCATGACGAAGTTGGTCGTGGAGCGGGCGAGATCGACCAGCAGGCGCCGCTCGAGCGCCATCCGCTGGGGCTGCTCGGTCAGCAGAGACATCAGGCGAAGCCCCCGGGCTTGTTCGGGTAGACGGGAGCCACCGGGAACGTGAGCCCCGCACCCACGGTCGCCCGCAGCAGCGAGCCCGCCAGGCCGGACGACGATCGCGTCGACGCGGACGCGGGGAAGCGCGAACCAAGAACTTGGCGCCACAGCTTCAGCGCCTCGTCGTCGTCTGTCTCGTTCTTGGCCTTTCGGGCGAGTTCAGCGTGCTCCTTGACCTTGTCGTAGAAGGTCTTGAATTCCTCGGCCGTGACCGCGGAGAACACGTTGTTGCCCGGTACGCCCGGATCCTCGAGGTAGGGGACCGTCCCGAGCGCGACGTAGAAGCCATACGCGTCGCGGATCGCCTCGAGCAGAGACACGAACAGCGTCTCGTAGTTGGTCTCGAAGAAGCTCATGTGCTTCTCGACCAGGCACTCGAGGATGAAGCCCTTCGGGCGCTTCAGGCCGCCCAGGTGGACCCGCCGCCACCACTTGAACAGCTTGACCAGGGGCTTGAAGCGGCCGCCGGCATGCGCGTTCACGTCCACCGTCCAGCGGGTGTGAGCCGGCGGGTTAGTCGGGAGCCACTGCTTCAGGTGGATGTCGGGGATGAGGTAGGAGTCGCCGTTCTCGATGACCGGCACCACGTCCATGTCGACCGTGGCCAGCTTCACGTTGATGGAGCGGCGGTTGACGGTCAGCGCCGTGTACCCGGCGTCGACGAGGGCCTGATGTACCGCATCGAGCACCACCTGCGGCTCGTCCTGCGGCGTGTGGTCGGTGACCGCGATGATGTCCACGTCGGGGCGCTGCAGGACGCCGCCGACAGTGGTCGGGCGGATTGCAGTATCGCGCTTGTACGAGCCTGACAGGAAGGTTTCGACGTGCACGTCGCCGAACTCCTCGTGCTCGGCCAGCGCGGTGCGCAGCGTGTTGTGGGCGCTCGAACACGCCGCGACCGTCGAGTCCGAGGGCTCGATGTCCGAGAGCATGTCGAGAAACTGCTGTTGCGTCGTCATCGTTCATCCAATCGTGCGTGGGTTGCGCGTCCAGCCCGGGCGTGGCAAAGTCTGTTGTTTATGCAAGCAACTTCGCCGCCTTGGCAACAGGCAGCAGTTCTCCAGGAAAAAGAGGAGCTCTGTTGTCTGCATGGACAACAGTGTAGCACGACTTTTCGCTTACGCGACAGCGAGCCGTTCGCGGTGGGCTGGCATGCCCGCTGGCTTCGTCCAAGGCGTCGTAAGCCCCGCCAGTACGCCCGCGGCATTGCTATCACCCCGTGGGGGCCCGACCGCCTGCCGTCGGCACTGCCGGCCGCCGCGGGCGGCCCACTTCTGGCACATTTCCCCCGCAACTTCGACAGACTGGATCACCCATGCCACAGACAGGCCTCGGCGTAGCACTACGCACCTTACGCGAACGCAGGACACTCTCCTTAAGGGAAATGAGCCAGCTGGCGGGCGTTGACCACGCCTACGTCCACCGGCTGGAGACGGGCGAGAAGACCAATCCGTCTGCCGACCTCGTCGGCAAGCTCGCTAAGGTCTTGAAGCCAAGCGACCGAGATGCTGAAATCGTCGCTTGGCTGGTTGAGCATCCGGATGCAGATCCCGACCTGGTCGCGTTCGTGATGTCCGATGCAGACATCAGCGCCGAGGTGTTCACCGCAGCAGCTGGTGTGCGTCACCGCGGCAATGCCCGTCCCGACCCAGCTACGCTAATAGCTCGCATCAAGCGGGCATTCGATGAGGACGACGACGAATAGGGAGGACTTGGATGGACGAAGCCGAAGTTCAGCAACGCGCTCGCGCCTTCGTCGCCAGCGTGGACATCAAGGACATTCAGACGGACTTGTCCGCCTACGTACAGGCAGCCAACGCCAAAGTCGCGAAGGAAGAACTCGGCGAAGGCGAGTCGGGCTTCACCATCACAACGCCCAAGGGCAAGCATCGCATCACGGTAAATTCTCTCGAGCCTGAAGAGCGTCAGAGGTTCACTGTCTGCCATGAAATCGCCCACATCGTGCTGGGACTGCCCTCGAGCCACGTCGAGGTCCCGTCTTGGTCCTACGCCAAGCGCGACCCCAACGAGGTCATGTGCGACACGTTCGCTGCGGAACTGCTCATGCCGTACCAGCTGTGGCGCGCCAAGGTTCCCGATGACGAACCGTCGGCCGAAGTCATCGAGTACATGAGCGCGGAGTTCCGCACCTCCTTTGTCGCAGCGGCATCGAGGTATGCGACGCTGGCGGCTTTCCCCTGCGCCTTTGTGACGATGGAGCGGGGCCACGTCCGCTACACCGCGCGCTCGACCAGTTTGAGGAACGCGCGGGCTTGGGTACCGCCGCGCTGCCCCATCCCGCCGGGCTCGCTGTCGCATCGGCTTCGGAGCGCCGAGTTGAGCGCCATGGAAACGGAAGTCGTCGCCCAAGACGTGTGGTTCGAGAACTGGGAGAAGGGTCTCGACCTCACGGAGCTCGCGAGACACTATGCACGCACGGACACGACGGTAGCGTTGCTGTGGCTCGACGAAGAAGAACTGCCCGCCGTGGAATTCGGCCGCTTCGGTGTACGAGTCGAAGACGATGGTGGCCTTCCAGAACTGACAGGGGACCTGCCTTGGCCATCTGGCAAGCGTCGTCGTTAGGAGAGTTCGGATGTCGCTTTCTCAAGTTGTGCAAATATCAGACATGCAAGCACAATGAGCGATTCAAAGAAGAAACTGGAGTCACATCGCGTTGAACGCTTCAAGGCCCTTCTCTGCGATGGTTTTCCGGACTCTCGCCAAGCGAAGCGTCGGCGACCTAGCCGCGGCGATATGCTTCTAGCATGGCGGATATCCGTCAGCGGTCGCCAATTCGGAGCTCGACATGACCAAGGCGCTTTCTAGGACGTCGCTTCGTCGGCTCAAGATCGAACTAGAAAGCTTGGCCAAGGAAACGTTCGATACCGCGGACGAGGCTGCAAGATGGCTGCGTCACTCCCATCCGATGCTTGGCGGCGTGACGCCACTTGAGTGTGCCAAGTCCAGCGATGGCGCCGAGCGTGTCAAGGATGTCCTGTTGGCGATCAAGTATGGCAACGTCGTTTGAATGAAGGTTCCGAGAGCTCGCGGTGCGTTCACGTTTGCCGGATCCCTGCCGGCGGGCGGGTAAATGCCGTCGGAACCGGGGCAGCGCCAGATCGCGCCAAGCCGGAGTTTTGCAGAAGTTCCCCTAAGCGCCGACGCGGTTCTTCAAAGCGAAGCGTCGTCTCGGCCCTGCGGCGAATGGCGAGCTTGGGTTGCGCGACCGCATGCGATAGGCTCCTCCTTGGGGAACTACATGAGGCGACGATGCTGAGAGTCATCAACAAGGTGAAGATGCCGCGTGCCGTGGACACGGCCAAAGGCAACGTGCAGACGTTCCTTGAGCGGCTTCTCGTCGAAGTAGCCGCGGGCAACTACCGCCACTTCTTGCATGAATACGTCGTGCTGGCGGGCGCGGCTAAGCCGTCGCCTCAGCCGCAGTACGGCTGCTGGCCGCCACTCCTGGCGCAGGAGCGCCAAGTCTCGGGACTGTTCGCCGGGGCGCTTTCCTCCGTGTGCCCTGTCTCACGACCTGAGGAGGCAATCCGTCGGATAGCTGCGCGCGGCGACGACGATGCGGCAGCGGAATCAAAGTCCGCGGTTGACTCAAGCGGTCGAATTGACTTCATGGCCCTGTACGCAAGCAGGCACATAGGGCTTGAAATCAAGCGGCATCCGATTTCATCAGCGACGGACCGAGAACACCTGGAGGGGTTGAAGACAAAGTGGAACGCCGTGTCCAAGCAGGCGAAGCAAGTCCTGGGGCATATGCGGGACATCGAGGACGTTTATTCGAATCCAGTGACCGTCGGTTTGCTCGTGATTCGAGTCAGCAGGAAAGTGCGTGCTGGCGCCGACCTGGAGACCGCTCGGGTAGAAGCCGTCTCCGAGATGACCTCGACTGTCGAACTCGTCAAGAAGACGCTGAAGCCGCGATTTTTAGCTGTGTACAAGCCCCTAGTGGAGATGCAGTCGTTTCTGGGTTGGGGCGAAAACGGCGATGAATTCCGAGTCTTCCCGGGCGTCATTTTCGCGGCAGCAGTTCATGCGAGGCAGTCAAACCGCTAGGCTCGCGCGAGCTGCAGGCCGTACAGGGCGCTCGGCCGGCCGTGCGGAAGTGTCATGGCCATGGCTTGCCTTCTGAGTCACCTGCAACGCGCGAATCAGGGTAACGGTGCGCAACGCCCCGCGTCGCTTCTGTGCACGCATCACGCCGGCGCCAACCAGAACGCCCTCTCCGCCCGCTCGCTCATCACCAGCGCGATGTGCATCCGCGCTCATCTTGTTCTGACGAACAGCATGCGGCGCTCTATCGCGCCCAGCGCCTCCGTCATGCTGGCACTTCCGCGGGCCGAAGCCGCACCTGCCCCGCACGCCGCAACAATCCCACGGCGGGCAGCTTGTTGACGCGCAGATCGAGCGGCCTCACGGCACGCAGGCGTCGCGGCGGTAGCTCGCCAGGTGGCCCAGTAGCGGCGGGTTGGGCGGCAGCAGGCGCTCGAGCGATTTGAGGTTCATGGCTGTGTCCGGGCTGTGGGTTCATTGTTCCCATCGGTGCGAGGCGGTCGTCGCACCCGGTAAACCTTCAGCGGCCTTCGAGCTCGCGGAACGCAATGTCAATGGCCTCGCCGTGTTCGCGCCAATGGTGGAATTCCTCGCGCCGTCGCTGGCCGTCGACCAGGCTCTGGTGCAACTCGTTGACTTTGCGGCGCAGTTCGATCATCTCGGGGAAAAACTGGGTCTCGAACTGATCGCCGTCGATCAGCGCCAGCAGCGTCTTACGCTGCGCATCGAGCGCGTCGGACAGACTCGCGATGCCCTCGCGAAACGCCTTCTCGCGCTTGTGCTGCTCCAGCGCCTCCCAGGCCTCTAACGCAAGCCCGAGCACCGCCAGCGCGCCCTCGATTCCCTTGGCGAACTTGATGGCGCCATGAGGCTTAAACTTCAGCGCTTTTTGAAGGTCCACACCGATCAGCTTAGCCGCGCCGACGAGGCCGTCGCGCGCGGCGAGCACCGAGTCGCGGTTGATCATGCCGCTCTTTATGACGTGGTCGACGCCCTGCTTGCCATGCTTGCGCACGACGTCGTTGAAGTGGTTGATCTCAGTGTCGATGCTGATCGACATCTTCTCCAGCTCCAGCTGGACCGACAGCAAGTGCTTCTCGAAGGCGCTCTGCAGCATGCTAGTGAGGACGATGCCGTCCGCCCCAATGTTGCGCTCGAAGAACTCAACGAAAGTCTGCTGCGATAGGCCGCGCGTCTGCAGGATCAAGTCGACGAAGAAGTTCTTGACGAAGTCCCTCAGCCGGGTGCGCACGCCGCCCACGTCGCCCTGCGCCTTGATTAATTCTTTGCGCAACTGACCGTTCATCTCCTCGAGTTGGCCAACCTCCCGCGAGATCGCCGCGTCGTTCTTGACCGCCTGCGGCAACTGCTTGCCCAGCACATCGCGCACGATGCTGCGGCGGGCGTCCTCGATGACCGCGTCGGCGCCGCCCACGTCGGCCAGCTTGCGCGTCGTCGCCTCCTGCAGCGTGCCGATGCGCGACAGAGTGCGGAAGTTCTCGAGGTCGGCCAACCAGTGTTCCGTACCTCGAGCAAATGGATCAGCAGCGACGCCGACCACGGCCAGCGTCTCGGCCTCGGCATCACTGAGCGCGATGAGGTCGCGGAGGCGGTCCCGGACGTTTTTCCGCTTGATCGCGAGCTCTTGCTGGTACTCCTGTTCGTCGCCGACATCTGCCACCGCGTCGAAGCGGCTCAGCACGAACACGGTGCGCGGCAGAAGCCCCAGCGTGCGGAAAAGCCAATTCAACTCGTCGCGGTGGCTGTCCTTGACGGGATTGGCCGGATCCATCACATAGATTACAAGGTGCGACTCACTGACGAACTTGCGCGTCATCTCCTTGAACTGCTCGACCGCGCCCGTCTCCGCGTTGATTTCCTCCTTAAACCCGAACAGGCCGGGCGTGTCGACCAGCTCGCAGTCGCCGGCGTCGTACACCGTGACGGCGTTCGACGACTCTTGCTGGCTGATCTTCATCGTCGACTTGTCCAGGCGCTCGAGCCATGCGGCCGCGATGGCGGTCTTGCCCTCCGAGAAGCCACCCACCAGCGCGACGCGCAGCTTGCCGTTTGCAGCATCGCGCACCGCGTTGTCGAGCTTCGCCCGGATGGTGGGATCGGTGGCGACTCCAAACGCCGCACCCCGGTCGAGAAATTCCTGGAGCTCTCGGAGCGTCTTCAGCGTGGCCGCCTGGCGTTCCTTGAAAGCCTGCATCGTCTGTTGCATCACGTCTCTCCGTCGTCGTCCATGTTGCTGGCCAAGTCGGCCAGCTGCGTGCAGCAGGCGGTCATGGCGTTGTCGATCCGTTGCGCTTGGTCGACCGAGCGCTGCACCTGCGCCGAGATCTCCTCGACCTTGGTCGCGATGAGCGTCCGCACCTCCTCAAGGCTACCCAGGGTCGCTTCATGCATCTTCGCGACGATGCGATGGATGTGCTCGTTGACAGCCTTGCGCTGATGCGCCTTCTTGTAGTCCTTGTCGAGCAGCGATCGAACCGCCTTCACGATTCCGACGACCGCATTCACCGCGCCGAGTGCGATGATGACCCAGCCTGCCGGACTCCAGAAAAGCATGATGCCGCCGACCAGTGAGGTTAGAAGCGAGAAATAGTCGACTCCGCTGGCGAACGAGATCGTCAGCTCCCCGAAGCCGTCCGATCCCCGCCAGTTGAACGCCGCGGACAGCTGCTCGATACGCTTCTCAAGGCGGTCGAGAATTTCGGTGAGATCCTTCTGGAAGTTCTCGAGCACGGCCGTCGTCTCGTTGACAAGCGACGCCTCGAGTCCCTGTCTGAACGCGTGGACGTTCGCATGCAGCGAATGCTTCAGCTCGTCATTGCCGATGTCGCCGTCGATCACCGTGTACATCTGGTTCCGAAGCTTGGTCTCGAACTCACGGATGCACCCGTCCACCGTGGTCTCTAACGCCGCCGACACCTTGGCGATGGCCTTGTCGATCTGAAGACTAGTGCTTGACCAATTGCGCCGGACTTTGGTGACCAGCGGCGCCAGTTCTTTGCGCTGCATGCCCGAGAGCTCGTCGCGTGCATGAAGCACTGCGGTGCGCACCTTGTGCACGTTCGCAGCGCGGATGCGGCGCTCGCTGTCGCTGACCATGTCGCCGCCCAGCCACTCCACGAAGGACACAATCCCGCAGCGCGCCAGCAGCTCGTCGACGCTCGTTCCGGCCATGAACTTGGCGCGCTTGCGATCATGCGCTGAGCCGGGCACGAGGCAGTCGGCCGTCGCGAGGAACGCCGGTTGCACGCTCAATGCGACATGGCCCCGGTAACGCTCGCCCAGGTACTCGCGCAGGGTTCTGTCCAGCGCCTCGAGGCTGGCGCGTTCTTCCTTGTCGACCAGTCCACACTTGGGAAATGCTTCCGGCGTGGTGATCGACTTGTTATAGATCGCATGCACCTCCGTCTGGTCGCCAAGGTGCATCCGGATCTTCTCGAGCGTGCCCTGACCGCACCGGTCGCCCGTCTGCGGCGTCGCGGCCTTGCGGGTGACGTAGAACACGGCGTGCGCCCCCTTCACCGCGTTGGCGATGTTCTCCTTGACCTGCGATTCCTTGCCCTCGATGCCCGGCACGTCGAGCAACTCGAATCGCCGGCCGCCCGCCTCGAACGCGTAGCGCCGCATGTCGACGGTGAAGTCAGCCCGGCCATCGCCGACGATCAGGCCGTCGGCGAGCGGCTTCAGTAGTTCGAAAGCCGCTTCGGCACTTGTCTTCCTGTCTTCGAGTGCGCGCAATGCCTCCGCGGCCTGCGCCCGCTGGGCGTCGATGCGTTCGAGCGCTCTGGCCTGGGACGCCACCTGCGTGCAGCGCTGTCGCTCCGAGGCGTCGACGGCCACGTCGGCCTGCACCGTGCGGAAGCGATCGTGCATCCGCTGGAAGAAGTTGAGGGCCGACCTTCTCGCGCGGGCGCGCTGGCGCAGGCTGGCCAGTGCGACGTCCGCAGCGGCGAGTTCCGCATCGGCGCGCTCGCGCTCCGCCCGCGCTAGCGCGTCCAGCGTCGCGCACTGCGCCTTGGCGGTGGCGATCCCGTCCTGCAGCGTTGCTAAGCCGTTCGCGGTTAGCCCGTGCTGATCCTGCAGTGCACGAAAGGCCCGGCGCGCCTCGGTCTTGGTGGCCTCGCCGAAGATGCTGCGCATCGTTTCGATGATCGACGACTTGCCGGCGTTGGTCTCGCCGTACAGCGCGATGGTGAACGTGTCCCAGCGGGCGTGCCGCTTGAGCGCTTGAATCTGTGAGGCCAGTTCGTCGCTCACCGGCTCGGCCAGCTTGCGGGCCTTGGCTAGTGCCTCGGCAACATCAGGGTTGGTCGCGTCCTCGGCGAGCTGCCGCAGCAGGCCCTCGATTCCCGCCAGCGCCTGGTCATGCAATTGGCGCGCTAACGCGTCTATGCCGCCGGGGCGCGCGGGTGCCTTCCTGATCATCTGCTCTCCGTCTGCCGAGCATGGTACATGCGACGCGACAGGACGTGGGAACAGCGAATTAACGAACGTTCCAGGTGGCACACAGGACGTGGGCACGAGCGAGCGCGGCCGACGCGCCGCCGCCGCCATAGGCAATGGCAATGGCGAAGGCGGCGAAGCTCTTGAGCGGGGAGGTGACGTTGATCTTCACGTCAGGTCACTTGGTGGACCGCCAAGCGCAAGATTTGTGGGGCGAACCAAGGATAGCCGCGCGCTTGCGGATCAGATGTCTGCGGAACGATGAAGCACAAACAGGTTGCGCTTCGCTCGAGTACCAGCGACGTGCAAAAGGCTGCGCTCCGCAGCCTCCGTATCCTCAGCGACACCTGCGTCCTCCTCACGCGCGTACATCTCCGCGTACGCCTTTGCACCTCGGTACCCCGAAATGATGACGATGCCGAACTCGAGTCCTTTGACTCGGTGCATTGTCGCTAGCCGAACGCCTGGCGATTCGGAGTCATCGGGCGTCGAGCGCTCCAGCTTCAGGCAGTCAGTGCCCGACCGCTTCAGCCCACTCGCGATTTCGTCGAGCCCGTCGTTCGTGCGCGCTACGATGCACACCTGCCTAAGTTCGACGCCGTCGTCCACAAGTTGCTTCAGTAGCACTCTAACGTGTGCCAGGTCATCCTGCTGCGTCGGCGACACGATGATGTCCGGGGGATCGCCATGTGTCAGTGAGCGGTAGCCCTTCAGCGCGTCAATTCCACCGTCCAGGTCATCAATCTCGCAGCCTTCCAGCTGCGACACCGCCCATCGGCGGATCTCGTCTGTCGTCCGGTAGTTGATTTTGAGACTACGACTGCGGCCTCGGACCTCAACGCCAACGTGGCTCAGCACGACCTTGTGTCGATAGATGCGTTGGTGCGCATCGCCGACAATGAACAGGTCGTTGGGGCCGACCGGCACTGTGGCCCGAATCAGCTCAAAGCCAGCTGCACTGATGTCCTGGGCTTCGTCTACGACCATCGCGCGAATGCCCAGTTCCTCGCTATTGGCCTTCAGCAGCCGGCAGGCATCGCGGAAGGCCTCTTCCGGCTCGCGCATGTTGTTCGCATGCAGCTGGGCCCGGTACTCGGCGAACACCGGCCAAATTGCCTTGCGCTGGGCACGCCCGAGTTGCCCTCCACGGCCCGCACGTTTGGCGTGCATGTAGTCATCGGCGGTTTCGCAACCCTGCGGCAGCACAACGCGCTCGTACTCGGCGCGCATGAACTGCATGGGCAGATCGACCGATGCCGGCAACGCCGACATCGCTGCCTGCCAGTACGATCTGCGCAGACTCTCGTCGTACAGCAACTCGGACTTGTAGCCAAACCGGCGGAGCAAGCTCGAAGCCCACTGGTCCAGATTAGTCACCTGGATTTTCTCCAGTTCCTGCGGCGTGCAGAGCAGTGCCAAGTGCTGCCGGATATCGTCCGAAAGCGTCTTGGTGAAGGTCGTGAACACGACCGGCTTGCCGGGCAGCGCGGAGTATTGCCGTGCCAGACGGGCTGCACGGTGCATCGCCACCACGGTCTTGCCAGTGCCCGCGCCTCCGGTCACCTTCGCCGGGCCGGTCCAGTCGCGCTCCACCAGCTTGCGCTGGCTCGGGTGCAGGAAGACTCGCCAACGCTCCAGCGGCGCGGCCATCAATGCTTCGAGGTCGCTGTCGTCCGTCAAAACAACGAAGTGGCGCTTCGTGGCATCGCGCTCCAGCGCCGCGCCGAAGTCAGCGGGATCGACTGATACCGGTGCGGCCTGGTCGCTGAGGATCTTCTCGTAGCTCTCGCCCGCCGCGAAGAGGAACAAGGCCTCAAACGCCTCATCAGGCAGGTGCTTCTCTAAGGCCTCCAAGTCGGCGTCCGACATCACGCCACGGACTGCTACCAACATCTCGTCAGGCACGCCCAAGCGCCTGATCTCGCGATCCTTCAAAGGCGCAAAGCAACCAGCAGGCGCGGCAGGCGCCGGCACTACCTCGGCCGCAGACGAGGCCTCGACGGCATAAATCTGGATGCTGCCCACGTCAGGGTGAATCGCGACGCGATGCCGCCGCGCCCACTGGTAAGCATCATCATGTCGGTCCACCCAGAGCAGACAGTAGACATCGCCTGTGTCAGGCTTCAGCACTATCCCACGCACGCCATCATTGATACGCACCGATCGCATGTTCGCGTCGCCCGCATCGCGGATGCGCTCGTAGTTGATGCCGCTGGCAGTCGGGTTCTGCCGGAACTTCGCGACAAAACTCAGCACGGCCTGTTGCTGGTCGCGGGGAATGGTTGCGAACGACTTCAGGAAGTCGTCCGACATTGCAATCTTGGGTGCCAGCGTCATACGAACGCCTCCATCAATTTGCTCTTCAAGGCTGCTGGGTGCGTGTCATCGCCACTGACATAACACGCCCACCCTTCGGTGGCGAAGGTGTCGATGGCGTCCAAATCGTCAAGGAAAAACGCCACCTTGTGTGCGGGCCATGCGAGTTCTGCGTCGGCGAGTACGCGCCCCTTGCCATCCATTAACTCATAGCCAACGACTGGCGCAGGGAGGCCAGCCTCAGCGAGGCTCGGCAGCCAGGATTGCAGCACGCGCGCGGCAACTTCGAAAACCTCAATCCAAGATGCCGACAGGCCACCCGGTTGTGCCTGCAAGATGGGAGCCCCTTGCAGGGCCTCGAGCCCGGGCATGTCCGGCGCTCCAGCCCATGCGCTGCGCAAATGCAGAACCAGGTTCAGACACTGCCACATTTGCTGCCAGCGCGCTAGCTTCTCGGCATCAGGATCTCCTGAGGACGGCATCCATAGGCCCACGACTATCGGCTCGTTCTGCGCTGCGCCGTCGCCCTTCATCGCTTTGCCCAGTTGGCCGGCCTGAATACCCGCCGCGAGACCGAAGCTGGCGCCCAGCGAACGCATGCCGATTTTATGTTCTGACAGGTCAGGCAGCAGAGCCAGTTCGTCTAGTCGCTGCCAGAAGCTGCTCTCGCGAAGGCCTTGGAGCGCCGCGGAATCGCCGGCTGGCATCACCATGCCTACGGCCAGCGCCAGGGCCAGCTTGCGGATCTCATCGTGCCGCCAGTTTCCCAGCCGCTGGTGTAGTTGCAAAAAGGGCGACAAGGACTTGAAGGCATTGATAGTCGGCAACCCAAGCGCATCGCACAATTTTGGAACGGCGTTTGCGGCGCCATCGGCCAGCAAGGTCGGCCACGGCGACGCTACCTGGGATTCCTTGCCTTGCATCACCGTGTCCACATCGTCCCAGGTCAGCGTCCAGACCGAAAACTTGCCGCTCTTGGCTACCGCCATTCGTTTCGCAAGATCAACCGCTACGATCTCCTTGTGGAACTGCCAGCCATCCAGGAACAACGCGATCGGCAGATCGTCCGCGCCATCGTCAGGCCAAAACACGAAGTCGGGCTTGCAGGGCACAACGACACCGTCGGCATCGCCTAAGTTCACCTGCAATTCCAGCCGCCAGCGGCGTTCTCTAGCCTGTAGCTGGTAGCCCGGCTTGCCCTTGAACAACACCTCGGTCAGCGAGAACTGTCTGCCCGCATGCTCGCGCCGCAAAGCTTCGACGAAGCGCTTCTCCAGTGTGCTGTCGAACAGCTGATTTCCTGTTTGGATGCCGGCGAGGCTGGGCACCTGCTTCAGCGCGGCTTTGTGCTGCAACACCTCAGCCAGCAACTTCTGCGCGAGACGCCGCGAGATGTGTTCGCGTTCCCAGCTGTTGCGGTACGTATAGACACAGCGGTAGCACCCGTCGGCATCCGGGTCCTGATTGCACTCGCATGCGTTCAGCGCACCCAGGGCCAGCTCAAGCACCTCCAGCAGCGGTTCCGGGGCACGCATCAACTCCTTCAGGTAGCCAGTTCCGCCGGGCACGCTGTCGTAGATCACGAGATAGCAGCGTGGCACTTCGTGGCCAGCTGCCATGCGGATGTCCAACGCAATGCGCAAGTGGTCGACAGCTCCACGGAAGCGCCGCGTCAACCCCGCCTCCAGCGCCGATACGAAGCTCAGCAGGTTTTCCTGCGTCTCACTAATTCCCGCGCCTGGCAGGAAGATTCGGATGCCTTCGCTCGCGAACTCACGGTACAAGAACACGCACTGCTGCGTCGCAGCCTCGGGGTCCTTGCGGCGCGAGCAGTACGGCGCATGGTTACGGTACAGATCCTCGGCCTTGCGCCGCCGCTGCAGCGTGCCGCACTCGGGGCAGATGCTGAACCCCGGTCGGTTCATCTCCTCACCGGCGATGGTCATCGGCGATGCATCGGGCGCTTGCTCGCCGAAGTTAACCTCGCGGAAAGTCACGCGTTTCAGGAATTCAAAGCCGAATGGGAACTCAGGCTTGTCGATCGCAAAGGCCCTCTCCACTGCTTCAGGAGGACTGTCAACCAGCGCCTGGCGCACGTAGAAGCCACGCTGACGCTCGTCGGAATCGTCGGCGATTCGGCTTTCGCGGTCTAGGGTGCGTGCGAACACCGTGCTGAGCTTGAGCATCTCGCGCACGCGTCCGGCGTCACGCCACATCGTATCGCCGCAGCGCGGGCAGTTCTCATGATGGTCGCCCGTGGTCAACGGTTCGGCGTATGAGCATTGGCGGCAGAAGCGCCAAGCCTCGGGCTTGACCTTGGACACATCGACTTGGTTCACGACGACACGTCGGCCTTCGGCGTAGAAGGTGTTGTTGGGTGCTAGCTCCGTGATGGCCGATGCCCCTGGCCGCTCGTACTCGAAGGTCAGCGGCTGCGATGGCGCGGCTCCTGGCTTGTTCTCGCGCACGATGATGGATCGCAGCAACACGCCTTGTTCTGGGAACGCATAGTTGGGTAACAAACCTTCGTCCGTCAGCAGGTTCAGCGTCGCCTTACCTTCGATGCTTCCCACAAGTCGGGACAGCGCCACGCGCTCCTGGTCCAGGCGGTTGAGCTCCTGCGCGTCTTCCTCGCCCAGCACAGGCTGCGCCTTCAACTTCTCGAGCTCCTTAAGCGTGCGCTCTCGCTGGCGCCTGATCTCTTCGACATCCTTCGCAATGCCGGTGAGTTTGTCGATGATCTTCCAGCCAAGCGATCCTGGCTCCTCGTGACCGCCATTGATGAACTTCGACAACCAGCGTTGAGTGTCTTCCGTCAGCGGCTGCCTCTCGCCTTGATTGAACAGGCGCACGAAGCGGTCCAGCAACTCGCCGCGGTACTGCTCGACATAGTTCAACCAGGGATACGGGAACTTCGTCTGCACCTGCCCGCGGATAGCTGAGAAAACTGCGCGCACCTCGCCAGGAATGATGGCCGCCTTGCCAACCTGTCGCACCCAGCAGTCAATCGTGTAAGCAGTGAGCTGCCGCTCGAGGACGGCAGACGCGTTGAGAAACACGCCGGGCGCCTGCACACTGCCGGAAACCATTTCCTTTGGGTCTTCCCAGAAGAACAGGTCGTGCGGCTTGCTGGCCGCCATCGTCATCAAAAGCGCGTTGCCTGTGCTGCGGCCAGCGCGGCCGGCACGTTGCACATAGTTGGCCTGCCGAGGCGGAACCGAGCAAAGCAACGTCGCCGAGAGATCGCCGATGTCGATGCCCATCTCCAGCGTCGGCGTCGCTGAAAGCACGTTGATGCCGCCAGGCCGCCCGCTGTTTGACTTGAAATCGCCCTCCACCCGCTCGCGTACCTCACGCGGCAGCAGGCCGGTATGCTCGTGCGCCACCACGCGCTGGATCTCGGCACTGAGGTAGAGCTTTCGGTAGAAGTCGCCGGAGCCCCCGTCGATGTGCAGCGTGCCATGGCAACGGGTGCGCCGGCACGGCTGGTCTTCCAAATTGTCTTCGGCGGTCGCCAGCACTTCGCTGTGGCAGTTTGTACAGCGCCACTTGCGACCGCCCAGCCGTACCGAGAAGCCTGAAGGCTCCAAGCCCCACACCAGAAGATCGGGCTTGTCGGTCGATGCCTCGTTGCCGGCCAACTGAGCTTCCGCAAGACCTTCGAGCGCCAGCCGATAGACCTCGCGTACAACTTGATCGGCACCCAACGCAACGAGGTTTAGGTCCGGGAGCGCCTTGAACGCCCAGTCGCCGAACACCTTCGAGTCGTCGCTCTCCACGCTCACGCAGTGGCCGTACTCCGGCAGCGACAGAAAGCGCGGCGGCCGAGGGCCGGAGAGCATCTTCTCCTGGCTGGCGTTCTTCTTGTAGGCCTGCGGCCGGCAGCCGACGCGAGCATAGAAGGCCAGTCCCGGATCGCGCCAGGCGCCGATTCGCTGCATCTGGGCCAGCAGGCCGCTCAGGAATACCGCGATCTCGTCGGGCAGTGCAGCCTTTAGCGGGTCTACATGTGCGCCCAGCCGCTGGTGCAAAGCCTGAACTGCGGCTGCGAACCGTTCCTCCAGCGGCGCCACGCAAGCCGTGCCCGTGGCCACGAGAGTGCGGCCAATATGCGCGTCCTGCCCGAACTCGGCGTTCACAACCCACGGCAAAACCTGCGCCATCTGTTTGGGTACCTGGCTGTCTTCCGGTAGCTCGCCTGTCTCCATCAGCGTCTCGACGTCGCGCATCCAGTGCAGCTGCGGCGGCAGGAAGTTCGCAACGTAGTGGCCTTCGCCCATCGCAGCACGCCAGCGCTGCTGGAAGGCTTCCGGCAATTTGTCCAACGTCAATGGCCGCCCAGCGTCGGCCGCCGCCGCAATGGTTTGCGCAAGTGCTGGCCGAAGGTTCAGCCGCCAAGTGCGCGCGGCCAAGAAGCCGGCGCGGTGCGCCGCGTCCTGCACCGAATCGGAGAATGCAATCAGCTTCTTGTCGGCGTTGAAACGGCTGGCAAAAAGCTGCCCCACCATCACTGCCGCCAAGCTGGCGGCTTGCGAACCCACGATGGTCAGAGTTCGGTGACCGCCGCAGTACGGGCAGTCATGGTGCGATCGCATGTAGGTTGCGTTATTGCGCGTGCCCTGACGCAGGTTGGCGGTGACGTCCACCTCCACCAACGTGTCGTGCCCGCAGTGCGCGCAGCCACGTTGCGCCGGCAAGTGAAGCGTGCCGCAATGCGGACAGACCTGCTTGCGCTCGAACACTTTGCGGTTCACTCCCTCCGTGGCAGGGAACAGAAAGCGCGTGGACACGTCCTCGGAGAAGAACGCGTTGTAGAAGACGCGCAGATCGGGCTGCAACTGGTTGGGGCTAGTTTTCGGCAGCGTCGCACCCCAGCCGGTGGCGTGGCAGTCGCGGCAGTGGATTACCGGCAGGTAGATCTGGCCCTTATCGGCCTTGCCCAGGTCGTCGTGGTGACGCAGCGCCGGCTCGGCGTCGAGCTTGGCCGCCATGCGGCGCAATTCTCGGAGCCAGATCTCCACCTTCACCTGCAGGAAGAAGTCCTGGTGACCCGGTTTGCGCGCGTGTGCCACCAGAGCCAGGAGGCTTCCCAGCCACAGGAGAGCAAAGCGCTCGTCGTCACGTTTGGCCAGGCGCCGCGTCAGGAAGGCCAGCAGATCTTGAACTGGCACCGAGCGCGAACCCAATCGCTCCAGGTCACGCAACAGATTCTGGAAAGCAAAGTGCGTCTTCAGCCGCTCGCCCAGCCGACACCTCCAATCGAAGTCCTGCACGTCGGCGGCCATGCACGCTTCACCGAACCACAGACCAACCTGCCGCGCCAGGTAGTCATAAGGAGACTCCTCGCCGCTCGGATCAAGCGCTACTTCATCAGCGGGCTGCGGACTGGCGGTGTACTCCACCAGTGCGTCAGCGAGATATTCGCCCGCACCCAGCCTGTCTTCGCCGATCACGGCATCGGCATCCAGCGATTCGCCGAACACGTCGCGCGCAAAGGCCAGCAGCCCGCCGCCGCCCGCATCGCCCAGCGTCGCCGACGTTCCCACGCACACAAGTTGTCCCGGAGCCGCTCCCAGGCGGCCCTTGAGACGACGGATCAAGCAGGCCAAGTCCGTTCCCTGCGCTCCGTCGAAGGTGTGCAGTTCGTCCACGACCAAGTAGCGAAGTGTGTCGGGACGTTGCTGGGCCCACAGCGGCGTATCGGCGGCGCGCATCAGCAAGAAGTCCAGCATCTTGTAGTTGGTCAACAAGATATCTGGCGGCTGCTTGCGCAGCACATCGCGGTCGGTGATGACAGTGAAGCCGCCGTCCTCGAGTTCGCGCACCGTGTCCGATTCGTGCTCTGGCGTCTCGCCCACGTACAAGCCCGCTCGCAACGAGCGCAGCGATGGCGTGGTGACGATCGTCTTGGCCACACGCGCAGCTTGGTCCGACGCCAACGCATTCATTGGGTAAAGAACGATGGCTTTGATGCCGGGCACCCCCTCTGCCTTCTTCAACCGGCAATGCTCAAGGATGGGGTACAGAAAGGCTTCGGTCTTGCCGGAGCCCGTGCCAGTGGCGACCAGCGTCGATCGGGCCTCTTCGCCTGAGAGCCGCACGAAAGCCTTACCTTGGTGCACATGAGCGACGAACTCAGGTGACAACCACTCAAATGGCGGCTTCGCGGTTCGCGCAACGGCGCGGAACGGCAACGGCACCGTGAGGTACGGCCCCTTGAAGATATTGCTCCGTTCCGCCAAGAAGCGATCGAGCAGTCCGATGAAACCCGGTGACGTGGCTGGGAAGGCCGTGCGCAGGAAGTCGGCAACTCCCTGTGTGACCTGTTGAGCGAGGATTAGTGGTTGCACCGCGGCCCCATAGCGCAGCTGGGCGCAATCCGATTCTTATCTTCCATCTGCTCTCCCTCTGTCGCAACACACCCGGAGGTCGCCATGTCCCGTTGACTACTTGATCATGCTCACCAAGTTGATCGCGGCTGGCATCACCTGCACACCCTGCGGACTCTTGCCGCTCTCGAACACAGTCTGCCAAAAGCTATTGTTTTGCTTGCCACCAAACACAGTAGCTGAAAGTTCCTTGTTTACCCACAAGGGCAAGGCGGCGAGGTTGCGAACGAACTTGCGAATGTTCTCCCACAACTGCGGCGGAAACTCGTATTGGAAGGGTTTTTCCTCATCGATGAGTTTGCCAGTCATGATGAAGTAGTTCTTGATGACACGCTCAACGAAGCGTAGCCAGCTGTGCAGCACCTCTTCCTTGCTCATGCGGAACGCAATCAGGTGCGGGAGCGCGAAGTTTTCGCCCTTCTGTAGCCGGCTTTCAATCCTGTCTGTGCCCACCTCGACGTCGAACTTGCCGATGTATATCTCCTCGGCAATCACGTTCATCAGCCGAATCAGTTGTTCAGTCTCCAGCTCCCGGGGGTTCTCGCCGTTGTCGGCTCCGTAGTCCAGCGGCGTGTCCAGTACGTCCTGGTAGACGAAGAAGGAATAAAACGTCTTGTCGATGGAGCTGTACGACAAGGGCCGCTCCTTTCCACGGCCGCCGTAGTCGATGAAGTCGCGCAGTTTGTTGTCAGGTGACGATGTAACGCCGTCGCGCACCGCGTCCAGGATATAGCGCTTCATCTCGCGCGACTGCCCCTTGAAATAGCCCACGAGGTGACGTTCGCTGAAGCTCAAGTCGGTCTCCGCCTTGCCGGTGTCTCGACGGAAGCGCTCGATGCGGTCCTTATAAAGCGTGCTGCCTAGATGGCGCTGAACCGATTTGTCGAACGCCACCTGCCTAAGCGTAGTACCCGCATTGGTGTTCGTGGTGATCAGCGTATCGGGATCGGGGTCAATGAACACGCGCACCGGTAGGGCCTTGGCACCCAGCATGATCTGCGCCGCCACCTTGTGCTGGCCATCAAAGACGTGCACAGCGCTCTTGCCGGCTGTCGAGGTCACCCACGCCAGTGGCACATGAAGTTGCGGGCGCCGGGCGTAGAACTCCTCGACCAGCTTGCTGATGTTGCTGCCGATGGCGCGCGGGTTGATACGGTCGTCGTGCCGTAGATACTGGATGGGCAGCCTGGCGAAGAAGTAGCGGAAGCCGCTTAGTTCGTCTTGGTACACCGGCACGTCATAGATTGCCACATCGCCAACGGCGCTGAGCGTGAACTGGATGTAGTTGTCTTCCAGCTTAAAGTTCAGGTCAGCTTGGCCGCCGTGAGCTTGCTTGAGGATGTCCCCCAAATTCGGGCTGCGGTTCTCGGCCTCCAAAGATTCCTTCAGCGCGGCAAAGCGTTGGAGCACGCGCGCCACCTCCAGGTTACTTGCCTGCTTGGAGCGATTGCAGCTGGCATGCGTGATCGCGAAGTTGCTCGGGTCGTCTTTGCCGCCTGTGGAGATGGGCACCACGTGATCGACGTCCAGTTCGTCCTTGTGCAGTTGCAGGTCGATCGGCTTTTCGCAGATGAAGCAACGACACTTCTGCGTCGCGTGCAGGGTAGCGATGAGTGCGGTGCGCTCTTCGGGGCTCTGGTTCCTAAGGAAAAGCGATGACATCAATGGACTCCCTTGGTTCGTTGTTCGAAGTGCGCCCAGGCGACACGGTAGTCGGCTTCGCGGTCAGGGCAGTGGAACGGCGCCACATACCGAACCGTGCGGGGTTCTTGTTCTGGAAACGCGTCATCAACGACGCGTCGCTCGACGATCGCTCCATCCGGTATCTGACGTATTCCTTCTTTCGGACGAACATCGTCCCATCCAACTTGGCTAGCTCCTTCATGGCCGTCTGGAAGCAACACCCGAATGGGTTCTCTCTGCGCGGATCGCGATCGTGGCAGCCCTACGTTCACTAGGCCACTATTCTTTGTGAATGCGATCCTTCCGGCAGCGTCATACCACGTTTCTCGCTCATACTTGCGCATGACTGGAAACTGAATTTGATACAAGGCCACAAGCTCATCCAGCGTAAGGCCGAGAGCCATCGCACTAAGTACATCTATCTCCAGCAGGGCTTGTCGCCTCGCCAAGTCTCCGACGAGGCCGCTGCTTGGAGCCCATGACGCCGAATGAATCTCCTGTGAAAGTGGAGGCAATGTGCTAGCTGATGCTGCCCACTCGTCATCCAAGAATTCATCGCGCCACGATCTCTCCCACAACTCAGAGTACTGCTTCGCAATGCAGTTAAGGCGCAACGACCTCCAGATGAGCCGACGCTCTATGCCAGCCGGAATTTGATCACTGCTTGGACAAGGAAGTTTGTCGAGCAGCCAGCTCTTGATGTGAGTAGCCCCTGTGCTCTTGACAATGAAGTCGAGAACGATCGAGTTGAAGAGCGCAGAACTTAACAGCAAGTCCCTGTTTTTCGGGAAGTAGATGGATCCAAGCGTATTGACGTGCAGTTCGTCTGGGCAAACCAAAGCGCCAACCAACGTACGCTCGCGCACAGGCTGAACCATCTCGCGAAATGCAAGGCGATACGTCCGCGCGAAGGAGCGCTGGCCTGAGTCCACTGTGCCAGCTAGCGCCACTACGTCCCTCTCCCGTCCTGCACCCACTCGGAATAGAACCTTCCTGACGCCAGTGAAGCGCTCGTCGGCTAGATCAACAGAGCCAAAGTGATTTTGGTTCCGATAGTCATCGAACGGATGCTTGTAGTAGGAGTTGGCGAGATGAATATGAGAACCCGACAACACGGCAAGCTCACCAACGTTGAGGAAACCCACTGCCTTCTTGAGTTGCCCCACCTTCTGCAGGGCGTTCTCGTCGAAGAGTTGAGTCATCTTGACATCCTGAACCTCTCCAAGTTTTCTACACCCTGAGGTCATCTTCTCAAGTACCGTCACAAGCGCCTCGGCTTGAATGCTAGGGAGACGAGCCTCCAATGGATTCATTGAACTTGCGTCGAAGATCGATGAAAGCAGACTCAGGCGAGCTCGATCTATATGAATTGCACGCTTTGTCGATCCACCAATGTTCCATGCTCCAGCCGCGTCTTTCGTACCCAGCTCGGAAGTCTGCGGCCCATTGCCTAGACATGCGTTGAGGGTAGAGACGGCGTATAGGTTCGAGATTGATATGAAACTTGGATCGGTACGAGGTGAAGCATAGAGATTCAAGCTGAACTGCGTTCCGTGGTGAACTTCCGGGAAAAGGCGCTTCTCGTTCACAAACCCTGCGTGGAGGCGAAGGCGGGCATAGATCGCTCGCCGCGCGGCTCCCCCTCGCGCAGCGTCCAAGAACCCATCTTCGTGAATCAGACCAGCCACACCCGATTTCGTAAGCAGCCGCCAGGCAACAAGAACAAAGTTCTTGTATAGGTTCGCCTTCTGCCCAGTGACCAGTGAATAATTTTGCCGAGCCTGCAAGAAGGCTTGGGTTGCCTCGTACTGCAGGCATTCCTGCAAGTACATTGACTTTGAAGCGAGAGCAGATTGAAACAGGTCTTCTCGCGTCTTTGCCGTCTCGGCAGCGTTTGCGTTTCGAAGCGAGAGCCGTGGATCCAACTCCGCGAAGAATGCCGTCTCGTCCCACTGGACTTCGATCCAAGGAGGATTGCCGATCACAAGGTCAAAGCCACCACGAGCCTTGAACTGATCCGCGAATTCCAATGCCCAGTGATGAAACCGCAAAACTTGGCTCAAGCGCTCCGCGACTTGGAGTGCTGGGAGTGCTGCTACCAGAGAATCAATGTCCACAAGCCCGAATCGATCACGTTGTGGAGCAAAGTCCAACACTGTCTGCGGTTGCGTGTCCGGAAACAGCTCCGTCGCTGGCGCCGACTCGGCGAGCGAGGCATTGCCCATCAGCAAGGTCTCCAGCATGAACCACCATTCCACTCGCGTTGGCAGCTTGTCCGCATCAACAATCGGCCAGAACCAAAGCGAACACCAGAGGTCCATCGCCAGTTTCAGCCGCCTGTAGGGACTGGCATTCTTTGCTTGCTCCGACAGCATTTCCCGCTGATAGGTAGCGTCCTTCTGAGCGGTAGTCATCGGTGCGCTATTGCGACCTTGGTCGGGCCATACATGCAGCTCGTCGCTGGTGGCGTGGCGCACACGCTCAAGTTCCGTCGAATGCTGCTGCCATAGTGCCTCGGCAGCGACGGTCAATGCTATGGCGCGGCGTACCTCGTCCGGCTTTAACGGCAAGCAGAACTCGGCACGCCACTTCCTGAACTTCTCAAAGGCGACCGGCTCCAGCACCTTGACCACTTTGTTGGTGCACATGGCCATACCTTCAGCCGGCAGCAGGAAGTGGAAGACGTCTGTCTCGCCAGGCTGCGCAGTCATCGCCACCGCGCGTGACACGGCAACGCGCCAGTTTCGTTCCGGCATCTCGTTCTCGCCCCGGCCTGGTGAAAGCTGGGCGGCGGAAAAAACTTCGCGCCGAGCACCGACAAGCGAATTGCCGGTGCACAACTGCATGCCAAACCAGGGCACGTGGCTGCCCCTAAAGATGGCGTTGAGCCACAGTGAGACTTCAGCAAGTTCCACGGCGACAGGGTTCAGGTCCACGCCGAAGACGTTGAGATCGGCGATGTACATCTTGACCCGCTGCCGCTCTTCGGCGTATTGGTCGTGCGGGATCGTGCGGCCCAGCTCCTTCTGCTTGGCGCCTAAGTACGCCTCGGCCAGCTGGTTGATAGCTTCGTTGAGGAAAGCCGCACTGCCCATCGCGGGCTCGCAGACGGTGAGCTTGAGGATGTCGTCGGCCGTGGCGCAACTAGGCAGCAGTTCCTTCAGCGCCTGCTCCACCAGGCACTGAGTAAGTACTTCAGGTGTGTAGTACGAGGCGCTCTTCTCTCGCGCGCGGCCAGCCAGGCGATAAATGAACCGGCCCTTTGCGTGTCTGCGCGGTTCACCGCCAAACAGGCGTTCTTCGCGGGTGTAGAGGCCTATCTTGCTAGCAGGAACGAAGTAGGCAGGCTCCAGAGGGTCGAGATCGTCCTTCTTCTTGTTGAAGGCGCTGAGAGCAGGGTCTGTGGCCTCGTCTCCGGCATCGTCGTCGTTTTCATCTTCGGCGCCTTCATCGTTCTTGGCCGGTTTGTTCTCTTTGCGGTTCGGGTCCGGTCGAACTTCGTATAGGTCTTCCTCAGCGAAGAAGCCGCGGAATGAGAGCAGCGCCTCATAGACCGCACCGAGCTGGTTGATCCCCAGGGTGCCATAGCTGACTCGGCCACGCCGGCGCTTGCCGCCGCCGCGGGACAGCGACATGAGCTGCACCACCTGCTGAAGTATGTGGTTGCGCAGCTTCACGCTGCCCAGCAGCTTGGTCTGGTTTGGGTCGAACAAATGGCCTTGCAGAGGGGCGATGGTGAAGCCGGTTTCCAGAACGGCACCGTCGCCATCCGCCAGTTCCTGCTGGCCGCTGTCGAAGGCCCCGCTGCGGGGGAAACCTTCCCAGATCAAACCGAAGAGCTGCTGCAGGCTTTCGTGGAAGTAGAAGCCGTTCTGCGCTTCAGGCGTGGTCAACGGCACCTGTTCCAGCTCGCGCAGGTGTTCCAAACTGTAGCCCTTGAGGTAGGCCTCGGCTGCGATGGGCGCGTAACCCAGTTCGGGCCGCGCCTCGATGTAGAACAGGAAGAGCAGCCGGTACATGAAGCGCAGGCACTCGCGGCTGAGCTGATCGGCCATGTCCACATCGGCGCGATCGAAGACCTTGTCCTTGCTAACCTCACGCTTGTAGCGGAGCGCTTCGTTGGCGATGAGTTCGATACTCTCGCGCAGCGCGTACTTCAGGTCGGTGGAGACTTCGAACGCGTGCTTGTGCGAGTTGTCATCCAGCGCGTCGAGCAAGGCGGTGCCCCCGGTGGGCGGCAGCACCGATTCAGAACCGGCAAGCGCGGCAAAGGCGCGGAACTGCCGTTCGTCGCGCGGGCCAAAGAGTTCTGGCAGCTTGAAGCGCAGCAACGCCTTGCGGCCCCACTTGGAGCGCTCGATAAGCAGCCATTCCTCGTGATGCACCAGCAGGACCCAGCGAGGCGGTGTGTCGTCGGCGAACAGCGTCTTGGTGAGCGTCTCTTCCCAGTCGGCTTTGAGCGCTCCTTCCGCAGTGACCGGGTGCAATTGCAGCGGACTAATGTCAGGTTCATCCACGGCCGCGATGGCGGCGGCGATGACCAGCAACGGGTGCGCTCTGGCATCGCGATAGACGGCAAGAACAGGTAGTGCGGCATCTGCGGACTCCAGCGTTTGCGGCGCGATGTCGTAGCCCAGAGCGTGTAGCAGTGGCTGAGCCAGGTCCAGCAGCAAGGCTTGGCGCTCGGCCGGCTTGCGCTCCGCAAGGAAGCGCTCGCGGGTACGGAAATAGCCTGCTCCGGACGCGGAGCGCAGTCGCGAGACGGGACTTTGCGCGCCCTGCTCCTTCCAGCGGTCGAACAGCGGCTTGAGGTCGCTCTTCTCCGCCACCTCGTCCAGGTAGTGCTGGCTGAAGAACTCGTTGACGTTTTCCAGACCGTTCGTGGCAAAACTCATATTCTTGTCGCTTCCTGGGTCAGCCGACGAAGGCGGCGACGACGGTGTACTGGGCGCGGTCGTCGAGTTCAAGGGTCTCGTTTACCCACTTGCGGTAGTGGTCGAAGAGATCTGCGGTGTCGGCCTCCCGCCGCTGGCGACGAGCGGCGTTGACCTGCTCGATCCCCCTTGAAAAGTCGAGTTCGAGCTGCTGCAGGTGCTTGTCGCGCAACGCTTCCAGCTTAGCCAGCTCCAGCGCCAGGCGGGCGCGACAGTCGGTGTCAAATGATTGCTTGATAGGCTTGAGGTGGCGTTCAGCCACCTGCAGCACGGCAGGCAGCGCGTCTTGCACAGTCGTGCTGGCGATGAGCACACCGTCGTTGGCCGACGGTGCCGCGTTCAGACCGGTCAAGTGCAGCAGGGTTTCGAGATCCAGCACGCCTTCGGTTTGCCCGGAAGGGCCGAGCTTGACGCCCATCCACTCGGTGAGCACGGCTTGGCCGCGACGGTTGGGCACTTGGGCGAGCACGAGCACAATGGCTTGCCCGGCAGCGAGCCCACGAGATGCGCGTAGCAGCGGCGCTTTCTGGCGGCCAAACAAGGCCATGAGCTTGTAGTCCAGCCATTGCGCGATCGGGTGCAGCGGCCAGAGATAGTGAACCTGCGGCCAGGCGTTGGTGTCGCGCGCACCTTTGATGGCGGCCTCGACAAGGGTCTTATCGGCGCTTAGGGAAAACTGGTTGTCGATGGGCCACATCTCGCTCGCGAGTTCGCGTCGGAGGAGCAGTTCCAAGTCCCGGCTGGGCTGGAAGCTGAGTGTGCGCGTGGCGTCGTCGGCCTCCACGGGATTGTGTTCGCGCGGCCATTGCTCGCGCAACCATCTCAGCGCGTCACGCAGATAGCGATAGTCATCGGCGAACAGCGCCGGCAGCAAGTCCGTGGGCGCCGAAGTGGCTGTTCCGAACAACGGCGGTGACGGCTCCTTGACGCGTTGGGGAGCGCCCTCCTTGGCAGAGCCCCAGAGCGCTTCGAATGGATCTACGTCACCTTTTGCCAGTTGGGCTTCGAAGGCTTCGGCGGTGGTCTTGCTCTCGATCGCTGCGGCGACCTGGGCGACTTCCAGCTCTTCGTCGTACAGCCCCATGAAGGATGACGGGTCGCCGATGTTGCGAGCAGCCTGCTCGTCCTTGTCGATGAGGATCTCCAGGTAGCGCAGGTCGCCGCGCACGCGCTCGTTCGAAGGTCGCGTGAGCAGGTAGCCGATCTTGGGCACGCGGGATTGGCCGTAGCGGTCCACGCGGCCATTGCGCTGCTGGAAGACCATCAACGACCACGGAATGTCGAAATGGATGAGGCGGTGGGATTGGTAGTGCAGGTTCAAGCCTTCGGACGCAACGTCGGAGGCGATCAGCAGACGCAGAGGCGAGTGGGTTTTGCCGAAGTTCTCAACAGTGGTACCGATCTCCTCGTCGCTGAGCTGGCCATGCAGGATGCCGACCGCACCGGCTGGCAGGCCCAACGCCTTGGGTAGTTCAGTCTGAAGGAACTTGAGCGTTTCGATGCGCTCAGTGAAGAGCACCAGACGATCGGCGGCATCGCGGCCGGTCCATTGCCAGTGCGCGCCTCCCTTCAGCTGCTCGACCAGATGCTGGAACTTACTGAACTGCGCGGATGCGATCTCAGCGACCAGGGTTTGCAGTTCGCGCAATGGAGCGAGATCGGGATGGGCGGTACCTTTGGCTTCGAGCTTGCGCAGCCGCTCCTTCAGCGTTTGTAGGCAAGCGGCCGGAGATGAGAAAAGCGCCTTTTCCAGCGTCGTGCGAAACAGCATCGCGCCTTCGCGCTGCGTGCCCGCATCGCTGGCGAGGGTGAGCCCGGCCAGTGCTTCGTAGGCGGCGTTTTCGGCGCCGCTGGCGTCGCGCGCCAAGCGGAAGACTTCGCGCTCAGGAAAGTCCTGGCGCATCTGTTCGCGCACGTCCTTCTTGAAGCGGCGCACGAAGAGATGAGCTACGTCGTCGCGCGCGTACTCGGCGCGTTCGCTCTCCGGCAGCACCGTGGGATCGAGCATTCGCATGAGGCTGGCGAAGCTCTCCTTGCGGCCATTGTGCGGCGTGGCCGTGAGGAGAATGAGCGCGTCGGAGCGTCGGGCCAGCAGGCTGGCCAAGCGGTTGCTCTGCGTGCGGTTGCCTTTGTACGAGACGTTGTGCGCCTCGTCGATGACGATGAGGTCCCACCAAGCGCTCTCGAGGTAGTGACGGTATTCGCTGTCTCGCTTGAGGGTATCAACCGAGATGATCGTGCGGTCGTAGTAGCTGAAGGGGTTGTGGTTAGCCGGGATGTCGCGCCTGATGCGCTGGATGCCGGCCGAATCCAGCCGTGTAAGCGCGATCGTGAAGCGGTTCCAGAATTCCTGCTGAAACTGCCGCATCATGCTCTTCGTGGTGACGACCAGAATGCGTCGCGCCCGTCCGCGGCGTGCCAGTTCAGCAGCGAGGATGCCGGCTTCGAGTGTCTTGCCCAGACCGACGGTATCAGCCACGAGCAGGCGTGGACGAAGCTGTTGGAGCACGTGGTGGGCGGGCACCAGTTGGAAGGGCAGCGTGTCCATCGCGGCCTTGTGGCCGAGGACGAGGGCGTTGTTCTGTACCGCGGACTGGCGCAAGCGCGCCTCGATGTACAGGCGCGAGGCCAGGAACTGCGGCGACTCGTCGAACTGCAGCTGGGTCTTGGCTGGGTCGATGAGAGTCACGTCCTCGAGCTGCGAGAGGAAGAGTGCGCGGCGATTGCGTACGGTTTCGGAGATACCGATGCAGTTGAGTTGCCAGCCGCCGTGGACGTGAGCGTCGGCGTGCTGAACGATCCACTCTTCATCGCGGATCAGAGCGCGGGCGCCGGGGGCGGGGGCTTGTTGGAGTTGCATGCCGGTTATAGCTTTCAGACTGGCGAAGTGGCATTGCCTCGAATGCGCCGAGAGGAACGTTGGATTCCGCGGAGCTATATCGGCCGGCCTTCGGCCCTGCGGTCAAATCTCCGACACCTGGGCGGCACCCCAGGTTTCGCTGAAGTGCTTCCTCAGGGGCTCCAGTGTTGGCGGTAGCGCAGCGTCGCAGGTCATACCCAAATACTGGGCCGCACGGGTGGCGCCAACGTACAAAAATTTGTCGAATAGCTCAGGTCGACCGGTGGCCAGCTGGTCGATGCCTACGAAGAACACGGCTTCGAACTCCAGTCCCTTAATGTGCTGGACATCGAAAACGCGGACGTTGCTTTCTTGCCCGACGGCCTGACCTTCACGGCATGCGACGACCTGGATGTTCTGGTTCGCGAGCGCCGCACTCAAAGCTGTGGCAATGGGTTCAACCTCCGCCTCCGAGTTGACGAAGATGGCCGTGGATGGCAATTTACCGTCGAGGTATCTGTCAATCCACTGAATTCGTTCGGACAGCCAGCCGACCGCAGCGTCGGCGGACGCGTACTCCAACAACACGGGAGCCTCGCCCTCATTGTTGACCTCAGCCGGTAGACGCGAGTCCTGATCGGATCCGCCCACGCACCGGATGATGTCACGGGCGAGTTCGTTAAGTTGCCGACTTTGTCGGTAAGCCACCGCGATGCGCCGCATGTCGAGATCGGGAAAGACCCACTGCAGATCCTCTGCCGAGCGCGAGCCCCAGGTCGTCAGTCGCTGATTAAAATCGCCGCAGGCGAAGAACGATCGCAGGCGCGGATGCGCCAAAGCGGCCATGCAAGCCAACTGGATTGGCGAGAAGTCCGTGGCCTCATCGACGACAACCTGAGCACGCAGCGCGGCGAGCACGGGCTTCAGCGACGACCAGGCCGGGCTGTCGATGTCGCGCATAGCGCTCGGGCGTAGCAGCAGGTCTCCCGCAGACCGCAGAATCGCAAGAAGCACGACATCCAGCTCCAGAGGATTCAGCTCACGGGTGTCAAAGCCGGCTCTGGCGTACCAGCGCCCCTCTTCCTGACGTGTCTTGCGGAAGCTGCGATAGCGCTTGGCGATGCCGTCGATGTACCGCTTGACGGGGTTTACGAATCGGCGGGCATGGGCCTGCAGCAGCAGGTTTGTGCCGAGGGCGATCAAGTCCGAGGTAGGCAGGGTGCGGTCGCTCAACCATTCGATGATCTTGCCGTTGCGCGTGGTCTTGTTGGTGGATCGCTTGGCCGCCGCGTTGCGCGCCTGCGTGCGGACAGCCTGCATGTATGCGTTGATGGCCGCTCCCGGTCCAATCTTGGAAGCAACGATCTCTTCGTCGTCATCACCATCTTGGTCGTCATCGGTATCTGCATCGCCTGCCTGTAGCTGCAGACCTTCGATGAACCTTGCCAGCTCGTCGACCAATCTCTTGTTGCGGGCGAGCTGAATGTTCAGCGCCGACTTTATGGTTTTGTCAGTCTCTTCTTTGAGCCCCGAAACAAAGGCTTGCACGGCAGGAAGTTCGGAGGCCAACGCCGCAAAAGTAGCAGGCCACGCCGCATCTTCTTGCAGCGACGATTGCAGGCGCTGCCCAAGCCTTTGGGCCGTGGTCAATGCGGCACTAACCAGAGCCTGAGCACCATCCATCATTTCGGCACGATAGGCAGCGCCCTGCCAGGCCTGAAAGTCTTCGAACCAAGCAATCGGTTGCGTCAACGCAGCCGCTTGCAAACTGGCCACTTCCTTGAGCACGAAGGTGCCACCACCCGTGGCGGTACGGAGCACTCCGAAGGACTGGCGCGCCAAGTCGCGTCGATGGTCGGACCAGGTGCGGATGTTTAGGTCGGGAGCAGGGATGCCTTCGCGCGCGAACGCCTCCTTCAAATACTGCTTCAACAATTCCGTGGGCGTGAACATCAGCCAGTTTCTGCCGTGCGAGACCTGCTGGCTTTGGGCCACCTCCTCAACAACTCGCTGCTCGTCCTCATCCAAGAACCGGGAGTCAAGTTTCTGACCCAGGCGCCGGATCAACGTGGTAGTTTTTCCTGTGCCGGGGGGGCCAAGCAAGAGCACGCGGCGATTTAGTGCAAGACGGAAGATTCCATCCTGAAACTGGTCCAGCACGGGTTGGTCGCGCAGACCCATCTTGGTTATGACGCTGCGCTTCATGCCCTCGACGATGTTCTGGCTCGCTTCCGCACTCGCCAACATTTGGGCCACTAGATCCTCGACCGGTTCGGCCAGCTCTGGATGGGGCTCCAGCAACTTCCGCAGCGACTCGATAGTGACCGTTGGCGCGTCTTCTGATTGGACGACGGTGTACGCGTCCCACGATGCTGCCTGTGCTGATGGGCGCAGTTGCGCTCGTTCAACGACGACTAACGTTTGGCCGTCAGCGCGAACATATTCCTCGCCAACCGGGAGTGAGGCAAGACGCCCAACTGGTGCACGGTAGCTAACAACACCAAGGCCGGCGAGGCCCTGTTCGGCGCGGCAGAAGTAATAGGTGGTGCGGTGGCCCTCGTCGTCCTCGGCTATCACTCGAGCGATGGCCGGCTCACTGGCCAACTTGCGGTAGGCCGCCTCATTTGCCTCGTTCACCTCATCGAGCGCGCGAACCGCCCGATCGGAATTCAGAGTATTGCCCGCCGTGGCCAGGGAGTCGGCACTCAGCAAGCGCGGGTTGCTCAGCCAAGTTCGGGCTGTGCTTGCCACTGCGCCCAGTTTGGCGACGACCTCAGTCGCCATTGGCGCAAGCCGTTGGCCATGCTCCTTGCTCATTCAATCCTCCCGTCTGCGTCTTGATTGGGCCGTGCGTAGCCCGTGCCTCTGTAACACAGTGTACTGGGAGGTCAAATCGTTCCCACCCGGGAAGCTCCGGAGCCCGGTGACTCATTGAGTGAGCCATCTGATGCCATATAACGGGAGTTGATCGCCGTGCGGACGGCGTCGAGCGACACAAGGCGAGAGCCAAAGAAATCTCGTCAGGCTTCTTCAAGCAGTTGGGCGCAGAAAACGTACCGGGCGTGCTGTTCGCAAATTCTGGCATCCTGACACGATTGCAGCCGGGTACCCTGGCCGCGAGGTCTCGAAGACGAGTTAGCGTCGAGCCGGGGCACCGGGCTCAGCGACGCACATCAACGTAAACTCGGCAGGTGCTGGCCCTAGGGTCGCGTAAGGAGGCTACCGGGGATGTCGGATAAGCGGCTCACAGACAAACAGCTCTTGGGCGAGCAGGGTATCGCGCTCATCGGACTGACGGTCGCGAGGCTGGGCTTCGTATGGCGGCCGACATCGGTCCACGACGCCGGCATCGACGGTGAAATCGAAATCCGCGATCCCAGCAGCGGGGCGATGTCCGGCCTTCTGATGAAGGTCCAGAGCAAGGCCGTTTCCGCCTTCGATAAGGATACGGAGACCTCGTTCGAATACACGGTCGACAAGCGCGACCTCGAGTACTGGTTGGAACACAACGTGCCGGTCATTCTGTGCGTGTCCAGGCCTGCTTTCCAGGAGGTCTACTGGCAGCCAGTGCGCGAGACAAACGGCCTTTTACGACCCAGGCGGTTCAAGTTCGACAAAACCAAGGACAGGCTCGACGATAGCGCGGCCGGCAAGCTCATCGAGTATGTCCGTCAAGGCGCTCCAGGTGCTCGCGGATTCGCCCAGCTTAAGACGGAGCGCCTCTTGAGCAACATCTTGCCAGTTCGCACGCTTCCCGAGCGTCTTTACTTGGCCCAGACGCCGTTCACATCCTACAAGGAAGTGTCTGAGGCACTCAAGGGGACAGACTTAACCATCGAATACTCCCTGCGCAACAAGCAAATACTGACGGTGCGGGACCTTACCGACCCACGCTACGCGTTCTTGTGCGACCGCGGGACGGTAGAAGAGTTTCCGGTCGAACAGTGGGCGCAGTCCATTGACCCGGATGCGCAGCGCGATTTCGTCCGTCTGCTCAATCAATGCTTGAGGCAGATGCTTCGAGTTTCGAAGGCGCGCATCCGACACGTTGAGGGGACGTACTACTTTCCCTCCAACGAAAAGAACACGAGCTACTCGTTCGGCTATCACGCAGGCAAGAAGGCGACTACCCGCGAGGTTGTGAAGGCCCTGATAAACAAGAGGGAGAAGCATGTGATGGGCTTCCGCCACTCAGCTATTTGGGCGCAGTTCGCAAGGTATGACGGACAGTGGTACCTCGAAATCACACCAACCTACCGTTTCACGGACCCCGGTGGCATCAACCAAAGCCGTCTGCACCCTGATTGGCTCACAGGTATCAAGCGCCTGGAGAAGAACGGCTCGATCCGCGGACAGCTGGTCATGTGGGAGGAGCTGCTGGTAGGCGAAAGCGATATGTTCGCCCAGGGCTACCCGTTCTTGGGCTTCGCCCGACTGCTGTCGTTCGACATCGACAGGGGCGTAGACGACGGAGCCTGGGCACCTCACGACGAGGAGCACGATGAGAGCAACCATGAACTCGTCTCGCAGCTTTTCGAGCGGCTATGAAGCTTGACTTCATCGACGAGCCTGAGCTTGAGTTCGGGAATCTGGGGCGCCACGTCGACATCCGTCGCGGCTTGCAGGCGTACGGACCCTTGGACGCCACTTCAGGAGCGCCCCGGCGGATTCGGCTGGGTATCGTCGGCACGCAGCAGACCATCGACGATGTTGTGCGGTGGCTGGACCACTGCAGCAAAGGCATCCAGGGAAAAAAGGACAACAAGCAGCCGAACCTCTTCCCGGCGTTTCCCGGGTTCGGCGACGACTCGCCGTTCCGGGCCGGCTTCGAGATTGACCCAGCTTGCTGTCGCGTGCTGCCGGCCAGGGAGCTTCGTGCCATAGCGGCGCAAACCGACTACGGGGCGTTGATACGGGGCGTTGAGCTCCTGGCATCAGAGATTCGCGCGGTATCGGAAGAAGGCCGGCCCGCGGTCGTCCTCGTGGCGTTGCCTCCTGAATTGCTGGGGCTGGAGGACGGCAAAGATGAGGAATCGGAAAAGCCGGGCTTAGAGCCCATCGCCTTGCCCTGTGGAGAGCGCGATGAAGTCACCTTCGGCAGCGACCTGGACCTGCACCACATGCTGAAGGCCGAGGTGATGAAGTTCGGCCAGCCCATCCAACTTATCCTGCCCTCCACCTATAGCCCGGGGGTCAAAGCTCATGCGCCAAAGCTGGATGGCAAGCGTCAACTACAGGACGAGGCCACCCGAGCCTGGAACCTCCACACGGCCCTGTACTACAAGGCTAACTACCGGCCCTGGCGCATCGTTCGCAATGCGGCCCAGCTGAAGACCTGCTTCGTCGGTGTGAGCTTTTACCGGTCGCTTGATCGTGCAAACCTGATGACCAGCATGGCACAGGTCTACGATGAGCGCGGCGAGGGGGTCATCGTGCGGGGCAAGCCCGTTCAATTGAAGAAGGACGACCGCGTGCCGCATCTATCTCACGAGGATGCAGCGGCTCTCATGTCCCATGCGCTTCGCGAGTACCGGCTCCATCACAAACACGCGCCCGCGCGCGTGGTTCTTCACAAGAGCTCAAGCTTCAGCCCCGTAGAGCTCAGCGGCTTCAACGAGGCGGTGGACGAGTCGGAGGTGGAGGCCTCGGACTTCTTAGTGGTGGGTCGAGGCAACACGCGTCTCTATCGCGATGGGGCCTATCCGCCGCTGCGCGGAACGATGCTAAGCCTCGATGCCCGGCATCACATCCTCTACACCCGAGGAAGCGTCCCCTACTACGCCACCTATCCCGGTATGTACGTGCCACGCACGCTGAAGTTCCAGATTGCGCAAGGGCAGGAGAGCCCGCGCCACCTCGCTGAGGAAATCCTGGCGCTGACCAAGCTAAATTGGAACAACACGCAGTTCGACGGCGGTGAACCAATTACGATGCGCGTCGCGTTCAACGTGGGCAAGGTGCTCAAGTACGTCGGCGCGGCGTCGGCAGTGCAGCCCAAATACAGCTTCTACATGTAGAACGAGCGGTCTGCGAATCCCCGCTGCCTTGACGACCGCTACGCATAGCCGACGTATTGACGCTACTCACAGTCGCCAGTAGCGCAACTGCGTCCAGCACGGGTGTCTCAGTCCCTGAAGGGCGCGGCTAGGAGACATGCCCAACACCCGGTGGCAGCTACCCCCGGTTTGCGGAGCTGAAGTATCGTGCCTAGCCTCCGGCATCGCTATGATGCCTGCGTCATGTCCGCCTCGCAGCGAATCTAGTTGAGGCATCGTCGCGATGCCTCGCTTGGGCAAGAAGCTCACGGGCGGCCGTCAGGCGTTTGTCCATGCGCTGCAATAAGTCCTCTGGCGACATTCCGCTGCCATCCTTGCGCGCTCTTTCGATCGCTTGATGCGCGCGGGCGTGGAACAATTCGCGCGCGCAGCAGCAGCAAAGGCCTTGCGGTGGACTCCTTGTGTTCGTCGCGATAGGTTGCATCTGCAGCCACCTTCTGGGTCGCGATGGGTGCTGCACCAGACGCACTCTGGCAGACCGATAGCGCCCGTCTCGCCAGATCATCGGCTTGCTCGAGATCACGATCCCTTGGTTGGTGCAGGCGAAGTAGATCCGCTCTCCAATCAACACATCCATGCCTGGTGGAAGTGGCAGCAGGCGCTGCCGCGGGATGCGGTAAATGTAGGCTACTTTCAAGACCTGAGCGTTCGCGTCGCTGAGTCGTGCCGTAGGGCGCGTCATGCATCCTCCGGTGCCAACCACGCTCCGAGTGCGTCGGGCGAGGCTGCCGCGGCGACCCAGGCCTTGGCGCGTTGCAGTGGGAAGTGCCTCAGCGTGTACAGCGTGTGGCGCCTTGTCTCCGGGCTGCCGAGGCCGGCGTGCTGGACGTCCTCAAACAAACCCCGAGCCTGATCGATGGCCAGTCCGTACTCGAATGGCCATGCGCAGGAATCGCGTTCCAGCAACTGGGCAAGCGCTTGGGGTGTGGGATAGACGTCAGCAAGGCATGTGGCCCGAGCGACGTATTCGGATGGCAGCGACTGGTCTTGCTGCATTGCTCCCAGCAGCTCGTATCCCCATCGAAGTGCCCGCATGCGTTCGACCGGCGTGGTCACGGTTGCCGTTCCTCTGCGATGGGGCTAGGCGTAGCGGCTTCGAAGCGCGCAATCAGCTCTTGGCGCACGATCAGCCGGGCTTGGTCGAAGAGCAGGCCTGAGTATTCCTTGCCGTCGGCTCCGACAAAGAGGATGCAGGTGTTCTTTCCTTCCAACGGACTTGCCGCCGTCCAGATCTCGTGAATGGGCACAGCCTTCCATGGCAAGCCTCGGCGCCGCGAGTCGGGCGCAATGCACATGAGTGCCACAGGATCGGCATCCAGAGTCGCGAGCGCATCGACGAGGTCGAAGTCCCATGCAATGAGGAAGCTGTCGCGCAGCCGCTCGGGGGTACGAAGGCGCACTGTCAGCAGGAACCAGGCCGCGTTGACGGACATTCCAAGGCTGCGCCAGTACCGGGCCCCGGGAGGCGCGATCTCCGCAGGCACATTGAATTCGTAGGGAGGCAACGAAACAAACATCGAAGGCGACGCCGGGCGGTTAGCGCACGGCTGGAGC
>Ga0105240_10001046_pt1 | contig 49149 bp, 54 predicted proteins | sample KBSC54metaG_FD_80426 | JGI IMG/M metagenome (GOLD analysis project Ga0105240, IMG submission 80426) | Corn rhizosphere microbial communities from Kellogg Biological Station, Michigan, USA - KBS C5-4 metaG | ecosystem: Host-associated > Plants > Roots > Rhizosphere > Soil | place: Michigan, USA... | reverse complement strand
GCTGGTGGGCGCCAAGACCGCCTCGTGGAACGTCTCCAACGCCAATATGGCGGGCGCGCTCACCGACAAGCCGGCCGGAGTCGCGGCCACCAGCCTGCCCTACAAGACCATGATCCAGGACCATGCCCGCTGGTGCGAGACCGGCGGCCTGCACGGTGCGCCCTCGGTGTTCGACGGCGCCGACCTGCGGGCGCTGGAGACCGTGCGCGGCTACAACCTCACCGCGCTCTCCGGCAAGGGCGCGGTGTTCTACGGCCTCGACATGGAGGGCGTGCAGCTTCAGGGCGCCCATCTTGAGGGCGCGGACCTGCGCAACTGCAACCTGCGGCGCGCCGACCTGCGCGGCGCCAAGCTGGCCGGCGCCAAGCTCTCCGGCTCCGACCTGCGCGAGGCCCAGATGGGCCCGCTGCTGCTGGGCGCCGACCGGGTGCTCGCCTGCGACCTGCGCAAGGCCGAGATGAAGAGCGCTGACCTCACCGGCGCCGACGTGCGCCAGGCGATCTTCATCGACGCCGACGTCAGCCGCGCCAACTTCACCGGCGCCCTGCTGCGCCAGGCCAACTTCACCGGCGTGGCCCGCCACGGCGCCCGCGGCCTCGACGACGTCATCTGACGACCCCGGACCACGAGGCGCGAAAAGGGCGGCGCGATCGCTCACGCCGCCCTTCCGTTGTCAGTTCATCCCCCGAAGGGGAGCAACATCAGTTACGCCGCCTTCTCGCCTTCGATCAGGCTGGGCTGGCCCACCGAGATCTCGACGCGGCGCGGCTTCAGGGCCTCGGGCAGTTCGCGCTTCAGCGAGATGGCCAGGAGGCCGTCGGCGAGGTTCGCGTCGGTCACCACCACATAGTCGGCGAGCTGGAACTTGCGCTCGAAGTTCCGTTCGGCCAGGCCGCGGTGCAGGAACCGGCGCGACTCGTCGTTGGCGGCCTTGCGGCCGGTCACGGTCAGCAGGTTCTCCTTCACCTCGATGGACAGTTCTTCCGGACGGAAGCCGGCGACCGCGATCTCGACGCGGTAGGCGTTCTCGTCGGTGCGCTCGATGTTGTAGGGCGGATAGCCGGCCGCGCCGTCGGCGGCGGCGGAATCCAGCAGGTCGGCCAGGCGGTCGAAGCCCACGACGGAGCGGTAGAGGGGGGAGAAGTCGATCGTACGCATGCGGTCACATCCTTCTTGTCAAGCAAGGTTGCGGTTTCAGCAGAGCGTCTTTGCAAGCCATCAGGCCTCGCAGCGACACCCGGAAGGCCCGGACATCCAGCGCCTCCGGGCCATGAGGTAGGACGGCGATTTTCCGGTTCAAGTCCTTGCGGCGCGCCTTGCGTCGCCCTGTCCTTTGACCGCACGGCGCGCCCGCGCTACGCCTTTGAGGGCAGAGCTTGCGCCGGGGGGCGTGGCGAGGTCGAATGACGCACCCGGACCTGTCCATCTCGCGGCGTGCGGCCTTGCTGAGCGCCGTTGCGCTCAGCGCCTGCGGGGGCCGCCCGAAGAGCCCGCCGCCGCCCGCCACCATCGAGGCCGCCGTCGCCGGGCCCTGGCGCCTGCCTGCCGACCGCGCCCGGGACCCGTGGCGCCATCCCGCCGAATCGCTGAGGTTCTGGGGGCTCAGGCCCGGCCAGACCGTGGTCGAATTCTGGCCGGGCGCCGGCTGGTACACCGACATCGTCGCGCCCTTCCTGGCGGCCACCGCCGGGCGCTTCTACGCCGCCGACCTGCCGCCGGCCGACGCGGCCGGCCGGGCCATGGTCGAGGCCTACCGCCGCCGCCTCACCGAGAATCCGAAGCTCTATGGCAAGGTGGAGTTCACCACCTTCGGCCCTGCCAGCGGCCCGGTGGCGCCGGCCGGCTCGGCCGACCTCGTGCTGTTCCTGCGCAACCTGCACAACTGGATGGCCGCGGGCCTGGCGGAGAAGGCCTTCCGCGACGCCTATGCGGCGCTGAAGCCGGGCGGCGTGCTGGGCGTCGAGGAGCATCGCGCCGATCCCGCCGCCATGCCCGACGTCATGGCCTCGTCCGGCTATGTGGCCCAGGCCTATGTGGTGCAACTCGCCCAGGAGGCCGGCTTCACGCTCGCCGCGGCCAGCGAGATCAACGCCAACCCGAAGGACGACCGCAACCATCCGTTCGGGGTCTGGACCCTGCCGCCGGTGCGCAGCTCCTCGCCGCGCGGCCAGCCCGCGGACCCGGCCTTCGACCACGCGAAGTACGACGCGATCGGCGAGAGCGACCGGATGACCTTGCGGTTCGTGAAATCGGTGGCCGCCACGGCGCCGACGCCCTGATCCGCGCACGTACGGCCGGCGGTTTACTTCGCACACGTCTGAAGCGAAGCTCCCCGGTGATTTGGGAGAGCGAGGGTATGGCGACTCTTGAGGAGCTGACCGATCGGATTCGCGGCGCCGCCGCGGCCGACGCGGGTCTGGGCGCCTCGATCAAGCTCGACCTCAAGGGCGAAGGAGTCATCCACATCGACGGGGCCACGGTCACCAACGACGACCTGCCGGCGGACCTGGTGGTCACCGTGGGGCTGCGCGACCTGGCCGCGCTCGGCAAGGGCGAACTCGACCCGACTCGGGCCATGATGACGGGACGCCTTCGGCTTTCCGACATGGGACTGGCGATGAAACTTCAGCCGAAAATTCAGTCTCTGTTTTCCAAGGCCGCGTAGGGCAGGGTGATGGCCGACCAAGCGCCCCTGATCGAGACCGCCGACGCCAAGGCCCCGCCCGGCGGCGAGGCGGCGTGGTATGCCGGGGCCGGCGGCGCGAAGCTGCGCGCGGCGCTCTTCACGCCGGCGTCGGTCGCGCAAGGCGGCCGCGCGCGCGGTTCGATCGTGCTGTCCGGCGGCCGCACCGAGCCCATCGAGAAATACTACGAGTTCATCGCCGAGTGCCTGGATCGCGGCTTCGTCGTCCTGGCCCACGACTGGCGCGGCCAGGGCCTGTCGCGGCGCGAGCTGGGCGACCCGCTGCGGGGCCACGCCAAGGGCTTCAAGCCCTATCTCGAGGATTTCCGCGCGCTGCTGAACGCCTATGCGGACCGGCTGCCCAGGCCCTGGGTGGCCATGGGCCATTCCATGGGCGGCTGCCTGACGCTGCTGGCCATGGCGCAGGGCGAGACGCGGTTCGCCGGGGCGATCCTGTCGGCGCCCATGCTGGGCCTCCGCACGCCCTTCCCGCTGGTCCTCTCGCGGATGCTGACCCAGCTGAACCTGCTGGTCGGGCGCGGCTCGGCCTACACCCTGGGCGGCGCGGGCAAGCCCTACGACGACACCTTCGAAGGCAATGTCCTGACCCACGATCCGGTGCGCCACGCGCGCACCTGGGGGCTGGTCGCGGCGGAGCCGAAACTGGCGCTGGGCGCGCCCACCTGGGGCTGGATCGACTTCGGCCTGCGGGCCACCGCCTATCTGGCGCGCCCGGATGCGCTGCGGAACGTCACCGTGCCGGTGGTCATCGTCTCCGCCGAGGAAGACCAGCTCATCGACACGGCGGCCCAGGCCGCCGCCGCCCGCCACTTGCCGCAGGGAAAGTTCATCAACGTCCCCGGCGCCTACCACGAAATCCTGATGGAGACCGACCCGATGCGTAACATTTTTCTGAGGGCCTTCGATGCGCTCACCGGCCGGGTTGCGCCGACGCCCGCCGATCCGCCCAAACCCGCTTCCGCGCCTGCGCCCGCCGCCGCTCCCGCGCCGGTCGCCGCCGCACCCAAGCCCACCGTGTCGGCTTCGGCCGCCACCACTCCCGCCGCCAAGCCTGCGGCCAACAAGCCTGCGTCCAAGGGGAAACCACCGATGAAGAAACCTGCTGCCAAGACCGCCGCGAAATCCGCCGCGGCCAAGAAGCCCGCTGCGGCCAAGAAACCCGCCGCGGCCAAGAAGCCGGCCGCCAAGAAGGCGCCGGCCAAGGCCAAGCCGGCCGCCGCGAAAGCGTCCGCCGTGAAGAAGGCGCCCGCCAAGAAGCCCGCGGCCAAGAAGCCGGCGGCGAAGGCTGCGGCCGCCAAGAAACCCGCCGTGGCCAAGAAGCCGGCGGCCAAGAAGCCGGCTGCCAAGCCCGCGGCGGCCAAGAAGCCGGCGACCGCCAAGAAGCCCGCGGCCAAGAAGCCGGCCGCGAAAAAGCCCGCGCCGAAGAAGTGACGATCTAGACCCTGATGGGTTCAGGTCGAAGCGGCCTGAACGCTGAATCAGGGTCTAGGCTTTTGTTTCTGGAGCCCGATTCAGCGGTCAGGTGAGTCCACCTGACCCCATCGTGCTCTAGGGCGCGACTGCGCTCAGGGCGGCCAGCGCCTCGTCTAGGCAGGCGCGGTCGCCCGCTATGGCGATCCGACCGCCGTGCGGACCCACGGGCTGGCCTTGCCAGTCCGTGGTGAGGCCGCCTGCGCCTGCGATCAGCGGGATCGCGGCGTCGATGTCCCAGGCCTGCAGGCCGGCCTCGACGACCAGGTCGATCGTGCCCGCCGCCACCATGGCGTAGGCATAGGCGTCGCAGCCCAGCCGCGCCAGGCGGGCTGCGCCGCGCACGCTGCGCCAGGCGTCCCGTTCCGGGCCCTGGAAGATCGCCGGGTCGGTGGTGGCGATCAGCGCCCCCGAAAGCCCGGCGCAGGGGCGCACCCGGAGCGGGCGGCTGGTCCCGCGCGCCATCAGGCGCGAGCCCCCCGCGTGGCCGATGTAGAGCTCATCCAGGAACGACTGGCCGATCGAGCCCAGCACGGGCCGGCCGTGATGACGCAGGCCGATGAGGGTGGTCCAGAGCGGCAGGCCGGCGATGAAGGCGCGGGTCCCGTCGACGGGATCCAGCACCCAGACCCATTCGGCGTCGGGCCGGTCCTCGCCGTATTCCTCGCCGATCACGCCATGGTCGGGGTAGCGCTGCGAGATCGCGGCGCGGATGGCGCGCTCGGCGCCTTTGTCGGCCTCGGTGACGGGATCGAAGCCCGCCGCCCCGCCCTTGTCGACCAGGCCGTGGTCGGCCCGGAACAGCGGCAGGATGGCCTCGGCCGCGGCGCGGTTGAGCTCGACCAGGAAGGCGTCGAGCTCATCGATCACATGGGAGGGCAGGGTCTCAGCGGCCGGATTTGTCATCCCGCCGCTTTACCCCTTGGCGCGGCTTAGGGAAACGCGTGCCCTACAGCCACCTCAGGCTCGGTCTCGTTCAGGGACTTGGCCAGGTCCAGCAGGCGCTGCCGCGGACGCTCGCTCAGGCTGTAGAACGCCTGGATGAGGTCCTTGGTGTCCTTGCCGGCGTAGGGCTCCGGCGGTTCCGGCTCCTTCTCCACCGACTCCTGGCCGAGACCTTCGTAGAAATAGCTGACCGGAACCTCGAGCACCTCGGCGAGCTGCCACAGGCGCGCGGCCGACATGCGGTTGGCGGCGCACTCGTACTTCTGGATCTGTTGGAAACGCACGCCGCAAGCGCCGGCGAGCTGCTGCTGCGTCAGACCCAGGATCCGGCGACGACGGCGGAGCCGACGTCCCAGGTGAATATCGATCACATCCATCATGACGCGACGCCCATTCCTTCCAAACCCCGTGTCCCGTTGCGGGACGGCACACCGGGTCCGCCGCAAGCCCTACGCCAAACCACGCGTTGCTAAGGTTACGATGCCAGCCTTAGTTAAGATGCATGACAGAATCTCCGCGCCAGATGCGACAGAACATCCTGTGGCGGATTGAAGCTTGGGCTTACGATGTTGCTGATTTTTTGGCCCGTTTGTTTCCAATCGATGCGGTTTCCGACTTCGGATCGTGGCTGGCTCGAGGCCTCGGTCCGTTAACCAGCGCCCACCGGGTGGCCGAGACAAATCTGCGGATCGTCTTCCCGAGCGCATCGGACGCGGAAATCCGGCGGCTCCTGGCCGCACAGTGGGATCAATTCGGTCGCTGGGCCCTCGAATTCCTGATCCTCGACCGGATCATCGCCGATCCCACCCGGGTCGAGGTGGTGGGCGCCGAGCGCCTGGCGGCGATCCGCGACGGCGCGGGGCCGGTGGTCTTCATCTCCGGCCACTTCTCCAGCTTCGAGATCATGCCGGCGGTGATCATCCACGCCGGCATCACCTGCCAGATCACCTACCGCGCGTTCAACAACCCCTACGTCGACGAACGCCTGCGCCGCAGCCGCTGGCGCTATGGCGTCAGGCTCTTCGCGCCCAAGGGGACCGACGGCGCGCGCAACCTGCTGCGGGCCCTGGCGCGCGGCGAGTCCGCGGCCCTGATGAACGACCAGAAGTTCAACGGCGGGGTGGCCGCGCCCCTGTTCGGGGTCATGGCCCATACCGCGCCCGGCCCGGCGAGCTTCGCCCTGCGCTTCGGCATCCCGCTGCAGCCCATGAGCGTCGAGCGGACCCACAAGGCGCGCTTCCGCGTGGTGGCGCACGATCCGATCCGGCTGGAGGACACCGGCGACCGCAACGCCGACATCGAGGCGGGCGTCCGGCGCATCAACGCCTTCATGGAGGAGCGCATCCTGGCCCGCCCCGCCGAATGGTTCTGGGTGCACCGCCGCTGGCCGAACGAGGTCTACAGGCGCAAGGCCGGCTAGGTTCCTGCCCGGCGTCTTGGGTGACCTTGCGGCATCGATCTCCTAATGATTTAGTACTAATGTCTTAGGAGGATCGGTCGATGTGGGCTCTGTCCCTGCTGATGGCGGCTGCCGTCGCCACGCCGAGCCTGACGGCGCCGCAGGCCTTTGTGGTCCGGGACGTCCGGCTCTTCGATGGTCACCGGACCCGCGAGCACCGCTCGGTCCTGGTCAGGAACGGGGTGATCACCGCGATCGGCGGGCCGGGGATGGCCGCACAGGACGCGACGGTGGTCTCCGGCGTCGGCCGGACGCTTCTGCCCGGGATCATCGACGCCCATGTTCACGTCAGCCAGAACGCGCCGGAGAAGACCCTCCAGCAGGCTGCGCGGCTGGGCGTCACCACCGTGCTCGACATGTTCACCGGCGTCGACGCGCTCAAGCGTTTCAAGGCGATCGAGGCCAGCGACCCGCCAGGCATGGCCGATCTGCGCTCGGCTGGCGTCGGGGCTTCGGCGCCCAACGGGCATCCGTCGCGGATGGACCCTGACCACCCATTCCCGACGCTCGAGGCTCCAGATCAGGCCCAGGCCTTCGTCGATGCCCGGATCGCCGAGGGCTCGGACTACATCAAGGTGATCGCCGACGACGGGTCCCAGGTCCCCAACGCCAAGACACTGGTCCCGGCGCTCAGCCCGGAGACGATCCGCGCCGTCGTCGCTGCGGCCCACAGGCGGGGCAAGCTGGTGGTGGCGCATGTGCAGACGGAGGCCTGGGCGCGGACCGCCATCGACGCCGGCGTCGACGGCTTGGCTCACCTGATCGTCGGAGAGGCCGTCTCTCCGGACTTTGGGCGGTTCGTCGCCGCTCACCACGTGTTCGTGACGCCCACCTTGGCCGTGGAATATGTGCAATGCGGGCGTTCGAACGGGGCGGCTCTCCAGACCGATCCCCGGTTGATGCCGCAGACCTTCCCGGAATTCACCTCGATGCTGAAGGCGTCGTGGAACACGGGCGAGTCCTGCAAGGCCACGGATCAGGCGCTGAAGGCGCTGCACGCGGCCCATGTCCCGATCCTGGTCGGGACGGATGCGCCGGTGCCGGGTTCGACCTATGGCGCCTCGACCCTCGATGAGATGGCCTTGCTGGTGGGCGACGGCCTCACACCGACGGAGGCCCTGGTCGCCGGCACCTCCGCGGTCGCCAAGGCCTTCCGCCTGGACGATCGTGGCGAGATCGGTGTCGGCAAACGGGCCGATCTCCTGCTGGTCAGGGGCGACCCGACCCGCCATATCGATGCGGTCAAGGATATCGTCGGCGTGTGGAAGCGCGGCGCGCCGATCCCGCGCGCCGGCGCGGCCGAGGCAATCCCGGCGGCCTAGCCGTTGGTCTCCTGCCAGCGCTTCAGCGCCTCGGCGGGGCCGGCGTAGGCCTCCTGCAGGGGCGCGCTCCAGTAGCGGAGCTGCTCCAGCGGGATCCTCGCGCCCGTCACCGCGCAGAGCACGTAGCGGCCCGGGCGCAGCACGGCGAAATCGCCGTCGCCGTAGTGCAGCTTGGCCAGGTCGACGCCCGGCAGGTCGCGGTCATGAGCGTTCATGCGCGCCTATTTAGCGCGCGCCCCGGTTCCGGAACAGGGGTGGCGTCAGAACAGGTCGCCCTGCGGCGGCGGGGCCGCCTTCGGCTTGGGCCTGGCCGGCTTGGGCGCGGGGGGCTCGACGCCTGCGCCGTCGATGACCGCCTGGCGGGTCACCTGGTCGCCGAACTTGATGGCGACCGCCTCGCCGCCCGCGAGCGAGGCCCCGGCATGCACGATCGAGCCGTCGACGCGGGTGACGCGCGCGAATCCCCGCTGCAGCGGCCGGTCGGGGTCGACGGAGGCGTAGAGCTTGGAGAGCGCGACCAGGCGCTCGCCGGCGCGCTCCAGCCCGCGCCGCACGCCCGGCTGCAGGCGGCCGGCCACCCCGTCCAGCCGCTGGCGCTGCACCGCCTGCGGCCGCTGCAGCAACAGGGGCGACAGGCGGGCGGAGACCCGCACCAGGTCCCGCTCGTGCGCCGCGGCGTTCTTGGCCAGGCCCGCCGCCAGCCGGCCGGAGACGATGCCGAACCGCTGGGCGGCCAGCTCCACCGTGTCGGTCACCCGGGTCAGCGCCCGGCCCGCGGCCTCCACCCGGCCCCGGCGGTCCTCGACCGAGCGGCCGCCGCAGCGGTGCATCCGCGCGCCCAGGTCGCCCACCAGGGCCTTCAGCTCGGCCAGCACCGGGGTGGCCATCTCCGCCGCCGCGGTCGGCGTCGGCGCGCGGCGGTCGGAAACGAAGTCGATCAGGGTGGTGTCGGTCTCATGGCCCACGGCGCTGATCAGCGGGATCGCGCAGGCCGCGACCGCGCGCGCCAGGGCCTCGTCGTTGAACGGCCACAGGTCCTCCACCGAGCCGCCGCCCCGCGCCACGATCAGCACGTCGGGCCTGGGGATGGCGCCGCCGGCCTCTAAGGCCTCGAACCCGCGGATCGCGGCGGCCACCTGGGCGGCGGCGGCGTCGCCCTGCACCACCACCGGCCAGACGATGACCCGGCAGGGCCAGCGGTCGCGGATGCGGTGCAGGATGTCGCGGATCACCGCCCCGGTCGGGCTGGTGATCACGCCCACCACGGCGGGCATGGTGGGGATCGGCTGCTTGCGGCCCGGTTCGAACAGCCCCTCGGCGGCCAGCCGCGCCTTCAGCCGCTCCAGTTGCGCCAGCAGCGCGCCGACGCCGGCCGCCTCCATGGTCTCGATGACGATCTGATAGCGCGACCCGGCCGGATAGGCGGTGATCTTGCCGGTGACGATCACCTCCAGCCCCTGCTCGGGCCGGATGCCCAGCCCGCGCACCTGGCCCTTCCAGACGACGCCGTCGATCGCAGCCCGCTCGTCCTTGAGCGTCAGGTAGACGTGGCCGTTGGAATGGAAGGTGGCCTTGGAGATCTCGCCGCGCAGCCGCACGAAGCCGTAGGCGTCCTCCAGCGTCCGCTTCAGCGCGAAGGCGAGCTCCGAGACCGAATAGGGCTTGGCGTTGCCGCTCGCCTCGCCCGGCGCGGCCACGCTCTCGTCGGCGGAGGAGTCAGGCGCGGCGTCGGTCATGGGGCGAAGGTAGCGATCCACACCCTCAAACCCAACGGCTTGTTCTCACGGGAGGGGGAGGGCGCGAGGGAAAAGGAAAAGGGCGCGCCCGGCTCGACGGGCGCTTTTGCGCCGCGGGCCGGACACGCCCCCATCCCCAACGGATCAGATGTAGCGGCGCAGGCTCCGGGCGAGTTCGTTCGGGCCGGAACGCTTCTTCGCCTGGGCGGGCTGGTAGGCCACCTGGCTGTGTTCGTGGCAGTAGGGCCCGTCGCCGGCGCGGCGGCCGCAGAAGGTGAAATTGTCCATCGAGGGATCGCCGATCGGCCACTTGCACATGTGGGCGCCCAGCGTCAGCACGGTCGCCGTGCCGGGGGCTTCCTCGACATAGCGCACCGGGGTCGGATGATGCGGCGCGAGCGCGGTCGGCTCGGCGAGGCGGCGCGGGGCCGAAGGGGCGGCCGAGATCGGACGCGCGGGGCGCGGGGCCTTGAAGGTGGTGCGGGCGGGCTTGGACGGGGTGGCGCGGCCGGAGAGGCCCAGGCGGTGGACCTTGCCGATCACTGCGTTGCGGGTGACCCCGCCCAGTTGCTTGGCGATCTGACTGGCGCTGAGGCCGTCCTGCCAGAGCTTCTTGAGGAGTTCGACGCGTTCGTCCGTCCAGCCCATCTTCGCCTCCCACCGGGTCCGATTTCGAGGCGCACCCCCTGCGCCGTCACCGAAATCAATATCTTGTGGTGTCCAGCAGTGCCGCTGCTCACCAACCACCACCAGTAGTAAACAACTCCTTAAGGGCCACAATAGGCGCCCCGGCTTTCGTCCACAGGAACTACATGTTGCGCCTCCGCTGCGCGCGAATGTCGCGCAGCGGGATCTTCAAGACAAAGGGCCCGTCGCAGTCTTATGGCCAAGCTGGCCCCTCTTGCGACCGGCGGCGCCTCGGCGCACATGAGGGGTATGAAGGACATGGCTCTGAACGAGGCGGTGCTGCCGCCCGTCGCGCGCGAATACCCCGGCGTCAACTGGGTGGGCCTGCAGACCCTCTACGTCCGCGAGGTGCGCCGCTTCTTCAAGGTGGGCATGCAGACGCTCGCCGCCCCGGTGGTCACCGCACTCCTCTACATGCTGGTGTTCGTCGTCGCGGTCGGCGGCGGGCGCAACGTCCATGGCGTGGCCTACGGGGCCTTCGTGGCGCCGGGCCTGATCATGATGCAGATCCTGTCCAACGCCTTCGCCAACTCGTCGTCGTCGCTGCTGCAGGGCAAGTTCAACGGCCTGATGGGCGACTTCGTCACCCCGCCGCTGTCGCCGCTGGAGCTCTTGATCGGCTTCAGCGCGGGCGCGGCGACACGGGGCCTCTTCGTGGGCGCGATCAGCGCGGTGGCGGTGTGGTTCTTCGCCCGGCCGCCGATCGCCGAGCCCTGGGCCATCGTCTACTTCGGCGTCGGCGCGGCGATGATCATGGGCTTCCTGGGGATCATGGCGGGCTTGTGGGCTGAGAAGTTCGACCACATGGCCACGGTGACCAACTTCGTGATCATGCCGATGACCTTCCTGTCGGGCACCTTCTACCTGGTGGAGCGCCTGCCGGAGCCCTTCCGCACCGCGTCGAAGTTCAACCCGTTCTTCTATCTGATCGACGGCTTCCGCTACGGCTTCATCGGCCGCGCCGAGGGTTCGCTGGCGATCGGCGCCGGCCTGACCGGCGCGATCGTCCTGGCGTTCGGCGCCATTTGCTTCTGGATGTTCAAGACCGGCTACAAGATCAAGACCTGAGCCTTTCCCTCCCCTTCATGGGGAGGGTGGCGAGGCGAAGCCGAGACGGGTGGGGAAGTGAGGGCCGGGGTTTCGACTGCGAGCTTGAACCCGACCTCCCCACCCGTCTCCGCCTGCGGCGTCGCCACCCTCCCCGGAACGGGGAGGGAAAAGCGCTTTGTTGACATCCACCCGATCCAAGACGAGAACGCCAAGCCTTCCAGTCCCCGTCGCAACCCGGCGGGGATGCTTCCGTTTTGGAGGGCTCCTCCGGTGACCGAGAAGACCGCGCCCCAAGCGCCTGCGTCCGTGCCCAGCGACCACATCATGGGCGTCTACGCCCGCACCCCGCTGGCGTTCGAGCGAGGCCAGGGCGCGCGCCTCTACACCGCCGACGGGGACGCCTATCTCGACTGCATGGCCGGCATCGCGGTGAACGCGCTGGGCCACGCCAACCCCAGGCTGGTCCAGGTCCTCAAGGACCAGGCCGAGAAGCTCTGGCACGTCTCCAACATCTTCACGATCCCGGGCCAGGAGGCGCTGGCCACGGCGCTCACCGACGCGACCTTCGCCGACGTGGTGTTCTTCACCAACTCCGGCTCCGAGGCCATCGAGTGCGCCATCAAGACGGCGCGCAAATACCACTGGGCCAAGGGCCAGCCGGAGCGGATCGACGTGATCGGCTTCGACGGCTCGTTCCACGGCCGCACCATGTCGGCGATCAACGCCTCGGGGAATCCCGGCTACCTGGAGGGCTTCGGCCCGCCGCTGCCGGGCTTCGTGCATGCGAAGTTCGGCGACCTCGACGCGCTGAAGGCCCTGGTCGGCCCGACCACCGCGGCGATCATCCTGGAGCCCGTGCAGGGCGAGGGCGGCGCGCGCTCCTGGCCCGACGCGGATCTCACCGCCATCCGCCGGCTCTGCGACGAGACCGGGACGCTGTTGATCTACGACGAGATCCAGTGCGGCCTGGGACGCACCGGCAAGCTCTTCGCCCACGAGTGGGCGGCGGACGCCGCGCCCGACATCATGGCCGTCGCCAAGGCGCTCGGCGGCGGCTTCCCGGTGGGCGCGTGCCTGGCCACCGCCGAGGCCGCCCGCGGCATGACCGCCGGCAGCCACGGCTCCACCTACGGCGGCAATCCGCTGGCCATGGCGGTCGGCGCGGCCTCGCTGGAGGAACTGGTGAAGCCGGAGTTGATGGCCCATGTGCGCGAGGTCACCGGCTACTTCACCCAGCAGCTCTCCGGCCTGAAGGAACGCTTCCCCGACGTGGTGGAGGATATCCGCGGCCGCGGCCTGCTGATCGGGGTCAAGCTGAAGACCCCGAACCGCGAGTTCATGCAGCACGCCCGCGACGCCCACCTGCTGCTGGCCGGCGGCGGCGACAACTGCGTGCGCCTGTTGCCGCCCCTCAACCTGACCATCGCCGAAGCCAGCGAGGCGATGGAGAAGCTCGAGCAGGCCTGCGCGGCGGCCCGCGCCAAGGCGAAGGCGGCGGCGTGAGCCAGCCCGTCCGGCACTTCCTCGACCTCTGGAAGCTCGAGGGTTCCGACCTGCGCGCCATCCTGGAGGACGCCAAGCGCCGCAAGGCCGCGCGCGCCGGATGGCCGAAGGGCCGCCGCGACGCCGACGCGCCGGGCGAGGGGCGCACCCTGGCGATGATCTTCGAGAAGAACTCCACCCGCACCCGCTTTTCGTTCGACGCGGCCATGCGCCAGCTGGGCGGCGACGTGATCATCTCCAACGCCGTGGACATGCAGCTCGGCCGCGGCGAGCCCATCGAGGACACCGCCCGCGTGCTCTCGCGGATGGTCGACGCGGTGATGATCCGCGCCAACAACCACCAGGACGTCGAGCGCCTGGCGCTCTCCTCGGACATCCCGGTGATCAACGGCCTCTCCGACAAGAGCCATCCCTGCCAGATCATGGCCGACCTGCTCACCATCGAGGAGCACCGCGGGCCGGTCGGCGGCAAGACGCTGGCCTACGTCGGCGACGGCAACAACGTCTGCGCGAGCTTCATCCACGCCGCGCCCAAGCTCGGCTACCGGCTGAACATCGCCTCGCCCGCGATCTACCATCCGGACCTGCACGACCTGGCCCGCGCCGCCCAGGAACAGGGGCAGGTCTTCGCGTCCGACGACCCGCGCGAGGCGGTGCGGAACGCCGACGTGGTGATCACCGACACCTGGGTCTCCATGGGCGACACCGACCACGACGAGCGGCTTGACGCGCTGGAGCCCTATCAGGTGGACGAGACCCTGATGGACCTGGCCAAGGGCGACGCGGTCTTCCTCCACTGCCTGCCGGCCCACCGCGGCGAGGAGGTCACCGACGAGGTGATCGACGGCCCCAAGTCGCTGATCTGGGAGGAGGCCGAGAACCGCCTGCACGCCCAGAAGTCGATCCTCGCCTGGTGCTTCGGGGCGATCTGAGCCCCTCGGGATCTAGGCGGTCGTCACCGGGATCTTCAGGAAGATGCGGCCCTTCGCCGATGGCGCGGGCAGGGCGCCGGCGCGGATGTTCACCTGCAGGGACGGCAGGATCAGGGTCGGGGGCGCGAGGCTGCGGTTGCGGGCCTCGCGCCGCGCCACGAAGTCGGCTTCGGAAACGCCGGCCGCGACATGGACGTTGTGGGCCCGTTGCTCGGCCACCGTCGTCTCCCAGCGGAACGCCTGACGGCCGGGCGGCAGGTAGTCGTGGCCGACGAAGATGCGCGTGGCGCCGGGCAACGCCAGGATCTTGCGAATGGAGCGATAGAGGGTCGCGGCGTCGCCGCCTGGGAAATCGGTCCTGGCGGTGCCGTAGTCGGGCATGAACAGGGTGTCGCCCACGAAGGCGCAGTCCCCGATCAGATAGGTGACGCAGGCCGGCGTATGGCCCGGGGTGTGCAGGACGTGGAACGTCAGCCCGCCCAGCGGGATGGCGTCGCCTTCGCTGACGAGCCGGTCGAAATCGCCGCCGCCCGGCGCGACATCTGCTTCGAAGAGCGCGGCGAAGGCGGCCTGCACCTCCACGATATTCGCCCCGATCACCACCTGGGCGCCGCTCTCCCGGCGGATGTAGTCGGCGGCCGACAGGTGGTCGGCGTGGGCGTGGGTCTCCAGGACATGGGTGAGCGCCAGGTTCTGCGCGCGGACCGCCGCCAGCACGGCGTCCGCCGAGGTCGTGGAGAGCTTGGCTCCCTTGGGCTCGAAATCGAGAACCGGATCGATCACCGCGGCCGCGCCGCTGGCCGGATCGCTCACCAGATAGGTGACGGTGGACGTGGCGGTGTCGAAAAACGCTTGAACCCTAGGCGTCATGCTCAGAGCCTCCTTGTGTGGCGAGGCATATATAAGCACTTGCTAAATTAGCAACTACTAATATATTGACTGGCATGTTCGATCTCACGAACTTCGACATCACCGACTTCAAGGCCAGCGCGGCGCAGGCGGCTAGGCTCCTGCGTGCGATGAGCAATGAGCGGCGGCTGATGGTCCTGTGCCAGCTCACCGAACATGAGCGGTCGGTGGGGGAGCTCGCTCCTCTCGTCGGCCTCTCGCAGTCGGCCCTTTCCCAGCACCTCGGCGTGCTGCGCGAGGAAGGCCTCGTGGCGACCCGCCGCGACGGCCAGACCATCTGGTATCGGATCGACGACCCCGCCGCGATGAAGGTGGTGGCGACGCTCGCGGAGATCTTCTGTCCCCCGACAGTGGAGATGACCGATGCCCGCAACCCTGACCCCGCTCAAACCGGCGATCGTCGCTGACCGCCTCCGCTTCGGCCGCGCCGTCCTGATCGACATCCGCGAGGCCGACGAGTTCGCGCGCCGCCATGTGAAGGGCGCGCTGTCGCGCCCCCTCTCGAGCTTCGAGAACGCCGATCTTAGGATCGAGCCGGGCAGGGAGGTGGTCTTCACCTGCCGCTCCGGCATGCGCACCGGCGCCAACTGCGACCGGCTGGCCCGCTCCGTCAGCGGCGCGGCCTTCGTCCTCGAGGGCGGCGTGGACGGCTGGGCCGCCGAAGGCCTGCCGCTGGAGGAAGACCGCAAGGCGCCGCTGGAGATCATGCGCCAGGTCCAGATCGCCGCGGGATCGCTGGTCCTGGCCGGCGTGGCCCTGGGGCTTGTGGTCAATCCGGCCTTCTATGGCCTGTCGGCCGTCGTGGGCGCTGGCCTGGCCTTCGCCGGGATCACCGGCGTCTGCGGCATGGCCCGCCTGCTCGCGATCATGCCCTGGAACAAGGCGGTCGGGACCTAGGGCATGAGCCTTCCGCTTCTCGGCCTGGCGCTGGCCGCGGTCGGCGGCGGCGTCATCGGCCTGCTGCTGTCGGTGTTCGGCGGCGGCGGATCGGTGCTGGCCACGCCCCTGCTGGTCTATGTGGTCGGCGTCCGCGATCCGCACGTCGCCATCGGCACCTCGGCCGCGGCGGTGGCGGTGAACGCCGCCATGGGTCTGGCCGCCCAGGCCAAGGCCGGGCGGGTGAAATGGCCCTGCGCCCTGGTGTTCGGCGGAACGGGTCTCGCCGGGTCCCTGATCGGCGCGCACTTCGCCAAGCAGGTGGACGGCCGTAGCCTGCTCCTCTGGTTCGCGCTCGCCATGGCGCTCGTGGGCGCCTCGATGCTGCGCCGCAAGACCAGCGAGGGCGATCCCGGGGTCCGGCTGACGCCCGCCTTGACGCTGAAGCTCGCGCCCCTGGGCCTGCTGGTCGGGCTGGCCGCCGGCTTCTTCGGCATCGGCGGCGGTTTCCTGATCGTGCCTGGCCTGATGGCGGCCACGGGAATGACCCTGGCCAACGCCGCGGCCTCCTCCCTGGTCTCCGTCGTGTTGTTCGGCGCCGCGACCAGCACCAGCTACGCCCTGTCCGGAATGGTCGATGGCGAGGTCTTCGTCGCCCTGGTCGCCGGCGGCGCGGCCGGCGCGCTTGCAGGGGCTCCGCTGGCGAAGCGGATCGCTGGCCATGCCGTCGGCGCGCGCCGCGCCTTCGCCGTCATGGTGCTGCTGACGGCCGCCTACGTCGCCGTCCGGGCCGCAGGCCTCGTTTGAGCCGACAGCCCCGGCGCCGCTCGCAATGCCGATCCGTTCGCCCTATATGCGCCGGCCATGAGTCCCAGCCCGTCCCCTCCCGTACCCGACGACGCCGTCACCGCCTTCCAGATCGAGGGCGAGCCCGTGCGTGGGCGCCTGGCGCGCCTGGGTCCGGCGATCGACGAGATCCTGCGCGCCCACGACTATCCCGAGCCGGTGGCCAACCTCTTGGGCGAGGCCTGCGCGCTCGCCGCCCTGGTGGGCTCCAACCTGAAGTTCGACGGCCGGCTGATCGTCGAGGCGCGCGGCGACGGCCCGGTGCGTTTCGTGGTCGCCGACTACGACACCTCAGGGGGCTTGCGCGGCTATTGCGGCTTCGATCCGCAAGCCGTGGCCGCCGCGGCGACCGGCTTCATCCGGCCGGGCGCCCGCTCGCTGTTGGGCAAGGGCCATTTCATGATGACCGTGGACCAGGGCCCCGACATGGACCGCTACCAGGGCGTCACCGCCATCGAGGGCGAGACGCTCGCGCTCTGCGCCGAGCAGTATTTCGCCCAGTCCGAGCAGACCCCCACCCGCGTGCGGCTGGCGGTGGGCCAGGCGGCCCAGAAGGACGGTGGGCTGTGGCGCGCCGGCGGCATGCTGATCCAGTCGGTCGCCGAGGACGACGCGCGCGGCTCGACCACCGAGGCCTGGCAGCGCACCCAGGCCTTCTTCGAGACCGTCGGCGAGGACGAGCTGGTCGACCCGGACCTGTCGTCGCAGCACCTGCTGTTCCGCCTTTTCCATGAGCACGGCGTGCGGGTCTTCGGCTCCCAGCCGCTGCGCGCCTTCTGCCGCTGCAGCCAGGAGCGGATCGAGACGGTGCTGAAGTCCTTCGACGCGGCCGAGCGCGCCGACATGGTCGAGCCCGACGGCAAGATCCACGTCACCTGTGAATATTGCTCGCGGGCCTATGCGGTGGCGCCGGAGAGCCTGGAGACGGCCGCGGCCTCCTAGAGCACGATGGGATCAGGCGGAATCGCCTGATCGCTGAATCGTGCTCTAGAAACAAAGGTGTAGACCCTGATGGGTTCAGGTCGCTTCGACCTGAACCCATCAGGGTCTAGGACGGCTTGACCTGCCTCATCGGTCCGCTCAGCCGCTTGCCGCTGCGGATCGCCTCGCAGACGGCGTCCAGCGTGTCGTTCTCGGACGCGATGGGCTCCTGCCAGGCGTGCCGGTCGCCGCGGCGGGTGGCGACGGCGCCTTGCAGGTTGTTGTGCGCGAACATGGTGGCGGTCACCACCGCGAAGCGCCGCGCGCGGCAGTCCACCGCCCAGTGCGCCAGGCCCGAGCGGGCGCGGCCGGCGGCCAGGTCGATCGGCGTGAACAGCTCGTGGCGGATGTCGGTCTCCACCAGGCCGTCGGACATCAGCGCGACGCCTTCGGGCGTCGCCAGGCGTACGCCCTCGACGTCGAAATTCATCAGCACCCAGCCGTCGCCCTTGAGGTTCTGGGCCACCCAGGTCGCGACGGATTTCTCGTCGAGCGCGGCGGGCGGCGCGGGGTCCTTGATCTCGGCGGCGCTCGCCGCTGGCCCGAGGAGGACGGCGGCGAGCGCCAGGCCGAGCAGGGCGGTTCGGGCGCGTATCATGCGCGCCTTATCGCACGAACGGCGAAGGGCGCGAAGGCTCTAGGCCGCGTCCAGCGCCCGGTTCACGTCGCGGCTGAGGTCGCCGGGGCCCTCCAGGCCGACGCTCATCCGCACCCAGCCCTCGGTCAGGCCGATCTCCAGCCGCTCGGCCTCGGGCATCGAGCGGTGGGTCGTGGTGCAGGGGTGCGTCGCCATCGACTTGGCGTCGCCCAGGTTGTTGGAGATGTCGACGATCTGCAGGGCGTCGAGGAACCGCCAGGCGGCCTCTCGGCTCCCCAAATCGAAGGCCACGACATTGCCGCCGCCGGTCATCTGGTTGGCGATGATCGCCGCCTGCGGATGGTCCGGCCGGCCGCAATAGATCGTCTGGCGGGTCTTGCCGTGCGAGGCGATCACCTCGGCGACCCGGGCGGCGTTCTCGGTCTGCCGGCGCACGCGCAGCTCCAGGGTCTCCAGGCCCTTCAGCAAAACCCAGGAATTGAACGGCGAGAGCGCCGGGCCGGTGTGGCGCAGGATGTCCTTGTAGGCCTCGGTCATCAGCTTTTCGGCGCCGAGGATCGCGCCGCCCAGCACGCGGCCCTGGCCGTCGATGTGCTTGGTGGCCGAATAGACGACGATGTCGGCGCCGAGCGCGAGCGGCTTCTGGAAGATCGGGGTGGCGAAGACGTTGTCGACCACCAGCTTCGCCCCGGCCGCGTGCGCGATCTCCGCCACCGCCCCGATGGCGGTGACCTCCAGCAGCGGATTGGCCGGGCTCTCGATCAGGAAGGCCCGCGTGTTGGGCCGGACCGCGGCCTTCCAGGCCTCCAGGTCGGTGGCGTCGACATAGGTGGTCTCCACCCCGAACCTGGGCAGCCACTCGGAGATGATCCAGCGGCAGGAGCCGAAGAGGGCGCGGCCCGCCACCAGGTGGTCGCCGGCCTTCAGGAGCCCGGTCAGGGCCACGTGCACCGCGCTCATCCCCGAGGCGGTGGCGCGGCAGACCTCGGCGCCTTCCAGCAGCGCCAGGCGGTCCTCGAACATCTGCGTCGTGGGGTTGCCGAAGCGCTGGTAGATGAAGCCCGGATCGGCGCCGGAGAACCGGTCGTCGGCGGCCTTGGCGCTGTCGTAGGCGAAGCTCTGGGTCAGGAACAGCGCCTCGGAGATCTCGCCGTAGGGCGAACGGGCCATGCCGCCGCGCACCAGACGGGTCTCGGTTTCCCAGTCGCGCGGATCTTCGGCCATGGCGGGCTCCTGCCTTCGGTCAGAGCGCCGCTTGAACGGCAGGCGAGGCGAGGCGTCAAGGCGGGCTTTCCTGCAAGCGTGACCAGATCGCTTGCAACATCGCCCGTCTCCGCTAAGTCTTGGCCGCCCATGAGCGACCCTCAACGCCCGGGCATCCTGCCCTGCCAAGCCATCGAGGCCCTGATCGCCAATTCGGCGATCACCGCGGCCACGCCCTTCGAGGCGGACCAGGTCCAGCCGGCCAGCCTCGACCTGCGCCTGGGCGGCCGCGCCTGGCGCGTGCGGGCCTCGTTCCTGCCGGGCCGGCACACGGTGCGCCAGCGCATCGCCGACGTGGCCATGCACGAGGTCGACCTAACCCGCAGCGCGGTGCTGGAGCGCGGCTGCGTCTACATCGCCGAGCTGCAGGAGCGGCTGAAGCTGCCGCGCGGGGTCTCGGCCAGGGCCAATCCCAAGAGCTCCACCGGCCGCGTCGACGTCTTCGTCCGCCTGCTCAGCGACCACGGGAACCGCTTCGACGACGTGGACGACGGCTATGATGGGCCGATCTACATGGAGATCGCGCCGCAGACCTTCTCGGTCCTGGTGCGCACCGGCACGCGGCTCAACCAACTGCGCCTCAAGGCCGGCCAGCCGGAGCGGCTGCGCATCGAGAGCGTCGGCGTGGACCTGACCGGCGAGATCGCCGGTTTCCGCGGCCGCCGCCACGCCGGCGTCGTCGACCTCGACAAGGAGGACGGCCACGATCCGCGCGACTTCTGGGAGCCGCTGCGGCCGAAGGACGGCCAGCTGCTGCTGGATCCCGGCGAGTTCTACATTCTGGCCTCGAAACAGGCGGTGGAGATCCCGGTGCTCGAGGCCGCCGAGATGACCCCCATCGACCCGTCGGTCGGCGAGTTCCGGGTGCACTACGCCGGCTTCTTCGACCCCGGCTTCGGCACCGACGAAGCGCACGGCAAGGGATCGCGCGGGGTGCTGGAGGTCCGCAGCCACGAGACGCCGTTCATCCTGGAGGACGGCCAGACGGTCGCGCGCCTGGTCTACGAACCCCTGACGGAGCGGCCCGAGCGGCTCTACGGCGACCTCGGATCGCACTACCAGCGCCAGGGCCTGAAGCTCTCCAAGCATTTCCGCGTCTGGGGCGAATAGGCGCCGGCTAACTGTGCCGGAATTCCGGCGCGGCGTAGGGATCGGGACCCGGGTCCTGGCCGGCCATCACCATCTGCAGCCGGTTCCAGTAATGGTCCCAACCGGACTCGTGGCGTTGCTTCATATCGGCCGGCAGGCCGCGGTGGGTCAGCCTAAGCAGCGTGCCGCCCTCGTGCGGCTCCAGGTCGATTTCCACCCGCGTCGAGCCCGCCGGCATCGGGTGGCCCGCCGCGGCGAACCCCCAGGTGAAGACGACGCGCCGGGGCGCGATGATCTCGACGAACTCGCCGGCGATGATGTCGCGGGTGTTCGGGTCGATCCTGAAGACGCCGCCGGGCCGGGCCGAGATCTCGGCGGCCAGTCCCATCCAGAGCACGTATTTGTCGCCCTCGGTCAGGTAGGGGAAGACCTCCTCGGGGGACGCGGCGATGTACATCTCCCTGATGACCGGCTCATCAGTCCCCACGCTTCAAGACCCTGTCCTGTTCGACCCGCCGCTTGAGCGAGGAGAGGCCGTCGTTCCAGAAGACCTCGATGAAGGTCCGCAGGTCCCCGAAGGCCTCGTCGCGCACCCGGTAGAGCCGTTTCGTCCCGTCGCGCCGCAGCTCCAGGAGCCCGGCGTTGGTGAGCAACCGCAGGTGCTGGGAGATCGCCTGCCGGGTGGTCTTGAAGTGCGTGGCGATCTCACCAGCCGGCAGCTCCTGGTCGTGGACCAGGCGCAGGATCGCCACGCGCTGCGGTTCGGCCAGCGCCTTGAACACCTCGTGCACATGCTCCGGCGCGCCCTGGTGGGACTGCTCCGCCATCATCGAACCCGTCTGCGCCGCCGCTCGGCCCCGCCATCCTAAGGGGCCTTGCGCCGGCTTCGCAAGGAACGTCTTCCGCTCATCATTTATTGCGCAATACAAATCTTGCGAAAGAAGAATCTGTCGTTTAGCAAGAGCCGTCGTACGCGCCCGGAGATCGGCATGAGGCTTCGTGACAAGGTCTGCGTGATCACCGGCGGCAACAGCGGGATCGGCCTCGCCACCGCGCGGGCCTTCGCCGCGGAGGGCGCCAAGCTGGTCATCTTCGGGCGCAGCCGCGAGACCCTCGACGCGGCCGCCGCCGAGCTGGGCCCCGAGGTGCTGGCGGTGCAGGGCGACGTGCGGCGGCTGCCCGATCTCGACCGGCTGTTCGACCAGGCGGCCGGCCGGTTCGGGAAGATCGACGTCCTGGTGGCCGGCGCCGGGATCGCCAAGTTCGCGCCGGTCGCGAGCCTGGCGGAGTCGCTGTTCGACGAGCTCGACGGCATCCTCTTCAAGGGCGTCTTCTTCACCGTGCAGAAGGCGTTGCCCTATCTGCGCGACGGCTCGTCCGTGATCCTGGTGGGCTCGGCGGACTCCGACAAGCTGGGGCGCATGGGCTCCTCGGTCTACAGCGCCGCCAAGGCCGCCGTGCGCTCGCTCGCCCGCTCGATGTCGGCGGAACTGCTGCCCCGCCGCATCCGGGTCAATGTGCTGAGCCCCGGCATGACCGAGACGCCGATCATCACCCGCGAGGGCGGCCCGCCGGGAATCTCGCCCGAGGACCTGGCGGCGGCGATCACCCAGACCATCCCGCTGCGCCGTCGCGGAAGCCCCGAGGAGATGGCCCGGGCCGCGCTGTTCCTCGCGTCGGACGATTCCAGCTATTGCCTGGGCTCGGAGGTCCTCGTCGACGGCGGCATGACCCAGCTCGTCAACCCTTGAGAAGACAACAGGAGGCCGCGGTGAGTTCAAGGTGGATCGTCGTCGGGAGGCCGGCGTGACGTCGCCCGCCGCAGATGTCGTGCTGGGCTTCGTGCAGGCCTGGAGCGAGGGCGACTTCGCCGCGGCGCGCCTGCGCCTGCACGAGGACGTGGCGTTCCAGGGCCCCTTCGACGATTTCGACAGCGCCGAGCCCTATCTCGCCGCCTTGCAGCGTCTGCATGGCGTCGTCGAGCGCGCGGAGATCCGCCGGCTGTTCGTCGATGGGGACGAGGCCTGCCTGCTCTACGACCTGGTGACCCGGTCGCCGGCCGGGACCGCGCTGATCTGCGAGTGGATGCAGGTGCGCAGCGGCCGCATCGCCTCGATCCGCGCGGTCTTCGACGCCCGGCCCTTCGCGGCGATGTTCGCGGCCGGGTAGGGCGAATACCCGGCGACCTCGCGTCGCATTCCGCCCGCTCGCCGCCTGCGCTACCCATGGGCTGCCGGATATGGGGCAAGCGGACGGGCCCTGTCGGAGGTCAATCCCGTGTCGATGTTGCGTATGGCCGCCCTGGTGGTCGGGTTCATCGTCGGTCTCTTCACCACCATGGCCCAGGCCGCGCCGGCCATGTGGCGCGTTACCGGCGGCGGCGCAGAGGTCTATCTCTTCGGCACCCTGCACGCCCTGCAGCCTGGCGAACGCTGGCGCACGCAGGCCTACGACGCGGCCTATGCGCGGGCCGGCACGGTCTGGTTCGAGGCCGACCTCGGCGGCGCGGACCCGGCCACCGTCGGCCTGATCGTCAACCGCTATGGCGTCGATCCGGATCGCGGGCTCAGCGAGAAGCTGGCGGCCGCCGACCTCAAGGCCCTGCAGGGCGAGACCAACATCGAGCGGGTGGAGCACCTGCGCCCTTGGGCCGCGGCCCTGATGCTGTCCATGCAGCCGGTGCTGGCCGGCGGCGCCCAGGTGCAGGCCGGGGCCGACCTCACCGTCACCCGCCAGGCCCGCGCCGGCGGCAAGCGGATCCGCACGTTCGAGACTCTGGAAGAGCAGGCTCAGATGTTCGCCAGCCTGCCGGAGCCGGCGGAGGTCCAGTACCTCGCCGACGTGATCCGCGAACGCCACGCGCCGCGGCCGCGGCCGGCGTTCAGCGCCGCGGTCCCGTCGCTGGAAACCGCCTGGCTGGCGGGGGACCTGGCGCGCCTGGGCCCCGGCCTGGTGGGCGAACTGGCCCACGACAATCCCAGCCTATACGAGGTCCTCCTGAAGCGCCGCAACCTCGCCTGGGCCGACAAGCTGACCGGCGAGATGGCCCAGTCCTCCGGCGTCGAACTGGTCAATGTCGGCGCCCTGCACATGGTCGGCCCCGACGGCCTGCCGGCCCTGCTCGCCGCCCGCGGCTTCAAGGTCGACCGCATCCAGTAGTTCCTCTTCCGCGCGGCGGGAGTCGTCCCCTTCCCACAGATGGGAAGGGAGGTAGACTTTTTGTCATGGAAACTTGACACGAAGTATATGTCATGTTTCCTTGTCATCCAGACAAGGGAAGCTGACATGCCCGATCGTAGAACCCTGCAGCGCTGGAGCTACGCCGTCTTCGGCGTCGCAGGCGGGATCGCCCTGGTGTCCCTGCCGCCGCTGCTGTTCCCCGCGCCACGGCCCGTGGGCGACACCGCGTTCATGCTGCTCCGCATGGCCAGCGTGGCCATGGCGCTCGCTTGGAGCGGCGGCTTCGGCCTCATGGCGTTCCTCAAGGCCGACGAGTTCAACCGCGAGCGCGCGAAGTTCGCCTGGTACTGGGGCAGCTGCCTGGGCATCGCCGCGAGCGTGCTGGTGGTGGCCCTGGTGCGCCTCTTCGGGCTCCCGCAGCTCGCGGGTCTGGCTCTGGGCGGCCACGACAATTTCCGGGTTTTCGCCGCCGGCGTCGGCCTGCCGATCCTGGCCCAGGTGCTCGCCTCGGCCCTCGTCAGCCTCTGGTGGAAGGTGACCAAACGATGAGCACGCCTATCGCACGCAGCGCCGCCGGTCTGGCGATCGGCGTCCTGCTCTCCGGCCCCGCGGCCGCCCAGGAGATCGTGGGCGCCTGGCACGGGACCATGGCGACACCCGCCGGCGACCTGCACATGGCCTTGAAGGTGACGCCGGCTCCCGGCGGCGGCTACGCCGGCGAGATCTTCAGCCTCGACCAGACGCCGCAAGGCTTCCCGACGGCCGACCTGCACATGGACGGCGGGCGTCTCACCTACGCCATCCCGGCGTTCAACGCGCGCTACGAGGCCCATTGGGACGCCGCCCGCCAGGCCTGGGACGGCCAGTTCAGCCAAGGCGCGGCGCAACTGCATCTGGTCCTGGAAAAGGGTGACGCGCCGCCGGCGCCGGTGGTCCAGGGGCTCGACGGCGACTGGCAGGGCCTGCTCCAGACCCCGGCCGGGACCAGCATCCGCTTGGAACTGCACGTGCAGAGCGGGGCGCGGGGCACCGCGGCCGCCTTCGCATCCCCCGACCAGCAGGTCTCCGGTCTTCCCGTCGCCAGGCTCCAGCGGGACGGCGCGGCCGTGCGCTTCGCCGTGCCGCGGGTCGGCGGAGAATGGGCCGGGACCCTGGCCGCCGACGGCAAGTCCCTCGCCGGGACCTGGACGCAAGGCGGCCGCGCGACGCGGCTCGACTTCACGCCCGCCGTCGCCAAGGTGGTCCGGCGCCCGCAGACCCCCAAGCCGCCGTTCCCCTATAGCGCGGAGGATGTGGCGGTCGACAGCGCCCCGGGCGTGCGCCTGGCCGGGACGCTGACCCTGCCGGCCGGCAAGGGGCCATTCCCGGGTGTCGTGCTGATCACCGGCTCCGGGGCCGAGGACCGCGACGAGACCATTCTGGGGCACAAGCCATTCTGGGTGCTCGCCGACCACCTGAGCCGCCATGGCGTCGCGGTGCTGCGCCTCGACGACAGGGGCTTCGCCAAGTCCACCGGCGACTTCGCCAAGGCCACCACGTCCGATTTCGCCGTCGACGCCGAGGCGGCCGCCCGCTATCTGCGCGCCCGGCCGGAGATCGACGCCGCCGCCGTGGGGCTCATCGGCCACTCCGAAGGCGGGCTGATCGCGCCCATGGTCGCGGCCCGGGATCGCAAGATCGCCTTCGCCGTGCTGATGGCCGGACCGGGCGCTCCGATGCTCGAGGTCATGGCAGCGCAGCGCGTGGCCATGGCCCCGGGAATGGGCAAGGACCCGCAGACGGTGGCGCGGCAGAACGCGGGCGTGGCGAGCGCCGTCGCCGCCATGAAGGGCGCGGCGACCCAGGCCGAGGCCCAGGCTCGCGCGGCGGCGGTCCTGAAGGCGACGTTCCCCGAGCTGTCGGGCAGCGCGCTGCAGGCCCAGGCCGCGAGCCTCAGTTCCGATTGGATGCGCCAGCTCCTGGCCTACGACCCGCGGCCGGCGCTTGAGCAGATGCGCATCCCCGTGCTGGCGCTGATCGGCTCCCACGACCGCCAGGTGACCGCCGACCAGAACATCCCCGTCCTGCGAGAGGCGCTCAAGGGCGACCGCCAGGCGACGGTGATGGAGTTGCCGGGGCTCAATCACATCTTCCAGACCTCGACCACCGGGGCGGTCGGCGAATACGCCGACATCGAGGAGACCTTCTCGCCCCGCGCGCTCGACATCATCAGCGACTGGATCGCCGCCCACGCGCGACCGGCCGCCAGATCGCGGACGCCCCGGTCATGAGCGCGCCCCGAACTCCGGAGGACTTCCGATGAGCCAAGCCACCGCCGCCCGCTCGATCGCCAGCAAGCCGTCCTGGCGGCGCTACATGCTGCGCTTCGGCGCGGCCATGGCGGCCTATGTCGCGGTCCTCGCGCCCGTCGACTACGCCGCCCACCGCGGCCTGCTCCCGGCGGCGCCTTGGCTCTATCTCGTCGCGCTCGCCCCGGCGATCCCGGTCGGTGCGGTGGTCTGGGTGGTGCTGCGCTACCTGCAGGAGGAAGAGGACGAGTACCAGCGGATGCTCAACGTCCGCGCCTATGTCGCCGCCACCGGCCTGACGCTCACCATCTGCACCGGCTGGGGCTTCCTGCAGGACTTCGCCGGCCTGCCGCAGATCTCGCTCACCCACGTCTTCATGCTGTTCTGCGTCTGCCAGGGCCTGACCACCGGCTGGACCCGCTGGAGGCAGCGGTGAAGAACCGCCTGAAGGTCCTGCGGGCCGAGCGCGACTGGAGCCAGGCCGACCTCGCCGACCGCCTCGACGTCTCGCGCCAGAGCGTCAACGCCATCGAGACCGGCAAGTACGATCCCAGCCTGCCGCTCGCCTTCAGGATCGCCCGTCTGTTCGACATGCCGATCGAAGCCATCTTCGAAGACGGCGCGGCCTGACCCAACCCCGAGAAGGAGCATCCCATGCCCGATCCCAGCGGACCCGCCCACCACGACGGTTTCAGCTTCGGCCTCGCCGTCCTGGCGGTCGTGGCCATCGCGGCGATCGTCGCCATGACCCTTTGGGCGTGATCGCCCTCATCGGGACCGACCCCAATGCCTGAGTTCATCCAGAGGCTCGCCGACGCGACGGGGCTTTCCGAGCGCCCCTATGGGCTCGGCGGCGCCGTCCTCCTCGTCCTGTATGTCCTGCAGGCCGAGCTCCGCTTCGGGGGGAAGGCGCGCTCGCACAGGGCCGCGGCGTCGGATCGCGGCAGCTCGCTCGTGGTCTCGCTTGCGGCCGCCGCGCCGGTGCTCGGGTTCGTGATCGCGATGAGGTGGGCGCCGCCGGCCGTCACCTCGCAGCACCCGCTCGTCGCCTGGCTGTTCGGGCCCTCCCTGCCTGGCCTGCCGGCCGCGGCGTGGGCCGCCGCCGCCGTGGGTCTTGCGGGGATCCTGCTTCGCCTTTGGGCGGTGCTCACGCTTCGCCACCGCTACACCCGCACCCTGCTCGTGCACGAGGATCACGCGATCGAACGCGGCGGTCCCTATCGCTTCGTCCGCCACCCGGGCTATCTCGGATCGCTGCTGTGCCTGAATGCGATCGCGTTCATGTCAGGGGCGGCCCCGGTGTTCGTCGCCTCGCTGCTGGCGACGATCCCGGCCTACGTCTATCGGGTCCGCGCCGAGGACGCGATGCTGGTCGCGGCCCTGGGCGCGCCCTATGAGAGCTACCGTCGCGAGGTCGGAGCGCTCCTGCCTTTCGGCCGCTGAAGGCGCGCCTCAGTCGCGCTTGTAGATCGACTGGCGGGGCGTCTCGGTCACCCGCCGCAGCATAGGCTCGAAGGCCTCCAGCGGCATGGAGTCGTAGCCCGGGTCGAAACTCGACTGGTCGTAGAGGTGGCAGAACTGGGCGCAGTGCTCGAAGTGCGGATGCCCCCGGAACTGCTCGCGCATGTCGCGGTCCAGGCCGATGTGGTGGAAGAAGTAGTAGCCCTGGAAGACCCCGTGCTTCTCCATCATCCAGTGATTGGCCTCGGAGACGTAGGGCTTGAGGATCGCGGCCCCCAGCTCGGCATGACTCGCCGGGCACAGGATATCGCCGATGTCGTGGATCAGCGCGCAGACCACATATTCCTCGTCGCGCCCGTCGCGGTGCGCCCGCGTGGCGGTCTGCAGCGAATGCTCCAGCCGGTCGACGGCGAAGCCGCCGTGGTCGTTGTCGAGCAGCCTCAGATGCGCCAGCAGCCGGCCCGTCAGCTCGCCCCGGTGCGGCGCCGCGGCGCGCCCGATGGCCGCCCAGTCCTCCTGGTCGCCCTCGGTCATGGCGTGGAACTTCGCCCGGTCCAGGATCGCCTCGCCGTCGGCCATGGCGGCCTCCTCTTGATCTCGTCCGCCTAAGGGTGCGGCCGCGGCGCGCGTCCGTCAACGCGCGCGGGTCACGCCGGCTCGGTGGCCGGCTCCTCGACGAAGCCCTTCCAGTTCCGCATGTATGTCACGAAGGCCGGGCTCAGGCCCTCGCTCTTCAGGTAGTCGGCGCTGACCGGGATCTGGACCGGGGCAAAGGCCGCGTCGGCCGCCAGCTTCTGCGGATAGTCGTGGTGCAGGATCGCCGCGCGGCCCAGCATCACGAAATCCATGCCCCGCTCCAGGCAGGCCTGGGCGTCATGAGAGGTCATCACCTTGCCCGCGCAGCCCAGGCGCACCTGGCCGCGCGGCAGTTCGGTGAAATAGCTCATCAGGCTGCGGCCCTTGAATTCCTCCTCCATGGGCTCCTTGGCGTAGTCCCAGAGCGACATGTCGAGGTAGTCGATCTTGCCGGTGGCCAGGATTTCGCGGGCGACCTGGACGATCTCGGCCAGCCTCAGGCCGAACCGCTCGGGCGACAGCCGAAGGCCCAGGCTGAAGTCGGGGCCGGTGCGCTCGCGCACCCCGTCGATGATCTCGTGCACGATCCGCGCCCGGTTCTCCAGACTGCCGCCGTAGCGGTCGGTGCGCTGGTTGACCTCGGGGCTCAGGAACTGGGCCAGGATGTAGCCGTGGGCGCCGTGCAACTCGACGCCCTGGAAGCCCGCCGTCTCGCACCGCACGGCGGCGGCGACGAAGTCCTCCCGCAGCTGCTCGACCTCGGCCAGGGTGAGCGCGCGGGCGCCGAACTCCGCATTGTCCGACGGGCAGACCGGCGCCTCGCCGATCAGCTCCGCCGGCGAGCGCATGCCGGCGTGGTGCAGTTGCGCCACCGCGATGCTGCCATAGCCCTGGATGGTCGAAGCGAGCCGCGTCAGGCCCGGCAGGTGCTCGTCGCCGAACACCCCGAGCTGCCCCGGAAAGCCCTGGCCGATCCGCTGCACGTGGGCGGCGCAGGTCATGGTGAGCGCGAACCCGCCCTTGGCCCGCCAGGTCAGCCACTTGAACTCCTCGTCAGACAGCGTCCCGTCCGAGTGGCTCTGGGAATTGGTCAGCGGCGCCAGCACGAAGCGGTTCTTCAGCGCCGGCCCGTGGGCCAGGGTCAGGGGCTCGAAAAGATCGGGCAAGGGCGGGGGTCCTTCAAACGGTTGTTCGAACCCTCATAGCGGAGGCCGTGCGGCGCAGGCAATCCAGCGCGCCTCACAGCGCCCGCAGCGCTTCTGCGGCGCCGGGCCCGCTTGAGGGCCCCCGAAAGACCGGCTAAGGGAACCGCTCCTCAACGGAACGCGGCCGTAGTTCAGAGGTAGAACGTCAGCTTCCCAAGCTGAATGTCGCGGGTTCGATTCCCGCCGGCCGCTCCAATTTTCCAACGGTCAGCTCGCCGCTTCCGCGCCGCCTCCATCAGCGCCGCCGCCCCTGCGCCGGCGAACGCCGAGGCGGTGAAGACATCCACGATGTGGAAGCGCCAGCTCACCGCTCCGCGCCCTCAGGCCTTGGCGACCATATCGATCTCGACGCAGGCGCCGAGCGGCAAGGCGGCCACGCCCACGGCCGTGCGGGCTGGGAAGGGTTGGGTGAAGTGGCGGGCGTAGATGGCGTTCATGGCCTGGTAGTCCTCCATGCGAGTCAGGAAGACGCGGACCGAGATCACGTTGTCGAATCCCAGGGCGGCCGCCCGGAGCACAGCAGCGGCGTTCGAGAACACCTGCTCCGTCTCCGCAACGACGCCGCCCGACGTCAGCTTGCCGGTTGTCGGATCCTGACCGACCTGGCCACTCAGATACACGAAGCCATCGACTTCGATCGCCTGGGAAAACGGGCCGACCGGCGGCGTAAGTTCCGGCGAGGTGATTGCAGTCTTGCTCATTGGAGAACTCCTGTGGGCGTGGGTTCGATGATCGGGAAGGCGGACCCCGCAAGCGCCCTCGGCGAGATCGCGCGAGGGCGGCCTTCAGGGGCGCGCCTCCGAAGTCGACTAAGGCGTGTATGTTTCGATGGACCAGTTCACGGACGTGATACGCCAGCCCTGCTCTGTGCGAACCAGCAGCCAATGCTCCGTGCCGGTATTCTTCACCTGGCCATCCAGCTTGAAACGGTAGTCGAGCGAGACCGTCGCCACGTCGGCGTCGCCACCGATCCTGATGTTGTCGAAAATCTCATCGGAGGCGGCGGACCGCGACGCGACGGTTTCGATGAAGGATGTCGGCGTGGCGTTCGGGTTGCTTTTCGCCTTGACGACGCTGGGGTCTGTCGTCCGCTTGGTCTCCACCACCCTGTCGCCATTGACCGGCTGCCACGACGTGCGGCTCGGGTCCAGGAACAAGGACAGGAATAGCGCCTTGTCTTTCCTGGTGATCGCGCTCCGAAACTCAGCGACGACGTCCTCGATGGCGCTCCGCGACGGCATGGCGGCCGCAGATTTCGCGACGGCGCCCTTCCCCGAACTCGGCTGGGGTGAGGGCGCAGGCTGCGCTGTGCTCGACCCGGACCACGCGGCGATGAAAAGGCCCAAGGCGAGGGCGGACGCTTGCATGATGCTCTTTCCTTCCCGTGCCGAGTCAGCTGGCGATCTTGTCGGCCGTCCCTCAGCCCAAGCCGACCCGAATCCTGCCCGTCGCCCGAGGCTGGGTCTTGAAGGTTTGTGCGCCGCGCTCGTCGTGCAGCCTTGTTCGACCGCGAGGTCAGGTCGGCGCTGTGGTGCTTCGCGTGAGAACCTTGTTTCGAAGGCTGGGTGCTTGAAATAGACTCGGCGGTGATGGCCGTCGAATTCACCGATCTCGATGCGAACCGCGCCCAGAGCAGCGGCGGCCGCAGCCCCGAGGTTCAGGCCGACCGGCCGGCGAATGGGATCGAACGGTACGAGGTCCGCATCGACAAGACGGGTTTCGAAGCCCATCGGCACGACACCTACGGCATCGGGATTACGCTCTCCGGAGGGCAGACCTACAGCTACCGCGGCGTGCGTTGGTGCTCGGCGCCCGGGGAGTGCCACTTCCTGCATCCCGACGAGATGCACGACGGGACCTCGGCGACGGACGACGGTCTCAGGTATCGCATCCTCTATGTCCCGCCGGCCATGGTGCAGGCGGTTGTCCGGGGCCGGGCGTTGCCGTTCGTCCCCGAGCCGGTCGTGCGCTTCCCGGCGTCCATTCTGTCGAAGCTGTCGATGCTGTGGTCGGCGGACGCGGTGCTGGATGATCTCGGCTTGGTCGAGATGACGGTGCTGGCCGTCGAGGCCATCCAGATCGCCTGCGGGACCGGTCCCGAGATGCGGGCCCTGCCGTTGGAGCGGCTCGACCGCGTCCGGGATCTGATCGCCTCGGACCCGACGAGACGGTGCAGCCTGGATGAGCTCGAGGTTCTGTCTTGCCTGGACCGTTGGACGCTGGCCCGGCAGTTTCGCGCCGCCTTCGGCACCAGCCCGACCCGGTTTCGGACGCTTCGTCAGCTGGACCTGATGCGTCGAGAGATCCGCCGGGGCACGCCCTTGGCGCTGGCGTCGGCGCAGGCGGGGTTCGCGGATCAGAGCCACATGACGCGGCAGTTCAAGGGCGCCTACGGTCTATCGCCGGCGCGTTGGGCGGCCGCGGTGCGGTGATCCTCTGTCCCTGTCCCACCGTTGAACCTGAGCCCGCAACGGAGCCTGCGAGGCTGAAGGCAAACCCTGATCCCGACGCACAAACCTTCAAGAAATCGCCCACGCCGGTCTCTTAGTCTCTCGGGCGCCCTGTCGCGGTGCAGCTTGCCGCGGGCGCAGGGCTGGAGAGTCGACATGCAGGCGCAAGCCATCCGGAGCTATCTCGCCGAACGGGCGCCGGACCTGCGGATCGTCGACCTGCAGGAGGCCCATACGACCGACTACATCTCGCGGGAATGGAATGTGCTTCCCGCGCAGGTCGCCAAGACCCTGACCTTGCGGGTGGGCTCCGACGTCAAGGTCGTCGTCACCTGCGGCGACTCCCGGCTCGACAACCGCAAGGTCAAGGAGGTGCTCGGGGGAAAGGGCAGCATGGTGCCTGGGCCGGAGGCCGCGGCGCTGACGGGCCACCCGGTCGGCGGCATCACGCCGCTTTGCCTTGCGGCGCCGCTTCCGGTGTTCTTCGACGTCCAGCTGCAGCGCTTCGACGAAGTCGTGACGGCGGCCGGGGCGACGCATTCGGCGATCCGCATTCCGCCCCGCCGGCTTGCCGAATTGGTCGATGCCATTTGGGTGGATATCTGCAGCCAGCCTTAGGTATCGGGGCCTTCGCAGACCAAGGGGCGTAGAGGCCGCCGATGACGGCTGGCGTACGCGGCGTTTTCCCCCTTCGTGAATGGCGAGCTATGCGTAGGCCGCGTTGACCCGCACCCAATCGTTTTGCGGCGTGTAGTTGACCATCATCGAGCCGAACGTCGGCGCGAGCAGCGAGTTCTCACTGATGGCGGCGCGAATGGCCGCGTTGAGCTCATCCAGCCCCTCGGCGCTGGGTATCACGAAGGAAAAGTGCAGCTGAGCCCGCGAGTCGGTGTTGTGGAAAATCTCCCGGCCGATCTCGTAGGCTACGATCGTGCCGTCGGTGAGCAACCGCTCGAACAGCGGCACGTAGAAGCTGCTGAGTATCCGCAGGGTATCCTCGGCCTCGGGCGCATCGGGCTTGAGCTTGTAGGTGCTCTTGTACCCGTAGGCGCCCTGCCAGGACCCGGCTTTCCAGTTGTAGAACCGGCTCACGAACACCTGATCCCAGTGCCTGGTCGAGCTGACGAGCAGCGGCGAGCTGGAGCCGCCACCCTTGTGGAGGGCGTCGAGCGCTTTCATCACGCCCGCGCGCGATCTGGCCTGCCACCAGTTGGCGTGGGTGAAGCCGTCGGCGAAGTGCACAAGAGTCTCGTCGTCGCCGTAGCCGACGAGGGCGCCGTCGGCGAGCGCTGCTGCGAGGATCTTCCGGCTGCCCGTGGCCTCCTTCTCTACGTCGCTCCAGCGGGCGCGGGGAAACGTCCAGTACGACACGAACTTGTACAGTAACGGCTTTTCCTTCACCTCGGCGGTTTGCGCGCCGGCCAGCGTTGCAGTCATCCTGGGTGACATCCTCTATGGTTCCGGCGCCCTCGAGGCCCGGGATGAAGGGAAGCGGCGGGTATTGCGCCACTGCCTTCGGAAAGCGCCGCCACGGCGTGTCTTTCCTCGGTTGAGGCGGCCGATCCCAATCCAGGAGATGTCTACGCAAGACGTAAGGTCCACAACTTCATTATTTTCACAATAATAGTGCCAACGAAGAACGATTGCTGCGGCGCGTTCAGCTCGTGGTTTCGCGCCCATCACGGTCGCCGCCGACGCCCATGGATCGCGCACCCTCCTCGACGTGCCTCTCCTGACATCCCTCGCCCCGGGGCCGCCGTTTCCTCGGCGGCCCTTTCCGGATGACGCGTTCAATCGTGCCTGATCGGAACTATAGTCCTGAAAATAATGAATTTGCGTAATTTTCCGCCTTGCGTACAAATTCGAACGCGGCCTGGGCCGTCAAATCAATCCGAGTGTTTGTACAGTTCAGACGGGTCAAACACCGGCAACTTGGAGAATCACATGCGGGTTGGCTCGGTTTCGCAGTTGTTGCTGATGTCGATCGCTTGCGGCGCGGCCTCCCTGATACTGACCGTCGGATCTGCGCAAGCTGCGGAATCGGCACAGGCTACGCCGTGCCCGCAGACCGACCAGGTCGAGTTCGAAAAGATGACTTGGGTGGAAGTGAAGTGCGCGATTGCGGCGGGGAAGACGACGGTGCTCATCTACACCGGCGGCGTCGAGCAACGCGGTCCCCATCTCGCGAACGGCGGCCACAACGTCATAGCGCATGCGACGGTCGAAGCGATCGCGAGACAACTCGGCAATGCGATCTTCCTGCCCGTGCTGCCTTACACGCCGAACGATGTGGAATCGATTCCCGGCACCATCGGGATCACGGACGAGCTGCTCGCCGCCATGCTCGAGCGCATCGCGGGCCAAGCGGCCCTCAACGGCTTCCGCAACATCATCATCATGGGCGATCACGGCGGCGGCCAGCCGCAGGTTTACCAGGAGCTCGCCAAGAAGCTCGACGGCAACCTAAGCGGTGGAGCTCGCGTGTTCTACTGCGACCAGGTCTACAGGCCCGCCAACGATGCGTTCGATCGGTACCTGACGCAGCACGGCTATCCACTCGGCCTCCACGGTTACATCTTCGACACCTCGGAATTGCTGTATCTCGACAAGGACAACACATGGGTGCGCCGGGATCTGGTCCCCTCTGCGGTGGGAGATCCGGTCGTCGGTCACACCGCCGGCGATGGCAAGGTGCAGTTCGGGCCGCACAGTCCACAAAACGGAATCCTGGGTGACGCGCGCCGCTCGACGCCGGAGCTGGGGAAGCGCGCCTTCGATCTGAAGGTCGACTACGCGGTGAAGCAGATCCGCAGCCTCCTGCCGTCCTCGTGATTTGCCCATGCGACTTGAGCGGCCGCGTCGATTCAGCACCTGTTCGCCCGGCGGGCTTGCCGGCCGCGAGCGCGGCGCAGCGCCGGATAAGGAGCCCGCATAGCGATGAGCACGCAACTTTCCGAGTCCTGCGGGCCGGCTGACATCGAGCGCGCCGCCACCGCCTGGGCCGATCTTGGAGGCGCCACCTTCCTGAATTTCGCAGGGCACGCCGCCATGCCGCGCATGGCGGTCGCGGCGGCCTGCGCGTCGGCGGCGTTGAAGGGTCGACCGGTCGGCGGGGATGTGGCCGGCTTCTTCGATACCTCCGAGCGTGTGCGCTCGTCGCTGGCGCAGCTGCTGGGCGCCAGGGCCGGCGACATCGCCTTGACGACCGGCGCCGGGTCTAGTGCGGCCATCGTCGCCCTCGGCCTGACGTGGCGACCCGGCGACGAGGTTCTGGTCTTGGAGGGCGACTTCCCGGTCCACTGGGCCACCTGGGCGCCGATGGCGGCGAGGGAGGGGCTGAAGGTCAAGGCTGTCCGACGCAAGGGCGACCTCGTGGATGACGTTCTCCAGGCGCTTGGACCCAGGACCCGGCTCGTGTCGATCAGCCATATCGGGTTCGACGATGGCGCGCTTCTCGACGCCGCGCGCCTCTGCGCCGAGTGCCGGCGCCGGGGCGTTCTCGTGCTGCTGGATGCGAGCCAGTCGTGCGGCGCCGTCCCGCTGAGCGTCCAGGCTCTGGGCGCCGATTTCATTGTCGGCGTCGGCTACAAGTACCTCCTGGGTCCTTGGGGGCTCGGCTTCATTTGGGCCTCGGCGGAGCGTTGGGCCGCGATGCGGCCGGCGCCGTGGAACTGGCTGTCCCAGGACGTCCGCCTGTTCTCGGAATTGAACTTCGCCAACCCGGCGGTCTCGGTCGAGGCCAAGCGCTGGGACGCCGCGCAGATGACCGGGCCCTACAACATCAATCTCGCGGCCTTCGCCGCGTCGCTGGATCAGGTGGTGGCCTGGGGGCCGGAACAGGTTCTTGCGCACGGACGTCAGCTGATCGAGCGCCTGTTCTCGGGGTTGCCGGCCGGCTGTCGAGCAACCAGTCCGCGTCTGGCCGCCGAGCGCGGTCCTGTCGGGTGCTTCGCGGCGGCGGACGACGCCGGGACCGACGAGCTCTATGCGGCGCTCCAGCGTGAGCGGATCATCGTCAGCCGCCGGGGCAGCGTCATCCGCGTGGCGCCTCACCTCCTGAACGACGCCGCCGACATCGACCGCTTGCTGGCCGTGGCGAACGACTGGGCGAGAGCGAGCCAAGGGACGTCAGCATGAGCACAGAGGCGCGCCTTAGAGAGCTTGGAATCGATCTTCCCGACATCCCAGCGCCGATCGCGGACGGCTACGTCCCCAAGTTCGCGCCGTGGGTTCGCAGCGGCGGTCACATCTTCCTCTCGGGACGCCTGGCCAAGGCCGGCGATCAGCTGCTCGTGGGCAGGGTGGGTGCGGATATCGCGCTCGGCGCTGCGAGGTCCGCCGCCCGCGGCGTCGCCATCGAACTGCTTGGCGTCCTCAGGGCCGCGGTCGGTGACCTCGATCGCGTATCGCAGGTGGCCCGCATGCTCGTCATGGTCAACGGCGCGCCGGGGTTCAACGAACCGCACCGGGTCGCCGACGGCGCCTCGGAGCTGTTGGTCGAGGTCTTCGGCGCGCGCGGCCTTCACGCCCGCAGCGCCCTGGTCGCCGCGGATCTTCCTTTTGGGGCCGCGCTCGAAATTGACCTCATTGTCGAGGTCGCTGTCGGCGGTTAGCGGAGAGAGCCCCACAGCCGGTTCCCGCGCGCGAGATATCGCCCCGTCATGAGCGGCCCACTTTGGTCTGCCTGGGCGCCCACATCGGAATTCGGAGCCTGGGCGATGAACACACCTTCAGGGCCAAGGCCCGCGAGGTCTGGAATCGACCCCTTTCAGCGGCTGCGGCAGTTCGGTTTCGGAGCGCCGCGCAAACTCGGGCTGAAGGGGTTCGATTCCCCCGGGGACGCTCCAAGTCCGACATCCCGATCCATCGCTTCCGGTGCGACGGCTGGCCGCAGTTCGACGCGTAAGTGTACGTCGATCACAAAACCCGCTTTTCGAACGGCGTTCGAACGGGCAGAGTCCCGGGCCGAAGGCCGCGCGCGCGGATGACGAGCTGAGGGGCAAGACCGACGATGAAGATCACCCGTATCGCCATGCTGCTGGGGAGCGTGGCCACGCTTGCCGGTTGCGCCGCCAACGACCATGCGCCCAACGCGCTGGCCTCGGCCTCGCCCACCTCGGCCGTCGCCGCGTCGAACGCGCGGGTCGGCAACTTCCTGCTGGTCGACCAGAACCTGGAGGCCCACGAGCTCTATCGCCTGGCCGATGCGCCGGCGGTGGTGATCGTCACCCAGCAGAACGGCGACGCGGTGACCCGCGGGCTCGCGCCCCAGCTCAACAGGATCGCCGCCGACTACGGCGCCCGGCGCGTCGAGTTCATGATGCTGAACTCCAGCCTCAAGGACGGCATGGAGACCATCCAGGCCGAGGCGACCAAGGCCGGCTACAAGGTCCCGGTGCTGATGGATTCCAACCAGATCATCGGCGAGACCCTGGGCGTCTCCCGGTCCGGCGAGGCGCTGGTCATCGACCCGAAGACCTGGCAGGTCGTCTATCATGGCGCGGTCGCAGGCCTGCCCGCCGCGCTCGACGCCATGCTGGCCGGCAAGCCGGTCCCGGCGGGCGTCGCGAGCGCCGGCGCCCTGATCGCCTTTCCGGCGCACAGCCAGCAGGCGCAGCTCACCTATGTGAAGGACGTGGCCCCGATCCTCGAGAAGCGCTGCGTCGCCTGCCACGAGCAGGGCGGCATCGGGCCCTTCGCCATGAACAGCTACGCCGTGGTCAAGGGCTTCGCCCCGATGATCGCCGAGACCATCCGCACCGACCGGATGCCGCCCTACCACGCCGACCCGCACGTCGGGAAATTCTCCGATTCCAAGCGGATGACGCCCGAAGAGATCAAGACCGTCATGCACTGGGTCGAGGCCGGCGCGCCGCGCGGCGAGGGCGACGATCCGCTCGCCAAGGCCCACCTGGTGGCCGCCGACTGGCCGCTGGGCAAGCCGGACCTGATCCTCGACATCCCGCAGTTCAAGGTCGCTGCGTCCGGCGTCGTGGACTACCAGCGCCCGTTCACCCTGAACCCGGAAACCCAGGGCCACTGGATCCGCGCCACCTCGGTCAAGCCCGGCGACCGCCAGGCCGTGCACCATGTGCTGAGCGGCTGGATGAGCGCCGCGCCGGCCAACGGCAAGACCTCCAACGAGGGGATGTGGCGCCAATCCGTGGGCCGCTACGCCGTGGGCTCGGAATCCGACGTCTATGACGGCACCGTCGGCACCTACCTGCCGGCCGGCGGCGCCGTGGGCTTCCAGATGCACTACACGCCCTATGGCAAGGAGACCGTCGACCACTCGCAGATCGGCGTCTACTTCGCCAAGGAGCCGCCCAAGTACATCATGCGCCAGACGGCGATCAGCGATCCGACGATCGACATCCCGGCAGGCGCCGGCCACCACATGGAGATGGCCTACCAGGAGTTCCCGAAGGACGCGCTCCTCTACGACGCCTTCATCCACGCCCACTATCGCGCCACCGCCAGCGACCTGTGGCTCCAGTACCCCGACGGCAAGAAGAAGCTGCTTGTCGCCCTGCCGCGCTACGACTTCAACTGGCAGCGGGCCTACACCTTCGCCGAGCCGGTCAAGATCCCGGCGGGCTCCAAGCTGATCGCCCGCTACTGGTACGACAACTCCAAGCGCAACCCGCACAACCCCGACCCCTCGATCGAGGTCACCTGGGGCGAGCAGTCGTTCCAGGAGATGCTGTTCACCCAGGTGGACTTCCGCTGGATGGACGAGACCGCCGCGGCCCAGATCGACTCCGACGCCCGCCTGGGCGAAAGCCGCCTGCTGGGCTTCCTCGACAAGGACCTGGACGGCAAGGTCGAGAAGGCCGAGCTGCGCGGCCAGATCGGCAAGACGCTGCTCGCCCAGTTCGATGCGCTCGACACCGACCACGACGGCTCGCTCGACAAGGCCGAGCTGAAGGTGGCGATGAGCAAGATGCAGATGCAGCGCCGCCGGAACCCGGCCGAGGAGTTCAACGGCCCGGCCTCCCCGAAGGCCGCGCCCGCGTCCTCCCCGACCGCCGGCGGGCGCTGAGGGCGCCGTCGTGCGCGCGCTCAGCCTCGCCGTCGCGGCGGCGTTGATCGGAACCGCCGCGCTGGCCGCCCCGGCCGGCGCCTACAAGGCGCCGCGCACGGCCTTCGGCCAGCCGGACATCGGCGGCTATTGGTCCAACGCGACGCTCACGCCGATGCAGCGCGACAGCAGGCTGGGCGACCGGCTGGCCTTCACGCCCGCCGAGGCGAGGGCGCTCGAGGCCGACGAAGCCCATCAGGTCGATGTCGGCAACAAGCGCACGGACCCGAACGCGCCGGTGAACGCGCCCAACGGGCTGGAGCTCAAGCCCTCGTTCCTGGCGGCCGGCGGCGACGTGGGCGGCTACAACCGCGGCTGGCTCGATCCCGGCCATACGGTGATGCGGGTGGGGGGCGAGCCGCGCACCTCGCTGCTGACGACCAAGGACGGCCGCGTCCCGAAGCGCAAGACCGCCGCGGCCAGCACCGAGGGCTACTACTCGGGCGGCGGCGAGGGCAGCCGCGATCCGCTCGGCTCCTATGACAATCCCGAGAACCGGCCGCTCGGCGAGCGCTGCATCATGTTCGGCGGCAATGTCGGCCCGCCGATGATCCCCAACGGCTTTTACAACAACGACTACAACATCGTGCAGACCCCCGACGCCGTGGCCATCCAGGTGGAGATGGTCCACGACACCCGCATCGTGCGGCTGCACGCCCAGCATCGCAGCGACGACGTGCGGCCCTGGTTCGGGGATTCCATCGGCTGGTGGGACGGCGACACCCTGGTCGTCGAGACCAACCACATCCCGCAGAAGCAGGCCTTCCAGGGCGCCTGGAAGGACCTGACGATCACCGAGCGGTTCACCCGCACGGCCAGGGACCGGCTGCGCTATTCGTTCACGGTGAGCGCGCCCGGCTCCTGGGACCAGCCGTGGGGCGGGGAGTACGAGTTCTCGCCCTTGAAGGGCATCCTCTACGAATACGCCTGCAACGAAGGCAACTACGCCCTGCCGGGGATCCTCGCCGGCGCGCGCGCCCAGGAGCGCGAACGGGGCCACGCCGGCGCCGCGGGCGGCGCGCCCTAGAGCCCGTAATCAATACCGCTCATCCCCGCTTTCGCGGGGATGAGCGGATGTTATTTGATCCTAAGCCATTGATATTGCGCAGGCCCAATCGAGTCCGGACCCTAGCGCCCAGGGTCAATCCCCGCCGGCTTCCTCCATGCCGCGCATGTGCTCGGGCGGTGCGGCGAGGGAGGGCTCGGCGGCCGCGGTCGCGGCGGTGATCGTGGTCTTCACGTCGGCCCCGCGGTCCAGGGTCCGGTGCACCGGGCAACGCTCGGCGATCGCCAGCAGCTGCGCCCTCTGGGTTTCGTCCAGCGCGCCCTCGACCCGGATCGTGCGGTCGAAGAGGTCGCGGGCGTCGAGCGAGGCGCGGTGGTGGCGCACGCCCACCTCCACGTGCGTCAGCGGCCAGCCCTTGCGCTCGGCGTAGAGCCGAAGCGTCATGGCCGTGCAGGCGCCCAGCGCCGCGCTCATCAGGTCATAGGGGTTGGGGCCAGAGCCCAGCCCGCCCACCGACGCCGGCTCGTCGATCAGGATGGCGCCCGTGGCGGTGCGGGCCTCGACCTGCAGCCGGCCAAGTCCGGTCTCGGCGACCACGACCTCCTCGCCGAGTTGGGATGCGTCGTCAGCGGGCATGGCGTGGGCTCCTCGGTTCGGGTGACAGATGGGGGCTCGCGGCTCAGACCCCGAACTGGGCGCGCCAGGCGGCCAGCTTGTCCAGGCTGACCACGATACCCCCGCAGCCGATCACCGCCACCCGGGCGTAGGGCGACAGCGCCTCGTGGCTGTCGTAGGCCAGGCTCAGCGCCGCCCCGCAGGCCGGCTCGACCAGCGCCAGGTGGCCTTCGAGGAAGCGCATGCAGGCGCGGACCGCCGCAGCGTCCGACACCACCACCGGCGCGATCGGCCGCCGCTGCGACCAGGCGAAGGCCTCGTCCGCCACCCGCCGGGCGCCCAGGCTGGAGGCGACGGTGTCGATCCGCTCCAGGGTCACTGGCCGGCCGGCCTCGACCGCGCGGGCGAAGGAGGCGGCGCCTTGCGTCTCCACCGCCAGGATCGGGACGGCGTCCAGGCCGTGGCGGGCGAGGCCCTGGGCGACCCCGCACAGCAGCCCGCCGCCGCCGACCGCCACCACCACGGCGTCCGGAGCCGGACCCTGGGCCAGCATCTCGTCCACCAGGCTCGCATGGCCCTCCCACAGCAGCGGGTGGTCGAAGGGCGGGACATAGGCCGCCTCGCCGCGCGCCACGATGGCTCGGGCCAGGGCGTCGGCCTCGTCCCAGACCGCGCCCTCGACGATCACCTCGGCGCCCAGGCTCTCGATCCGCTCACGCATGACGGCGGGCGTGGTCGAAGGCACGACGACGGTCACCGGGACGTCCAGCGCCGCGCCCGCATAGGCGGCCGCATAGCCGGCGTTGCCGCCCGAAGAGCTCACGAAGGCCCGCGCGCCCTGCGCCTTCAGTTGCTGGCAAAGCCGTCCGACGCCGCGGATCTTGAACGATCCCGTGGGCTGGTAGGCCTCCATCTTCACGAAGGTCTCGCGCCCGTCGGGGTCCAGCCCGCGCAGCGGCCAATAGGGCGTGACGTCGTGCAGCGGGGTCAAGCCGGTCTCCTGCGGTGGCGCAGCCCGCCTTTTCGCCTCCGCCGCGCGCGAAGGCGAGGGGGATTTGCGGAGCCGGCGGGCCGGGTGTCAGATGCTTGCGCCATGCTGCGGACGCTTCTCCTTGCCCTGACGCTCGCGCTCGGGGCCGCCCCGGCGGCCCGCGCGGCGGCGATCCGCGCCGAGATTCCCATCGAGACCTCGGTGCTCAGCAATGGCGCGCGGCGCTTCGCCATCCCCGTGCAGGTGGGATCGACCCGGCTCATGGCCAGCCTCGACACCGGCTCCACGGGCCTGCGCATCCTGCCGGGCGTGCTGGCGCCCGGCGATGCGCCGCGCAACGGCGAGCCGGAGATCTATGGCTACGCCTCGGGCTCGCGCTACGAGGGAGTGGCGGCCGAGGCGCCGCTGGTCATCGGCGGGCTGAAGGGCGCCTCGACGGTGCATATCATCCGCAGCATCGGCTGCTACGCCTACCTGCCGCATTGCCCGGCGTCGCGCACCACGCTCGACCGCTACGGCATCGCCAGCGACGGCCTGCCGGGCGAGGGCTTCAAGGCGATCGTCGGCATCGACATGGCGCCGGGCCGGGTCGGCAATCCGTTGCGCGCCCTGGGCGTCAGCCGCTGGATCGTCGAGCTGCCGCGGCAGGGCGAGGCCGTGGGCCGGCTGATCCTCAACCCCACGGACGCCGAGACGGAGGGCTACGCCATGGCGCCGCTGGCCGCGCCCTACGCCCACGAGCGCGGCGGCGGGCTGCACGACGCCGTGCCCGGCTGCCTCAGCAACAGCGAAACCCACGCGCGCGCCTGCGGGCCCGTCCTGCTGGACACCGGCGGGCCGTCGATCGCGCTGGCCAATCCCAGGCTGGAGAGCCCGCCCTGGCCGGCCGGCTCGCCGATCGCGCTGGAGGTCTTCGACGACCACGGGGACCTGGCCGTCCGCGCGCCCTTCACGGTCGGCGACCGGGACCTGGGGACCCGCCTCTACTTCCGCCAGGACAACCACGTCTTCGGGACGGTGGTCTATGCCGGCGTCGCCCCCTATTTCGCCTATTCGGTGCTCTATGACGCGCGCCGCCAGCGCATCGGGCTGAAGCCGCGCGCGCCCGTGGCGTCGGCGACCCCGAGCTCGCGGGCGGACCGCTGAGTGGCGGTGCGCGAGACCAGCGCCGGCGTGCTCGCCTACCGCTGGCGCGACGGGGCCCCGGAGTTCCTGCTGGCCCATCCCGGCGGCCCCTATTGGGCGAAGAAGGACCAAGCGGCCTGGTCGATCCCCAAGGGCCTCGTCGAGGCGGGCGAGGAGAGCTGGGCCGCCGCCCGGCGCGAGTTCGCCGAGGAGCTCGGCCAGCCGATCGAGGGCGAGGCGGCTGCGCTGAGCCCCTGCCTGACCTCGGCCGGCAAGCTGGTGGTCGCCTGGCTGGTGGAGGCCGACCTCGACCTGAGCGCGGTCCGCAGCAACCTCTTCGAACTGGAATGGCCGCCCCGCTCGGGCCGCAAGGCGACCTTCCCGGAGATCGACCGCGCGGCCTATTTCGACGCCTCGACGGCGCTCTGGAAGTTGCACAAGGGCCAGCGGCCGATTCTCGCGGAGGCCGTTTCGCGGCTTAGGACTTAGTTAACGATCGTGGATCGTAGACTCTGGTTCTCCAATTCTCAACTGATGTAGAATGACATTCTTCATCGACCCCTGAGATCGCCGAACGCGACAATGATTTTCCCGCCGGCTCCGTCATCCTTGCACCCAAGCGGCTTTGGGGACGGACAGTCATGTTTCGCGCATTCACGGACCACCCGGAATCGGTCGGCGAGACCTACTTCGAGCACATGCACTCGGCGTCCTGGTTCGCCGTGACCATGTTCGTCGGCGCCTTCGCCTGCCTGATCCACGCCATCCTGCCCTTCGCCTGCCAGAAAAGCGGCAGCCGCCGGATCCGGCTCCTGCACGAGCGCATGGTGACGAACCGCCACCGCGCGCCGGAAACCCAGGGCTTCCTGGGCTACGCCGAAGGCATCTGACCCTTTCCCTCCCCTTCATGGGGAGGGTGGCTGGAGCGAAGCGACAGCCGGGTGGGGAACTCGCGTTCAAGCGCTTTTGCTCCGCGCCCTGGCCCACACTTCCCCACCCCGGCGGGCCTAGGCCCGCTCGACCCTCCCCATAAAGGGGAGGGAAAAGCGAAACCGCCTACCAGATCCGCACGCGCTGATCCGGCGCCACGTAGAGCTTGTCGCCCGGCTTCACGTCGAAGGCCTGGTACCAGCCGTCGATGTTCCGGATCGTGCCGTCGACCCGGTAGACCGCCGGCGAGTGCGGGTCGGTGGCCAGGCGCTGGCGAAGGGTCTCGTCGCGGATCTTCTCGCGCCACACCTGCGCCCAGCCCAGGAACACCCGCTGGTCGCCGGTCAGGCCGTCGATCACCGGCGCCGGCTTGCCGTGCAGGCTGGCGTGATAGGCGTCGAGCGCCAGGGACAGGCCGCCCAGGTCGCCGATGTTCTCGCCCATCACCAGGCCGCCCTGCACATGTGCGCCGGGCAGGGGCTCGAAGGCCGAGTACTGGGCGCCCAGCCGGTCGGTCTGGGCCTTGAACTTGGCCGCGTCCTCGGCCGACCACCAGTCCGTCAGCACCCCGTCGCCGTTCGACTTGCGGCCCTGGTCGTCGAAGCCGTGGCTGGTCTCGTGGCCGATCACCCCGCCGATGCCGCCGTAGTTGATGGCCATGTCGCCGTTCGGATCGAAGAATGGCGGCGCCAGGATCGCGGCCGGGAAGACGATCTCGTTGTTGGAGGCGTTGTAGTAGGCGTTGACCGTCTGCGGGGTCATGCCCCACTCGGCCTTGTCCACCGGCCCGTTCATCCGCGCCACCTCGCGCCGCCATTCGAACGCGCCGGACCGGATGGAGTTGCCGTAGAGGTCGTCGGGCTTCACGACCAGCTTGGAATAGTCGCGCCACTTGGTCGGATAGGCGATCTTGACGGTGAACTTAGAGAGCTTCTCCAGGGCCTTGGTCCGGGTGGCGTCGCCCATCCAGGCCAGCTTCTCGATGCGGGCCCTGAGCGCCGTCTGGATGTCGCCCACCAGGCCGTCCATCTTGGCCTTGGCGGCCGGCGGGAAGTAGCGGGCCACATAGACCCGGCCCACCGATTCCCCGACCACGCCGTTGGTGAAGGACACTGCGCGCTTCCAGCGCGGCTGCTGCTCCGGCTGGCCGGCCAGCTCCTTGTTGCGGAACGCGAAGTGCGCGTCGACGAAGGGCTTCGACAGATAGGGCGCCGCGCCATCGGTCAGGTGGAAGGCCTGCCAGGCCTTCAGCGTCTCGAGCGGCGTGTCGGCGTAGATCTTGGCCACCTTCGGGAACGCCGTGTTGGTGGTCACCACCACGCGGTTCACGCCCGGCAGGTCGGCGGCGGCCAGGTAGCGCGCCCAGCCGATGCCGGGCGCCAGCGCGTCGAGCTCGGCCGGCGTCGCGGGGTTATAGGTCTTGTCGCGGTCGCGCCGCTGGATGCGCGTCCAGGAGGCCTCCGCCAGCTGGGTCTCGAAATCGACGATGGCCTTGGCGTTCTCGGCGGGCTTGGGCCAGCCGGCCAGCGTCAGCATCTGCTGCACATAGGCCAGGTACTTGGTCTTCTTGTCGGCGAAGGAGGCCTGCAGGTAGTAGTCGCGGTCGGGCAGGCCCAGCCCGCCGTTGGCCGCCTGCACGGCGTATTTCTTGGGGCTCTTGGCGTCGATGCCGATGCCGATCGGGAACACCGTGGCGAAGCCGGTCGAATTGGCCTTGGCCATGAGCGCGGTGAACTGGTCCTTGGTCTTGACCGCGCGGATCTGGGCCAGCTCCGGCTGGATGGGCTTGGCGCCCAGCTTGTCGGCCAGGCCCTCGTTCATGAACGAGGCGTAGGCCGCGCCGATCTTGGCGCCGTCCTTGTCGGTCAGCCTGCCGGCGGCGGCGTCGATGTCGATGGCGTGGGCCCGGTTCTCGGAGAGCACCGACAGCTTGTCGAAGTTGCCGAACCGCACCCGGTCCGAGGGAATCTCCGTGCGCGCGGCCCACTTGCCGTTGGCGTACTTGAAGAAGTCGTCGCCGGGCTTGACGGAGGGGTCCATGCCCGAGACGTCGAAGCCCCAGGTCCCGTACCTCGGGTCGGCCACGTCGGCGGCCGGCACCGGCGCCTCGCCGGTCCCCATCGCGGCGACCGCGCGCTGGGTGGTCTTGTGCGTCGCCTTGCCGGCCCCGCTGTTCGCCATGGGCGCGCCCAGGGCCGGCGTGGCGCCCAGGGCGGCCACGGCCACGGCGGCGAGCAGGATGTTTCGGCGAACGAGGGTCATCGGCGTCTCTCTGATGCGCAGGAAAGGGAGCGGCAGGTTCAAACCTGCCCTGGGCGCCAGGAAACGGGGAATTTTGATGCCGCGCAAGGGGGGTGCGGGCTAACCCTCGGGCAGCAGCCGCTCGTAGGTCCGGCGAATCACGCCGTAGCACTCGCAGGCCAGCTGCTCGAGCACCTGGCGATCGATGATGTCGACCACCCCGCGGCGATAGCGGATGGCGCCTTTCTGCTGCAGCGTCCGGGCGACCGCCGTGACCGTGGTGCGCTGCACGCCCAGCATGTCGGCCAGGAACTCCTGAGTGAGCGCCACGGTGTTGTTCGAGATGCGGTCGTGGCAGGTCAGCAGCCAGCGGCAGAAGCGCGCCTCCACCGAATGCAGGGCGTTGCAGGCCACCGACTGGATGGCGTGGCCATAGAGCGCCTCGTTGTGGCGGTCGACCAGGTCGCGGATGCGGGGGCTCTTGTCCCAGGCCTCGTGCAGCACCGCCGCGCCGATCCGCGAGGCGCGCGTCGGCGTCTGGACGATGGCCCGCGACAGCGACTGGCGCGGCGCCACCGCCGCCATCAGCCCCAGAGCGCCCTCGCAACCGATGGTCGCGCTCTCGATCGCCGCGCCGTTCTCCATCAGGGTCATCAGCGAGATCACCCCGTCATGCGGGAAGTAGACGGTGTCGATCCGGTCCCCGGGGTCGTAGAGCAATCGGCCGCGTTCCAGATCGATGTGGGCGAGATGAGGCGCGAACAGCCCCAGGTCTTCGGCGGAAAGGGACGCGAGCAGTCGGTTGTGCACCTGGGGAAGTAGCCTTTGCATCGGGGAATCGAAACGTCGCGGTATGGCTTCGGTTTCAAGTTATCGATGCAATGCGCCAAAAACTGTCGAGTACTCGACATTTACGGCGCCAGAAATGGTATTGCGCAGAAATTACGGGGAAGAACGCCGACGATCCCGTTGATTTCTAGGGTCCTCAGAATGTCGGATAGTCGACGAAACAATATCTCAGCGCGCTAGAAGGCGGAGAATCGCTCCCAGCCCAGCATTTGACGCGACGAAGCATCGTCGAATCGTTCATGAAGCCTTGGATTGTCCGGTTACGGCCTAGTGCAGGGTGGCTTGGCCCGGTCGTTCGAACACCGGCCGCGGATGCTCGCCGGCCCAGGCGACCTCCCAGACGAATTTCGTCAGGCCCATGCCGGCGATCCACACCTCGGCGTCCACGCAGTCCATGCGCAGCAGGGTGAGCCGCGGGTCATGCGCGCCCTCGGGCAGCCAGGCGGCCACGGCGGCGTTCCAGTAACGGGCGATGCGGCGCCGGTCCTCGACCACGCAGAGCGCCCCGGCGACCGAGGCCATCAACTCGCCGTCCTGCACGAGGAAGGCGCTGCAGCCGCCGTCGCCCACGCTGCGCACCAGGTCGTTGTCGTTGCGCACGATGAACCACAGCCGTTTGCGTCGCCGCTCCACGAACGCGATCATCGGTTGCGCGTGCAGCCCCGACTTGGCGAGGTCCAGCATGCCGATCTGCCGGCGTTCGATCGCGTCCCACAGGCGGGCCTGGATCGCGTCGTCGTTCCGCCGGATGCCGGTCATGGTGGTTCCCCCGAACTCAGGCTTGCGCCGATCGCCGCCTCTGGGCGGACAACGCGGCGGCGCCGTTTTTTATTCCGTCAGCCCACTGTTCAGCGGGGGGCGATCATCGCCGACGACACCCAACCGCGGTTGCCGTTCTCGTCGTCGACTTCCCACCAGATGCCGTTCTTCTGACCCGTCGGGTAGACCATGTCGCCCGCGTTGAAGCCACGGACCTGGGCGGCCTGAGGCGAGGGCGTCTTTCGCATCACGATGGATTGCTTGACCAGATAGGCCTGGATGCCAGCGGCCTGGCTGGCCTGTTCGCCGGTCGGCGCGTCCTTTTGCATGTAGTGCACGAGGTCGACGAAGGCGTTGAAATAGGCCGCGGTCACGACCTTGCCGATATCGGTGTTGGAATAGCCGCCGCCGGCCGCCGCGGCGAAGCCGCTCCAGCCATAGCCGCCGCCGCCCGCCCCGAACGAGATGTCGGTCTTCTGGGCGGTGCCCTCGGCCACATAGAGCTGCTCGGTGGTGCGGGCGTCGACCAGGGTGATCAGCGCCTGGGCCTCGGACTTCTTGGTGTTGATGCTGCCGGCGATCGCGCCCAGGCCGCCCAGCCGCCGGCCGAAGGCCCCGGCCACAGCGCCGATGTTGTTGCCGCCGGAGTTGGAGTTGGAGTTCGCCAGGTCCGGCACGATGAAGAAGTCGGCCCCGGCCACCTGGCCCTTGCCGATGTTGGACCCGCGCCGCAGGTCGCCCGAGGCGCCGAGCGCGGCCTCCTCGTTGCGCATGGCCAGGCTGCCGTTGCGGTCGACGATGCGCAGGCAGTTCGAGCGCGACGCGAACAGCTTCAACAGGGTTTCGGGGTTCGACAGGCCAAGCCCGGTCCACCAGTCGCGCTGCGGCTCGCGGATCGCCGCGCGGCCCAGCGGTTTGGCGCACTGCGGCAGCTCCGGCGTGCCGGCCGGCTTCTTCTTGTCCATCCCGTACTGCGCGAAGGCCGGCTGGGCGGCGAGCACGCCGGCCAGCGCCAGGGCGGCGACGGACGAGGTGGCGAACGACAGTTTGCGCATGAAGGCCCCCCAGGCGATCAGAGTTATCCGGCGAACCTAGCCCTGCTGTGGCGCCGCTTCAATTGCTGTCGCGCTTGAGGCGAAGCCGCGCCCGCCACAGGTCGGCGCCCCAGAGCGCGGCCGCCAGGACGCAGCCCGCCAGGATGCCGCTGGTCAGGTCGCGCGTGACGGTCAGGCCGAGCGTCGTCAGGGTGACGGCCGCGGCCCGCCCGTCGCGCAGCAACCCCGCCAGCGCGGGCTTCTCGATCATGTTCCAGGCCACCAGCACCAGGACGCCGGCCAGCGCCGAGACGGGCACATAGCTCGCCAGCGGCGCCGCCAGGACCATGAAGGCCAGCAGGAACACCGAATGCAGCATGCCCGCGATCGGGCTGCGCGCGCCGGCCCGCACATTGGTGGCGGTGCGCGCGATGGTCCCGGTCACGCTCACGCCGCCGAACAGGGCCGAGGCCATGTTGGCGATCCCCTGGGCGATCAGCTCCATGTTCGAACGGTGCCGGCGTCCGGTCATCCCGTCGGCGACGACGGCGGAGAGCAGCGACTCGATCCCGCCCAGCAGGGTGAAGGACAGCGCGGAGGGCAGGACGGCCAGCAGTCCGGCCCAGGTGATCGCCGGCAGGTGCGGGGCCGGCAGGCCGTGCGGGATGCCGCCGAAGCGGCTGCCGATCGTGGCCACCGGCAGGTGGAAGGCGAGGGCCGCCATGGACGCCGCGGCGACCGCGAACAGCATCGAGGGCCACAGCGGCCGGACCCGCCGGATGCCGGCGGTGATGGCGATCACCGCCGCTCCGAGCGCGAAGGCCGCGGGGCTTGCCGTCGGCCAGGCGTGGGCCAGCGCCGGGACCTTGGCCAGGAAGGGACCGGGCTCCGGACCCGCCAGCCGCAGGCCGAACAGGTCCTTCAGTTGGCTCGTCAGGATGGTGACGGCGATGCCGGCGGTGAAGCCCACCGTCACCGCGTGCGGGAT
>Ga0105240_10001045_pt1 | contig 49181 bp, 38 predicted proteins | sample KBSC54metaG_FD_80426 | JGI IMG/M metagenome (GOLD analysis project Ga0105240, IMG submission 80426) | Corn rhizosphere microbial communities from Kellogg Biological Station, Michigan, USA - KBS C5-4 metaG | ecosystem: Host-associated > Plants > Roots > Rhizosphere > Soil | place: Michigan, USA... | reverse complement strand
TGGCTCCTCGGCGGTCGTTGGTCCGACGCACGCGGCTACTTCGACATCTTCTGTTGCTCACGCGCCATCAGTTGGTTCCGCGTTGGCTGCCGCTCCGGTGGCCTCAGCTGCTTCGGTGCCAGCGGGTGCTTTGACGCCTATCGTTGGTTCGACGCCCGGAGCTGGTTTGGCGCCTAGCGCTCCTTCGGCGCCAGCAGCCGGTTTGCCGTCTGCCGTTGCTTCGACGCCCGGAGCTGGTTTGGCGCCCGGAGCTGCTTCGACGCCCGGAGCTGGTTTGGCGCCTGGCGCTCCTTCGGCGCCAGGAGTTGCTTTGACATCTATCGGGCCGCCAGCGCCCGTGACCACTGCGAGCTCAGCGGTTTCTGTCGGGCCGGTCGCCGTGTCGCATGCACAATCTGGCGCGTCTCTCACCGGCACGGGATCGACGTCCGCGGCGGTAAGCGGCACGCCGGGCGGTGGCGAGCCAGCAGGACCAGCTGTAGCGGGCGCAGCTCCGTTGACACCTGCATCGGCGGTCGTTACAGCGCAGTCAGCCGTTTTCGGCCCGGCCACAGCGGACGCTGGTACGCCAAGCCGTGCTTTGGCTGGGGCGCTGACGGCGGCGCCGGGAGCGCCGGCAGCAGCATCTGTTACCGCGTCGCCGCCGTCCGCCGGCGCGGCCATGGCAACGCTGACCCCATCCCAGGCGGCGGCGCCGACGTCCTCTATGGCGCCCCGGCCCTCGACGCCCATGCAGACGGCCGACGACGACTCAGAGATCTATGAGCCGGTGGTGGCCGCTGCTCCCATGCCGACTGTTACTGCGGCAACATCATCGAGGCACGGCCCAAGCCTCGCATCCCTGGCTGCGCAGGGGTCAAAGCATGCGCCGACGCTTGCGTCTCTAACGTCGCCACCTTCAAAGCTCCCGCCGAATCTTGCAACGCTGGCAGCATCCGGGCCTCCTCCGCCATCCCCGTCAATTTCCACGGGTGAGGCGTCGACGACACCTTCGGCAGATCCATCTCCAACGGGCGCGTCCGCAACATCGCCCGGGCACGCCGCATCACTCGCATTGGCTGGCACCGTGGCAGTCTCTGCGCCTGTCTCGTCAGGGCCGAGTGCCTCTGCGTCCGCAGGTGGCACAGCGGTTGCCCCCAGCGCTCCGCCTCCACCGCAAGGTGCCAAGGTGACCGCGTACCCTCACTATGGCCAAAGTCTGGACCAGCAAGCGCGCGATCAATATGACTGTTACGCGTTCGGCGTAGCGCAGAGTGGCTTCGATCCCTTACGTACCGGGAGTAACGCCGGAGGTCCCGCACAGCTTGAATTCGCACGCGCGCGAGCTGCGTGCTATGAGTCTCGTGGGTATACCGTGCGTTGAAGCGCGCGCTTGGAGGCACATCTCCAGCCGTCTGCGATGTCATCGCCGGGTGCTACAGGCCCAGCCACATTGCTAGCCGCGCGGCCAGCAATCGCGCAATGAATTTAAACGGGTAGCCCGGGTAGCCAGGCACCGCTGTTTGACCCTCAGCGGGTATTGGCTTGAATCTTGTGCACAGCCCCAGCTCGGGAGTTGGCACCGCTCCGTCCACTCTGGAGCGGTAGATATCCACCCAATGCTTCCTATCATCGAACCCCAGAAACATGGCTGAGTGACAACAGGCCGCCACGACCCGCTTGGTAGATGAGTCGGGCTTGAGCTTGTAGCTCTGCAGGTACTCCTGGCCGCTCGTACAGTCGACCCGGTCCTTCCGGTAGATGACATAAGAGGTGCCCCCATCGGGACCTTTGACGAGCGGTGCGTCCGGCAATGACTCGATCTGGCGAGCTCCCGCCTGACAGTCGTCGCAGTAGCAGACTGCAGTGATGATAGGGGTGCCGGACATTCTGAGGACGACTGCGCCGCAGGCACACCGCGCCGTATTGTACTGTATCGTTGTTGACATGTTGAATCAGGAACTCCTGGCTGCCGTGCCCGGATAGTGGCCGTCGTCCCAAGGACGCCCCGTCGCCTCCCGCTCCGACACACTGTGGCAATTTTTTTTCGCAGCCAAGCGCACCGCCTTCGGAGTCCCCACGCTGTCCGCCACACGTGCAAGGGCGCCTAGGTGCGCTTGCGTAGATGCCGTCCGCTGGTCGCGTCGTTTCAGTACGCCGCATTCGCGTGGAGACGTGCGTGCATGTGGGCCACGCGCCTCACGAATAATTAGGTGCTTTGGCCAGATTTGGGCGGTTACCCCGAAGCATCTTTCGTGTTGGAATAGTCGGTGCACGTGAGTGATCCCGGAGGCATACGTTTGGCGTCCCGCACGCTCGACCAACACGAGTCCATGTCAAAGCAGCTCGGCAATATTCATGACCCTTTTTTCAAGCAAGTGTTGAGCGATCCCATGCTCGCCGGGACGTTCTTGCGCGAGCATTTGCCGCCTGAAGTCGCGGGCTTGCTCGGCCCCGAGCCGCCCGAGCCGGTACCGGGCTCATTCGTGGACGAGGATTTGCGCCAGCACCACTCCGACTTGCTTTTTCGTGTTCAGCTCAAAGACCAATCCCTCGAGGCGTATGCCTACGTGCTTATGGAGCACAAGAGCGCGCCTGATCGCGGGGCGCGCTTGCAACTATTGAGGTATGTGGTCCGCGTGCTCGTTCAGTGGTACGAGCAGAACAACCGGCAGTTACCATTGCCTCCAGTGCTTCCCCTGCTGACGCACCAAGGGCCCGAAGGCTGGAGCGTCTCGTGCGAATTCACGGATCTGTTCGGTTCCGTGCCGGACGTGCTGCGATCGTACTTACCTTCGTTTCAACACGCGTTGATCGATTTGGCTCCGATGGATGACCGCACATTGTCGGGCGAAGTGCGGTTGCGCGCGTTCTTGAAGGCATTAAAATACAGCCGGCGCGCGGATTTTGCCGATCGCATCAATATCGTCCTGGCAGAGGTGCCAGTGCTGGACAACAGGGATCTGTATGTAATCCTAACGTATCTGGAAGGGCCAATGGCAGCAAACAACATATCGATAGAAGAGACGATGGAGCGAATCGACCCGGAGCGGAACGATCTGGTTCCCGGATGGTGGTACGGTCGACGCTATTACGAGAAGGGTCTTGCTGAAGGTGAGGCAAGAGGTGAAGCGAAAGGCGAGGCAAGAGGCGAGGCAAGAGGTGAAGCCAAACTGTTGACGTGTCTGCTCGAGAGACGTTTCGGCACTGTCTCTGACTCTGTTCGGCAGCGCATTGCTTCTGCGGATGTCGGATGTATCGAGGCATGGGCCCAACGTGTCCTCGACGCACCCGATCTGCAATCCGTCTTCGACGCGAATTGACTCTTGCCGTGCGCTGCTGCCGGGGCGCCTCTCGGCTCGCCACATGGACGAGACACGTGCCGCGACGCACCGATGAAGCTCAGAAAGCGCAGACGCAGGCGCGGCGGCTGGAACCTTCGCATCGGCCAACCATTAGGTTGACAACTGTCACTATCAAGCCGGTAAGGAGGTTGTCATGGGTTTCGGTCGAGGCGTTTTGCTGTGGCTGTTAGGCGTGCCGATCCCCGTTATTTTGCTGCTTGCAATGTGCTCGCACCATTGATAACCGCCGCGGCAGGGTCATGACGGCAATGTCGCGGCGATCTTGCGGATCTCCTCGGGCGAGTGCTCGCCGGCAAGGGGCGTACCGGGCATCAGGTGTCTGCCCTTGTCCAATCCACCGATGAGCACAGGCTCGAAACCAATCTCCCGAATCAGCCCCGAAGCCACCTGAATCGCTTCTTTGTCGTCGCCCGCAATCGGCATGCCGACTTTGCCCGGGGCCTCGTGCGCCTGGCCCATTCGAGCGGCTCCGACTGCATTGAACGCGCGCACGATCCGCGCGCCGGGCAGCAGCTCCGCGGAGACACGCCCTGCGCCTTGCTCGCGCGCCCGGTTGGCGATCTCACCATCACGTTGTGGGAAGGGGTTGCAAGCATCGATCACCACCTTGCCCTTGATCGAGCCCCCCAGAGACTTGCCGAGGTCTGGCAGCGCCCCATAAGGCACCGCGAGTACGAGAACCTCTCCAAACGCAGCGGCCTCGTTTGGCGTCCCGGCGTGAGCGTTTGCTCCAATGCCGGCAGCCAGCTGTTTGTCGTGCTCGAGATTGCGCGAAGCGAACATGACTGGGTGTCCGGCGTTGGCCCAGACCCGCCCGAGCGCACTGCCAACATTGCCGGAGCCGATCACTCCAATTTGCATCTTCTTGTCGCCCGGGGCGGCAAAAACACTGCCCAGCAACAAGGGGTGGATCGCGGCAAAAGCGCCGGCCGCCTTGAGAATCTCACGCCGACGCAGAGCGCGAACATCGCATCCTTTCATTGCAGTCTCCAGCCTAAACACCCAGGATGCCGCTGCCGGCGGTGTTCCCGCAAGAGGCGGCCGCAACGGAATGGGCGTACAGTGAGGGTGATGAATCGGCGAACGTTCATCCACTCTGCGGGCGCCGCAGGCTTGAGTCTCAGCGGCGGGCTGGGCCTGGCCGGCGCCGGGGCCGGCCTATCTCCAGTGGTCCGGGTGTTGGAGGACTCACCGCGGGAGCGGCTTCCAGGTGAGCTGGTCCGCCTGATCCGGACGGGCCTCAGTCACGAGGACCTGACCACGGCGCTGTTTCTGGCAACCACGCGCAACGTCCAGCCCTATCCCGATGTGGGTTTCAAATACCACTCCGTCATGATGTTGCGGTCGGTCTTCCTGACCGCGCAGCATGCGCCTCCTGCCGAAAGATGGTTGCCTGCTATCTGGGCCGCGGACTATTTAAAGGATACCCAGGCCCAGGAGCGGGCGAGCAGTGGCTGGCAGATGTCGCGCCGGGCCCCGAGCAACAATGCCAATCCGGACGGGGCACGCCGGGCGCTGACCGCGGCGCTCGATAAATGGGACCGCGATGCGGCCGATGCGGCAGTAACCAACTACGCTCAGTCCGCCGATTTGACCGAGATCTTCGCGCTACTGTTTCCCTATGGAGCACGCGACCTCAGGGAGATCGGCCACAAAGCCATCGCGGTCTGCAATGCTCACGGCCTCCTGACATTGTTGGGCGGCGCCCCGCTCATGCCGGTACTGCGCTCCACTGTGGCCGCCCTATTGAACAGTGAAGGCCAGCCCGATCCGGCGACTCACGACCTGACTCCCGATCGGCCGTGGCGCCGCAACCGCGAGCGCCTCCATCAGATCCCACCTTCCTGGCGGGCAGGCCGCGATGATCCGGGCGCACGGATCGAGCTGCGCGCAGCGCTTTACCGAACCTCCGCGGAGGAGGCCGGCGGCGTCGTAGTCAAGATGCTACAGCGTGGGATTTCTCCCGACGCCATCTGGCAAGTCATGTTTGACACCGCCGCCGAGCTTCTCATGCACGAGCCCGGGATCGTGCCCCTCCATGCGCAAACGACGGCCAATGCATTGCACTACATTTATCGGGTCTGCGACAACGAACAGACGCAACAAATGACACTGTTGCAATGTGCCGCATTCGTGGCCATGTTTCGCGAGATGACCCGCGCGAGGGAGGCAGATCTCGAGCTGCAGAAACTGGAGCCGCTGCCGCTCGAGCGCAGGCCGGAAGAGCGGCTCGAGGAGATTTTCTCGGCGCTGTCCGCAGGACATCGGGTGCAAGCCGCGCGTGGATCCTTGGGCTATCTGCGCGATGGCGGCGATGCGGACAAACTCATCGCCACCGCGCGGCATCACCTCATTTACGGAGCACAGGAAGCTCACGATTACAAGTTCACCGCAGCCATCCTCGACAACCTGGCGCAATTTTCTGATCCGGGATGGCGTGCGCGGTTCTTGAGCGCCGGGATGGCGTACTTCAAGGCGCCCCGCACGCAACCCGTGCCGCTCGTCGCAGAAACCTTGCAACTCCTTGCATAGGAGTTAGGGACCGCGGCCGCCCGCAACAGGGTCACGTCACGTCTGGAGATTTAAGCCCCTCCCGGAAGAGGCAGGTCGGCTACAATCCTCCGAGGCGATGCTTCTACGAGACCCGGATGTTATTGGTTCCAGAACGCAAGACTTTGCCAGCGGGACGGTTGCGCTGGCGCATTGGCGGCCTGCTCGGTGTGGGGGTGCTGATCAACTACTTCGATCGCATCAGCATCTCCGTCGCGGCTCCGCAGCTGCAGGCCACTTTCGGGCTCAGCGATGGCGATCTCGGCTTGCTGTTGAGTGCGTTCTTCTGGAGCTACGCCCTGATGCAGATCCCGGCCGGCGTGCTGCTCGACCGGTTCGGGGTGACCCGCATCGGGCGCTGGAGCGCGTTTCTGTGGGCGGTCGCCTCGCTCCTGACGGCTTGCGCCACCGGATTCGCCGGGATTTTCCTGGCGCGCCTGCTGCTGGGTGTGGTCGAGTCGCCGAACTTTCCGGCGAACTCGAAGGCGACGGGCTACTGGTTTCCGCGCGCGGAGCGCGCTCTGTCGACTTCACTGTTCGACGCGGCCGCGAAGTTCTCGAATGTCATCGGCGTACCCCTCATCGCGTTGGCGGTCGTGCACCTGGGGTGGCGCTGGGGGTTCGGGCTGAGCGGGTTGCTGAGCGTGTTTTACTTTATTGCTTTCTGGGCTATTTATCGCGATCCCAGCCAGCATCCGCAGCTGACCCGGGAGGAGTGGCACTACATTACCACCAATGGCGCGACACCGGATGGTCAGGTGTTGGCCAAACCCGCGCGCATGCTCGGGTACCTGCTGAGCACGCGCAAGGTGTGGGGCCTGTCACTCGGTTTTGCCGCCTACGGCTACTGCCTGTACCTGTTTCTGACCTGGCTGCCCGGATATCTCGTGCAGACCATGCATCTGAGCATCCTCCAGTCCGCCGGCTTCGCCGCCATTCCGTGGGCTTGTGCGTCCGTGTCCGATCTCCTCGTGGGCGGTTGGCTGATCGATCGCCTGATCTCCAAGGGGCTGGATGAGACCCGCGTGCGCAAGACAGTGTTGCTCGTCGGCATGTGCTTCGGACTGGCGGTGTTTGGCGCGCGGACCACGACGGATCCGATCGTTGCGACCGCCTGGATTTCGGTGGCGCTGAGCGGGCTTGCAGCGGCAGCCCCCGTGTGTTGGTCCCTACCATCCTTGATCGCACCACGCGGCGGCACAGGCACTGTGGGGGCGATCATGAATTTCACGAACAATATGAGCGGCGTGGCAGCGCCCATCGTGACGGGTTACATCATCGGCCGGACCCGATCCTTCTCGAGCGCGTTCCTGGTCGCCGGCATCGTGCTGCTGCTCGGCGTGGCTTGCTTCGTGTTTCTTCTCGGTCGTATCGAGCCCGTACCCGATCTCGAGCCCGAGACGTGATTTCTCAAAGGCTGAGCCGTCGGAAGATGCCTTCCGGGATGCTCCGGATGATGAGCATGATCAAGCGCCAGAACCCGGGCAGGTAAACGACTGACGCTGGTCGGTCGATGGCCCGCACGATGCCAAGCGCGACCTGCTGCGGTTTCGCCCAGAGGAAGCCCTTGCGGAACCCGGCGGTCATCGGCGTGTCCACGAACCCCGGCTGTATGGTGATTACCGCCACCCCCGATTTGTGAAGCCTCTGCCGCAGGCCGGACAAGAAAGCGGTGACGAGCGCCTTGGCGCTGCCGTAGACGTAATTGCTCTGGCGGCCACGATCGCCGGCTACCGAGGAAATGACCACGATCGTACCTGCACGCTGCTGCTCGAACCGGTTGGCGATGATTGTCAGGAGTGTGACGACCGATACGCCGTTATTCCCGATCTCTCGGGCCGTGAGGACGGCAGAGCGCTCGCATTCTTTCTGGTTGCTCAGGGTGCCGTGCGCGACGAGCACCGTGTCCAATCCACCCATGAGACCTTCAGCTTCGTCCAACACACGCTCGTGGGATCCGAGGTCATTGGCATCCAGCATAGCCGTCCCGACTTTCGCAGCGCCACGCACCTGGAGGTCCGCCGCGATAGCGGCGAGGGCGTCCGCGCGACGTGCCGTCAGAAACAGAGTATCGCCCCGTTGCGCAAGCAGCCGCGCGGTGGCTTCCGCGATCGCTGAGGTTGCGCCGACGACCAGGACCTTTCTCACGCGCCCTCCGTCACGCGCCGCCAGAAGGTCGACGAGCAGCGTGGGTCGATGAAGGGGACGAACTCGGCCCAACGGGGATAGCCGTCACGAAAAAGAGTGCCCGGCATGCGGCCATCCTTGGCGGGATACAACCGGCCGCCGGCAGCGTGGATGATCGAGTCGAGCTGACGGAACAAATGCTCGAGTTGCTCGCCCCGGTTGGGGAAATCCAGGGCCAGCGTGATACCTTCGCGCGGAAATGACAGCATGCCCGGAGAGCGCCGGTCCCCGAAGACCTTGAGGACCGCGAGGAATGAGCCCTGGCCGCTCACCGCTATGGTCTCGAGTAACTCGGCGATGGCGTCCCGGCCGCCTTGCCCTGGTACGACGCACTGGTACTGGTAGAGGCCCTGCGGACCATACAGGCGATTCCAACTCCTGATGCCGTCCAGCGGATAGAAGAAGGATTCGTAGTGCTGCACGCTGCGGCGGCGCTTACCAGGCTGCCGGTGGTAGTAGAGTGTGTTGAAAAGGCGCAGAGTCAGGTTGTTGACGAGCGAGAATGGCGGGGTGAGCGGTACGCTCAGTTGGCGCGCCGCCCCCGCTGACCGCAGCAACTGTGGCGGCGCGGCCATGGAGTTCGCTCGTTGCAACAATCCGCGGCCGAGTTGTTTGCCGCGGCTCACACAGTCGATCCAGGCCACTGTGTATTCGTAGTCGCGGTCCGATTCGGCGCACAGCGCGAAGAATTCCTCGAGGTTCGCGAACCGGATGGTTTCGATCTCCATGAGCGGGCCCGGAATGCGCTGCAGCTGCAATTCGGCCCAGGTAATGACGCCGGTCAAGCCGAGCCCTCCGGCGGTGGCGGCAAACCATTCGGGATTCGTCTCGGGCGAACACAACAAGCGCTGTCCGTCCGAGCGCAGGAGCTCCAGGCAACGTACCCAGTTTATGAACGTGCCGGCGCGGTGATGGTTCTTTCCATGGACGTCATTGGCGATGGCTCCGCCGACTGTCACGAAGCGCGTACCGGGCGTGACGGGGGGAAACCATCCGGTCGGTACCACGAGCTGCAGAATGTCGGCCAACAAGATACCGGCTTCGCACGCCAGGACTCCGGTTTGCGGATCGAAGCGGATGAACCGGTCCAGGGCTCGAGTCTCGAGCAGGGCGCCGCCGAGATTCAGGCAGCTGTCGCCGTAACTGCGGCCATTGCCGTAGGGCAGGATGCTCTGTCCGGGCGTGCCGTCGGGGAAGCGATCCAGCCGACTCCTCAGCCGCAGCAGGGCATGTTGGGCGTGGATGACGTTTCCCCACGATGACACGAGTTGCTCGGGCATTTGCTCAGACCGCCAGTGCCACGGTGATCGCCGCCGCGAGCCCTATGGCCAGGCTCTGGCGATCCTTCAGCGCGAAAAGCACCGGGTCGTCGTGCACGGCTCCGCGTTGCGCCATCATCCAGATCCTGCTGATCCAGTAGAGCATCAATATACACAACATCCAGACGAGCTTCGGCCGGTGATAGAGTACGCCGATCTCGGGTGAGTTGATATACAAAGCCAGCACCAACACGCTGAGGTAGCCTGCCGCGCTGCCCAGGCTTTGCAGGACACTGAGGTCCTCGACGCGATAGCCCCGTCCGGCTGCCTGCAGCCCGTTTTGGCGACGCAAGTCATTTAGTTCGGCGAAGCGCTTCACGAAGGCGAGACTCAGGAACAGGAAAACGGAGAATAACAGCATCCAGAATGACAGTGGCACATCGACCGCGGCGGCGCCAGCGATGATGCGCAGGGTGTACAAGCCAGCCAACGCCAGAGCGTCAATGAGCATGAAACGCTTCAAATAGAAGGAGTAGGCGGTCGTCAGGGCGAAGTAGGTGGCCAGTACTTCGGCAAATCTCGGGGGCAGGAATATTGCAATGGCCACCGCCAGCGCCAGCAGACCCGGTACCATTGCCAGACCCACGCCGATCGACAGATCGCCGGCAGCGAATGGCCGCTTGGACTTGCGTGGATGCGCGCGATCGGCTTCCAGATCCAACAAATCATTCAACACATACACCGACGAGGCACACGCGCAGAATGCCAGGAAAGCGAGCCCGGAGTTAGCCAACACGCGCGCATCGCCGAGGCGATGCGCTGCCAACAAGGGGACGAGAAGCAAGGTATTCTTTGCCCATTGATGGGGACGCAGGGCCCGAACGGCAACGCATGCTTGCGTCGCGGTCGCCGCGTGGGAGCTTTGGTTCGCGCAGTGCTCGAACTTTCCCGCGCCGAAGTGCTCGACGAGTCCCGCGGCCCCGCCCTGGCCGGGGAGCACTCCTGCAAAGACCTTCAGATGTGCGGCGACCGGCGCGGCAAGGGGCTCGTTCGCCGCCGCGCAGAGCCACAACGGACGGCCGGCTTCGTACTCCATCTGCAGCCGGTCGAGGAGTTTCCGATCGTAGGCAAGGGCCGTGGGGCTGATCGACACCCGTGCGGTCACCGCGGCTTTGAAAAAGGCTTTCCCGCGCAAAAGCCAAAATGGGACGTAGAAAGCGTAAAGCGGGTTGCGCTTGATGAGGACCAGCAACGATTCCAGCAACAGATCGCTGCGGACCAGCGTGCCATCCAGATCCACGCACAGGGGCGTGGTCGGCGGGGGAGGTGCTTGCGCGATGGCCATGGGCTGCCCGGAGCTCGCAGGGAGACTGGGCCTATTGTAGATCACGCATACAAGTCTTTGGCCTCGACCTGGGGCAAGCGGTCAAGGGTTCGCTGACTGCGATGGGCGAGCTTGGCCTTGTACATGCTTTCATCCGCGCTCCGCAAAAGAGCATCCACGTCTTTGCCGTCGAGCGGATAGAGGCTCGCCCCCAGGCTGGCACTGACGGACAGCCTCTCTTTGTTGATCTCCAGGGGTTCGAGGAGCGCCCTCGCGATAGCGCTTGCAATCTGTCCTGCCTCACCCCGATCGCCGATGCCGGGCAGGGCGATCACAAACTCATCGCCGCCGACCCGGGCCACGGCATCGGTGCGGCGGACGCTGCCGACGAGTTGTCCGGCTACATGCTGCAAGACGAGGTCGCCAGTGGCGTGCCCGTACGTATCGTTGATTTCCTTGAAGCCATCCAGATCCAGGTAGAGCAGGGCCAGCGAGCCGCCGCCGACCCGCAGCAGCTGGCCCATGCGCTCGTACAGGGAGGCGCGATTCAACAGGCCGGTCAGGGAATCATACTGGGCCCGGAACGCGAGTTGCTCGTACAAGCAACGACGCTCCACCGCCAGGCTCGCCAGGCGTCCCCAGGACTCCAGCAGTCGCTGTTGGGAGTGAGAGTCGGCGGAGGCCTCGCGCAGCAGTGAAAGGATGATACCGACGCGTTGTGAGTCGTATACGACCGGAACCGCGCGATAGCGCATGGCGCGGGTACTGGTCATCGATTCGAGCGCCAGGCTCCACGCAGTCGAGCAGGAGAGGCTCCCGAGCGGCGCTGCTGTCAGTGTCGTGCGGATGGATTCCAGGGCCAGGTTGTCGCATGCCTCCGCCAGTGCATGCGGAAATCCGGGATACAACGCGATCGGCTCGTCACCGGGCACTGCGATGCGGATTGCGCACAAGGAGCCCGGAAAATGGGCTGCAACCGTCTGCGCCATCACCGCCGCGACGCTCTCCAGAGGTTGATCGTTTGCGACTAGCTCCAGGATGGCCTTGCGATCTTGCTCGAGTCTCTCCGCCTCGCGCGCGACCCGTGCGGAAGCTTCCGCGGCGGCACGCTCCTGCTCCGCTGCGACGATCATGTCCTTTTCAATCGTAACGTCGATCATCGCGCCGGTTGCTTGCGTGCGCGGGCCGGTACTTTGCTCGAAGCCCCACTGACTGCGCATCCAACGCACCGCACCGCTCGGCAAGACGAGCCGAAACTCGTTCTGGAGCGCGTTTCCTTGCAGATCGCGACCGTCCGGATTCGACCAGAGCGCATCGCGATCGTCCGGATGAACCATTGCCGCGAATTCCGCCCGGGTCAGCTGGAACTTGGACGGCGGCCGCTCCATGAGCGCGGCAAGGCCTTCCGACAGTGTAATCACCTGCTTCTGCAGGTCCGCCTCCCAGATGCCGAAGCGAGCGAAGCGCTCGGCGAGACTCAGGCGCTTCAACGCAGCGGTGAGTTGCTTTTGGGCGCGGATGCGTTCGATGGCATTACCGGCGAGCTGGCCGGCCACCCGGGCCAGGCGCAGCTCATCCGGGCGCGGGTTGGAGATGTGGTGCCGGTAGATGGCGAAGGTGCCGAGCACGGATCCCTTCGAGTCGCGAATCGGTTGACTCCAACAGGAGCGCAAGCCATGGCTCAGGATGAAATCCCGCGCGGCCGCGAAACGCGGATCGGTCGCGATGTCCGGCACCACGACCGTCTCGTTGCGATAGGCGGCGCTCCCGCAGGCACCCACGTCCGGACCGATCTCCAACCCGTTCGCCGCCTGCAAATACGCCTGCGGGACGCTGGGGCCCGAAGCGACCAACAGGCGCCGCCGATGCTCCTCGTCGAGGAGCATGATCGTGCAGAGCGACTCGGGCGAGATCCGCTCGATGGCTGCCGTGAGCGTATTCAAGACATCGCCCAGCTCGGCGCCGTTCGCCACGAGCTCCAACATCCGTTGTTCGGTCTCGGTCACCAGTGCGGAAGCGGCCAGGTCCTCCGGCTGCGCGACGTTGGCCTTCGAGCTGCGGCAGCCGAGAAACCAGCCGACCGCGAAAACGAGCGGTGCGAAGAGCACGAGAGAGAGCAAGACTTCAAACTTCATGTTTCCCGACCCTCGTCATCCCTGGCTTTCTTGGGTACGGTGCAACAGACAAACCGACGTGCCTTTTAGCAAAGCGCGCTCGCGCCCTACCACGACGCAGGCGCACTTTCGGGATGGATCGCGGGCAGCTGCGCGATACTGTGATCCATGTATCGGGTCGCGCTGTCGCCAGGCGCTAGCTGGACACTGCGATAAGTAAGCAGGGAACGCCGCCGGCGGAAGTGGCGATGAGCGGCGCGGTCATTGCGACAAAGGTCTCGCGGCGGCGGTCGCTCTGGTCGACCGCCCCATTAGTTCAGTAAGACGCGAGGATTTGCGAAATCCTCCAATGCTTCGATTCCAGGGCAACGCATGCTACGGTGATCGCATCCGTGCCCATGGCTACCGCTCGCAACAACAACCTGTCGGCTGAGCAACTCCGCAGCGAGCTGGGGGCGCGTTTTCAGCGCCCGCTGATGACCTTTTTCCTACGCCGCATCAAAGACCGCTCGTTGGCGGAAGATCTGACGCAGGATGTCTTACTCAAGGTTGTCCGTGCATCCGAGCGTGGCCAGATAGCGCGAGCGGACAGCTACGTCTTCAAGGTCGCCATCAATCTCCTCCGTGATCACAGGCGCCGTGCCCTGCGTACAGGTCCTGCCATCTTTCTTCCCCTCGAGGAAGACCTGGATGGTCAGCTCGAAAGCCAATTGGTGGAGGCAATTTCCCCGGAGCGCGTCTTACTGAGTAAGGACTCCCTTGCGGACGTGCTGCGTTCCCTGGAGGAGCTGGGCGACCTGACGCAGAAGATTTTCATCTTGTTCCGGCTCGAAAATATGAAGCAGAAGGACATCGCCGCCCTCTATGGGATAGGGCAGAGCACCGTCGAGAAGCACGTTGTGAAGGCTGTAGTCCATCTGGCCAAGCGCTATGGACATGACTGAGAGCAACACCTGCCGCCTGACCCAGGCTGCGGCTTGGCGCGTTCGTCTGGCTGAGAGTGACCTGGACGGGTGCCCGGAGCTCTCCGCCTGGCTTGCGGCGGACGAGCGCAACGCGGCCGCCTGGAAGCGGGTACGGGATGATTGGTCCCTGTTCGGTGAGCATGCGAATTCGCCGGAAATCCTCGAGCTCCGCGCCGCGGCCCTGGCGCATGCCCACGAAGCCGGACAGAGCCGATGGGTGCGGTCCCGGCGGTTCGCGATCGCCCATCGAATCGGCATTGCGGCCGGAATACTGATGGCCGTGGTCGGCGGATTGCTCTACTACATGAAGCAACCGGACGTCTATACCACACGTGCCGGCGAGCGCCGGGTGCTGACGTTGGCCGACGGATCGCAGGTCGCGCTCGATTCGCGCAGCGAAGTCAGGGTGCAATACTCCTCCCGCGCGCGCGAGTTGACCCTGACCAATGGGCAGGCACGTTTCGACGTGGCCCGCGACATCGAGAGGCCGTTCTCCGTCACCGCCGACGGCCACAAGGTCATCGCGATGGGCACGTCTTTCAACGTGGACCTGTTCGGCCCTAGTCTTCTCGTGACCCTGATCGAAGGTCGCGTGGTCGTATCATCGACACCTGCGTTGATCGAGCTGACCCGGGTCGACACACCGGTCCCGCGGATCACGCTCGATGCCGGCGAGCAAGTCGTGTTCTCGCCCAGGACACCGCCGAGTGTTGCGAGAGTCAATCTTGGCCAGGCGACGGCTTGGGAAAACGGGGAAGTCGTATCGGATAACGATTCGCTGGCGACTATCGTCGCGCGCATGAACCGGTACGCACAACACGCCGTGATCATCGGCGACGCCCAAACCGGCGAGCTGCGCCTCAGCGGTGTTTTTCATACTGGCGATACGGAGGGTTTCGTCAGTACGATCGTTGCATATTTGCCAGTACGCGCAGAGCAGGAGATGGACGGCGCGATACGCCTGACGCATCGATGAGGGAGGATTTTCCGTAAGGCGGCGTCTGTATTCATTGTGGGCCCGGATTGCGTGGGCTCCGCAATGACTACTGAGGGGGAAAGGAATGGTCATTAGAAAGCAACGGAAGCGCACTGCCTCCGGTCTGGCGGCCGCCTGTGCGGCGGGTGTGTTGAGCTCGGGGGTTGCGCACGGCCAGGATCGCAGCTATCACTTCGAGATAGCCAACCTGTCGCTCTCGCAGGCACTGCGCAATTTCGCGCATGTCTGCGGCCAGGAAGTAGTGTTCACCGAAGATATCGTGCGGGGACAGGCGATTTCCCTGCAAGGCGACTACACCGTGCAGGGTGCACTCGACCGGATGCTGCAAGGGACTGATCTCATCGCCGAGCGCTCGGTCTCGGGTGTGATCATGATTCGCCGACGGGTGCGCGACACGGGTGCGGACGTGCGCGCACTGATGGGTTTCGGGCGAACCGCCTCCATTGCGGCTTTTCAGGTCAACACGGCCTCAGTGGCCGCTGAGCCGCAGGCTTCTGACGCGGCACGAACGCCGCAAGCGTCCGTGGCGCCAGCCACCTCCGGCGAGATCCAGGAAGTGGTTGTGACCGGTCTGCGGCAGTCGCTGATCAGCGCCGAAACCATCAAGCGCGACTCTCTGGGAATTGTCGACGCGATCGCGCCTCAGGACATCGGTAAGCTCCCGGATGCCAATCTGGCTGAGTCGCTGCAGCGAATCACCGGCGTGTCCATCGATCGCTCCGGCGGCGAAGGCGCCTTTGTGACAGTTCGCGGTTTCGGACCCGAATTCAACACCGTGCTGGTGAACGGGCGCCAGATTGCAACACCTACCGATCCCAGTCAGGCCAGCGGCCGCGCTTTTTCCTTCGATACGCTCGCCTCCGAGCTGATATCCGGTGTCGAGGTCTACAAATCGGCAGTGGCGCGGCTCCAGTCCGGCGGCGTGGGCTCGACCATCAACATCAAGACCGCACGGCCGTTCGATTACAGTGGCTTCAAATTCGCCGGCTCGACCGACGCCAACTACGAGGAGAATTCCAGTAAGGCCGCGCCGGATGCCTCCTTTCTCCTCAGTGACCGGTTTGCTGACGGTCGGTTGGGCGTGCTGCTCTCGGGCAGCTATCAGCTCCGCAAGGACCGGCTGAATCAAGCGCAAACCGACGGCTGGATCGTCAACGGTGGGACGCCCCCTGCAGTCATCAATGCAGGGGCGGGCGTGCAGGTCACACCGTCAAACCCGCAAGGCAATCTGTTCATTCCGCAAAACTTCGATACCAAGGTAACGTTCGAGAATCGCCAACGGATCGGCGGCACCCTGGTGCTGCAGTACCAGCCGAATGACGCTCTGGTAGTCACGGCAGACGCGCTTTTCTCGCGCTTCTCCGATACCACGGACGCGCGCTCGTTCGGTCATTGGTTCACCCCGTCAAACTTGAGCAACGTCGTGACCGATGCCAACGGAACGGCCATCGACATGACGCAGGGTGTCGGCATGGCGTCCGATTTCCACGACAAGAAGTTCGACAAACAGACCTACATCGGCTTGGGCGGCCTCAACGCGGCCTGGAAAATCTCCGATCGCGTCGAGCTCGATCTGGATGGCAGCTTCTCGCGCGCGCGGGAGCTGCCCAACGGTGGCGCCGAGAGCGAGCTCGCGTTGCTCGGTTATAACGGTCAGACGATCAGCTATCACTCCGACGGCGCGATCCTGCCTTATACCACCGGCTTCGTGAAGCCTACGACCGGTCCGAATGCCGGTGTCGCGGGCGGTACGCATCCGCTTTTCCAACATGTCATGCTTTATCGTGGCTATGGCACTCAGGACACCATCGGCCAGTTGCGTGCGGACCTGGAGTTCAAGGGCGACGATCCGAACCAGGGACTGGTCGATCTGAAGGTCGGCGGCTACTACTCGCACGACAACAAGGACACGGCACTTTTCTCGAATGACGGCGGATCGGGCTGTACGACCTGCGGCTACAACCTCCCTTCGCCACCGGGATTCCCGATCGGTGTCTTCGACGCGGGCGGCAATTTCCTCTCGGGCATCAGTGGCGCGAATCGCCTGACGACCCAGTGGCTCACGTTTGATGGTCCTTCGTTGTTCAACGCCATCACCCTGCAGCAACAGGCGCTGACTCCCGGCTTTACTACGTTCGCGCCGCCCAAGGTGAACGACTCATTTGTCCAGGAGCGCGTCTACGGCGGCTATCTGGAAGCGGTGTTCGGCGGCAGCCTGGTCGATCGGCCCTTCAGCACGGTGGTGGGTGTGCGAGTCGAAAACACACAGGAAACCGTCAGTGGTCTGGCGACTCAGTTCACAGCCCTGACCAGGCTGGCCAATGATCCGACGCAATACGGCGTTGCGACAGCTGGTACCGGCACTACATCCAGCTCGAACAGCTATACCGACGTTCTGCCGACGATGTCCTTCAAGTGGAAGTTGCTGGACGATTTCATAGCGCGTTTCGCAGCGTCGCAGACCATGACCCGTCCGACACTCGACCAACTATCGCCGGTAACGACACTGGTGACCTTGCGGCCGGGAAACTTCGCGGCATCCAGCGGTAACCCCGATCTGAAGCCATTCAGATCCAGTAACCTCGATATTTCGTTCGAGTACTACTACGGTGATTCGAACTATGCCTCGATCGGCGGCTTCTACAAGAACGTCAACAACTTCATCGTCCTGAACCAGACGACGGGGACCGTGCGGAGCGCTGCCGGCACCCCTCTGTTGGATCCCGCCAGCGCAGCTCCGGCCCAGTTCACCATCACTGCGCCCGCGAACGGGCAGACAGCAACCGTGACCGGAATAGAGGCGGCACTGCAGCACTCCTTCTGGGACACGGGTGTCGGCGTGCAGCTCAATGGTACCTATGCGCACAGCGACAAGACGCTGAATCCGGCCGACCTGACCAACAAGTTCGCCCTGACCGGTCTGTCAAATTCGGCCAACGCCGTATTGTTCTACGACAAAAACAAGATCGAGGCGCGCATGGCAGTGAACTGGCGTGATCACTTCCTGCAGCTACTGTCGCCTCCGCCGTTGAACGGCGCCGGACAGGCTGTGACACAGGTGCGGGCACGCTACCAGTTGGACGCGAGTGCCTTCTATCATTTCAACAAAAACTTCGCGGTGTTCGCGGAAGGCGAAAATCTGACGAACACGTATGTCTTGAAGTTCGCCTATTACGAGAATCAGTTTCTCTATGCGGAAGACAGTGGCCGCCGGTTCAAGCTTGGCGTTCGCGCCCAGTTCTGATCCGGTCCTATTGACGCCTGCGGCCTGGCGCGCTTAAAAACTGAACATGGGACGTCCGGTTCGATCGATTTGTATTGTCGGTGGCGGTACTGCCGGGTGGCTTACCGCCGCTATCATTGCGGCACGCCATGGTGGGCAAGCCGGCTGCGGACTGCAGATCACGCTGATCGAGAGCGAGGCCATCGGCATCATCGGTGTGGGCGAGGGCACCTGGCCGACCATGCGCTCGACCCTGAAGAAGATCGGGATTTCGGAAACCGACTTCTTGCGCGAGTGTAATGCGTCATTCAAGCAGGGCGCGAAGTTCGCACGTTGGGTAACTGGCCGAGAGTCCGATTTCTATTATCACCCGCTCATGTTGCCGGAGGGCTTTCCGGGCCTCGATCTCGCGCCTTTCTGGACGAAATTCTCGGACGAGCACGCGGATGCCCCGTCGTTCTCGGACGCCGTCTGCTTTCAGGAAGCGATTTGCGAGCTGGGTCTCGCACCCAAACTGATCACGTCGGCGGAGTATGCCGGGGTCGCCAACTACGCCTATCACCTGGACGCGGGACGCTTTGCCTCCTTCATCCGTGAGCATTGCGTCAAGAATCTCGGGATCCGGCACATCGTCGACGACGTGACTGGGGTCGTTCAAGACGAAACGGGCGATCTTGCCTATGTAGAGACCGGCAAGTCGGGCCGGCTAGGCGGTGACCTCTTCATCGACTGCTCGGGATTTCGCTCCTTGTTGCTTGGCGGAACGTTGGGCGTACCGTTTCAATCCTGCAGCGATGTTTTGTTTATCGATCGGGCGCTGGCGGTACAAGTGCCCTATGAAAACGAGCAGAGCGCGGTTGTCCCGCATACCTTGTCCGTTGCGCAGCGAGATGGTTGGATCTGGGATATCGGGCTGCAGAACCGGCGCGGTGTAGGCTACGTCTTTTCGAGCAGTCATACGACCACAGAGGCTGCTCTCGAGGTGTTGCAGGCTTATGTCGGGACCCGTCACCGGGATCTGCAGCCCAGGGAAATCAAGATCGTTCCCGGACATCGTCAGACGTTCTGGAAGCGTAATTGCGTCGCGGTGGGCCTGTCCGCGGGTTTTCTGGAGCCGCTGGAAGCGTCCGCTCTGGTGCTGATAGAGCTGACTGCGGACTTCATCAGCACCATGATGCCTGCGACCCGCGAGAATATGGATATCGTCGCCAAGCGCTGCAACGAGACAACCCACTATCGGTGGGAGCGGATCATCGACTTCCTCAAGCTCCACTACATTCTCAGCCAACGGACGGATTCGAAATTCTGGATCGACAACCGCGATCCCGGCAGCATTCCGGAGAGTCTCGCGGAGCAGATGGCGCTCTGGCGCTACCGGGCGCCGGGTGACCAGGATTTCATGAGCAACAACGAGATGTTTCCGGCTGCCAGTTACCAATATGTATTGTTCGGCATGGGTTTTAGAATGGACGTCAGCAACTTGCCGCTGGAGCGGAGTTTCGGCAGTGCGCAGCGTGCGTTCACACAGAACCGGATGCTGAAGGAGAAATGGACCCGGACCCTGCCGAAGAATCGCGATTTGATCAACCGGATCAAAGAGCATGGCCTGCAGAAGATTTAGCCGTTTCCACTATGCGCTTGATCGAGCTGTCGCGTAGCGAGCACTCAGGGTTGCGGATCCGCGCCGAGCGCGTCACGGCGTCCGCGGCCAATCAACATCTGATTCCGATCGTCGTGAGCGAATTTCGCAAGGCGGCAATCGAGTACCCGATTGTGTTTGCGAAGCATCCCGAGACGGGGCGTTTCGCGCCTTATGTGTTGAACGGTCTGGGGGTCGAGGAGAATTTGTTCTGGTCCGGGACGGAGCTGGATGTGGCGTATGTGCCGTTGAACGTACGGCGCCAGCCCTTCTATGTGGGAATGAACAACGCGCTGTGTATCGACCTCGAGCATCCGTGCATAGATCCCACCGGCCAGAAGACGATCGTCAATCCCGACGGCAGTGATTCCGCGTATCTCAAGGAGATATTGACCATCCTGGGTGAGTTGGTGTCGGCGAAGGAGGCCACTGAGCAGTTCATCGCGGCCGCGCTCGCCTTGGACCTGCTTGCCCCCATCAGGCTGGACATCGTGCTGGATGAGGAGAAACCGCTGCAACTCCAAGGGCTTTATGGCGTTGACGAGGACAGATTCAGGCAGCTCGGGGAGCGGGAAGTCGCGCAGCTGTGGAAGGCTGGTTACCTCGACCTGATCTACAGCCTGTTGATCGCCAGCGGTCAGGTATTCAAGCTCATTCGCCTCAGGAATCAGCGCACTGCGCTCGGTCGTGCCTGGCACAGCAACGCGCGGTAACCGCCGTGGAACAGCCTTCGCCGCCATTCACATTCAATGACAGTGCGGCAGTGAAGGTGGTGCACGTCGGTCGGCGTGGAATTGCCATAACGCTGATCGACAACGTCCTGCAGGATCCTGAGAGCGTTGCTGCCCTGGGGTTCTCTGCTTCCTACTCAGAAGACCGCAGCAATCTTTACCCCGGAATGCGCGCCCCGATGCCTGAGAGCTTTTCGAGCGCGTTCCGCGTGTGGCTCACACGTATTCTCCAGCGCACCGGTGTGTTGGGGAGTCAGCGTGCCATAGCTGACCTTACGAGCTTTTTCTCTGTTGTGACCACTCCGAGCGAGGACCTGCTGCCCATTCAGCGGATCCCGCACTATGACTCGACCGATCCCGGGCTGCTCGCGGCGGTCATTTATCTTTGCCCGCCGCGGTTTTCCGGGACATCGTTCTACCGGCATCGCCGCACGGGATATGAGGAAATCACGACGGAAAACCAGAAGAACTACCAGCTCGCGTTGGCGCAGGACATGCGGGTGCATGGACCCCCGCAGCGGGAGTATGTCAATGGAGATAGTCAGCTGTTTGAGCTTATCTTCTCGAACGAATTGAAGTTCAACAGCGCCATCGTGTATCCGGGCAGGATGCTGCACGCGGGGACTATCGACCGACAGCTCAGGCGGCCGCAGGATAAAAGCGAATGGCGTCTGACCATTACGGCCCTGTTTCAATTGGCCTAGGGCGCCAGAAGGGTCACCCGGGAGAAGTCGATACCCGGATGACCGTCCCGAGGCTCCACCAGAGAGCTCATCTCTTGCCACAGTCGTGTGATTTCGTCGGGAGCGTTGTCCGGAATGCTGCCATCGCGCCAGGTGAAAACCTCGACGATAAAGCGTTTCCCGTTTTCGCTACCTTGCACGACAATGTGCGGCGAGGATTTGACCAGGTGCAAATGGCGGGCAACGCGCCAATGCTCGGCAATCACATGTGACAGCGATGCCTCCGCATCGGCCCTCACCTGATAGGTCACAATGACGGTCTCCGGGACGTCGGCTGTTGCAGCCATCGCGCTGGTTCCGAGAAGGCATGCGACCACGGCCGGTACCAGCAAGAGTGTTCGTTGGCAAGCAGTTGAGGGCACGGTTGTCTCCTTTTGCGCAAGCACTGCTTGCTCACCGTCGATCCAGGGCACCGCTCGCGCGGCGCCCGTTCGCCGCATGCGGCTCACCCTTTTGCGCAAGCACTGCTTGCTCACTGTCGAGGCATTCCTAATCCTAGTTCCCTCGGGGGGCGATTATCCCTACCCACCTGAGGGCCTTTCATCCACCTTTGCCGCTTGTGAGCGCGCAAAGCGCGCGCCACAAGCCCGAACCCCGCGCCAGACGACCTCAATCGAAACCCACGCGCAAATCGCGCGCGACCCTGCTCCGGACGGTCCTGGCTTGCTCCCGATGAAAGCTCTCCGTTACGATTGCCGGCGCGTAAGCCAGGTGCGCGCGTCGGCAGGACGCTCCCCAAGGAGCCAGAATATGCTACGGAAACGACTTCTCGTCGCTGCGTTGTCAGCTACAGCTTTCTTTGTCGGCGCCAATATGTCGGCGCGGGCCGACGCTGAGCAGCCGTCCGCCGCCGACCTCGCGGCATTTCGCAACTACTCGCTGACGACCAGCTTCCTGCAAAAATGGGAGGCCGTCGCCCAGGATCCGAAAGCGCCGCAGTGCAATCTGACGACCCTCACCCTGCACGCGAAAACGCTCGATGCGTTGGTTCGCGAGTACGACCAGAGACCCGGGGTCCATGCTTCCCTGGAGAGCCACGGCCTGACCGCGCGCGAGGTGATCCTTGCGACCTCGACTTTGACTGCTGCCGCGATCCAGGACATGCGGGAGAAACATCCCGGCATTGCCGCTCAAGGCATTTCCGCTCAGCCCGTGAGTGCGGCCAACATGGCTTTCTACCGCGCCCATCACGATGAGCTGCATCAAATCATGCAGCGCGTTGCCCAACAGCGATTGCGCGCGGAGGGCGGGAAAGGGTCGGTGTGTCCCGAGTAAGATGACCGCGGTCGTTGGGGAGCTGGCCGGCCCTTCCCGAGTACGGCCAGCCTCGCGGTTAGTGCTCCGCGATTTCCTTCATCTTCTTCAGTGCGGTCTCGAACAAGGTTTGCCGCTGAGTGAGCTCCGCTTGTTTGGCCGCCTCGTCGGGTTTGTCGGCAAGGTCCCAGACCAGCGTGTAGATGATCTTCGACTTTTTCGCGCTGACAGGCTTCGCTTCCATGAAGCCGTGGTATAGGTTGTAGAACACACCTTCCTTCGCGGGCTGCACATACCCATACGCCAGGTCCGTCTTCCCGACGAGGACCTCAATTACCCGTCCGTTGGAGAGCGCTCGGACCGTACCCAGGCCGCCGTCGCCTGAGACGATCTTGCAATCGACATTGTTGAGCCACTTGCTGATGTCGCAATACCCCCCGACCTTGGCCCAGACTTCGGCCGCCGGCTTATTGATATCGATCTCCATCTTGATGCTCCGGTAGTCCGGCGTCGCCGCGGACGTCGTTGCCGCGAAAGCCAGCAACGCAACAGTCATGAGATGCCGCAAGGTAGGTCCTCCGTTGTTTCAGGCGACCGACAGAATAGCCGCCGCCGACTCGCAGGGCCAGCCGCCGGGCCTACGGCGAACCCTGTCCTGCCGCTTCCCACGCTTCTGTCCAGATGTCCGGCTCGGACATCCGCGGACACTCGGCGCCGTCGCAATGGTGTGAGGGCTCTTTTGAAAACATGGGCTTACGCACGCGCCAAAGTGGCATGCGTTTTGCCCTGGAAAGGCCGTGCGAAGACATTCTCCACCCCCTGCGGCCGGCCGCCCGGTCCGTGTCAGATTGGCCGCAATTCTGCTGCTGGCAGACACGTGCGCATGTACGCGTGTGGCACATGCCAATGACCTCGAGGACCTGTATCACCTGGCGCGCTCTCGCGATCCAGAGCTGACTATCGCAACCTACCAGCGCGACGCTGCCAAGGAGGCCCGGCCGCAAGCCATCGCTCAACTCCTGCCACACATCTCAGCTGGAGGTTCTGCCGAGCGCGAGCGACAGGGATACAGCGACGCAAAGCTCGGCCCGGGAGCCGTCCCGAACTGTGCATTGGATGTCACTGCCAGCGGGGAGCGATGTTATGCAACGACTCGCGGCTTGAGTGTCACCCTGTCGCAGACGCTCTGGAGCACCGAGGCTTACAACCTGGCACGCGAGGCGAGCTCGCAGGTCAACGCGGCCGAGGCGACCTGGCGAGGGGCTGAGCAGAACCTTTTATTGCGCCTCGCCCAAGCCTACTTCGCCATTCTCGCGGCATCAGATCAACTCGATACGAATCGTCGCGAGCGCGATGCTTTCAATACCCTGCTCGCGCAGGCGAAGGGACGCATGCAAACCGGCGTCGGCCCCCGCAGCGACGTCGAGCAAGCGCAGGCTTTCTTCGATGCGACCGAACAAAGTGTCATTGACGCGCAAGACCTGCTCGATGATGCCCACCTGGCTCTGACCCGGATCGTTGGGCCGCATCGATCCGCTCTCGCACCACTGCGCGAGGACCTTCCACTCGCCTTGCCGGAGCCGGCATTGGTCGAGGACTGGGTAGCCGCCGCGCGCAGTAGCAACTACGATGTGCGTGCCGCGGCCTTCAAAGTCGAGGCTGCCTCGCACGATATCCGGGTGCAGCGGGGCAAGGCTTTGCCGACCTTGGCACTGACGGGCTCGAGCTCGCACGTGTGGCAAGACGATCTCCTCGGAGGCAATCAAAGGCTGGATACGATTGGTATCAACCTCAGCTGGCCGCTGTTTCAAGGCGGGGCTGTCGCATCGGCCGTCCGGCAGTCGCGCGCTCTGTATCGAGAAGCTGAGTCGCAGCTCGATGCCATCCAACGTGATACGGAGCGGCAGACACGGGCAGCCTTTCGGGGCGTCGTGTCGGGTGTTGCACGAATCGCAGCCGCGCACCGCGCAGTGGAGTCGGGACGCAACGCCGTGGAGGCGATGCGTCGCAATGTGGAATTTGGCACTGGCACGGAATTCGATCTTCTCAACGCCCAGAACAACTACTACGCAGCACAGCGCGCTTATGCACAGGTGCGTTATGACTACCTGACGAGCCTGCTCACCCTCAAACAACAGGCGGGGCGTCTGACCGAGCCGGACCTCATGCAGGTCGATGCGCTACTCGTGGCCCCCGATGAATGACTCGAACATGCCTAGAGCGATGCTCAGGGATACCGCCCCGCAGGATCGTCCCATCCAGCCGCCGACCTTCTGGCGACGGCGGGCCAAACTCGCGCTTGTCATCGGCGCGGTCGTGATTCTCATCGTGATACTGACCGTGTCGCTCGTGCACTACTCCGGAACGCAAACCTCCGTGGACCGCTCGCGATTGACAATCGCGACGGTTGAGCGAGGCAGCTTCGTGCACGATGTCGCCGCGGAGGGCCAAGTCATTGCCGCCGTGAGCCCGACGTTGTACGCGCCCGCGCCAGGTCTCGTTGGTCTGAAGATCCACGCGGGAGATGCTGTCAGCAAGGGGCAGGTGTTGGCGGAGCTCGAAAGCCCGGATCTCACCGCGAAACTCTCCCAGGAAGAGGCCACACTGCAGAGCCTGCGGCTGGACTGGCAGCGCGCCGAGCGCGACGCTGAGCAGAAATTGAAGCAGTTGCGGAGCTCCTATCAGCAGGCCGAGGTGGACCGGAAAACAGCGGAGCGCGAGCTCGATCGCAGTCGCAAGGCATTCGAGCTCGGCTCCTACTCGGAGCTGCAAATGCTGCGCGCGCAGGATGCGCTGGAGAAAGCGCAGTTCGTTTTCGACCAGGCGAAGTCAAACTTCGAGGCCCAGCCGCAACAGAATCGTTTCGACATCGGCAGCAAGCAAACGTTGCTCGAGCGCCAACAACTCGTCGTCGCGGACCTGCATCGTCAGGTGGATTTGCTGACCATCCGCTCACCGGTGGAGGGCCAGGTCGGGCAGGTCCAGGTCCTCGATCGGGCGAGTGTGACCAAAGATGCGCCTCTGCTCACCGTGGTCGACCTCTCCGCGCTCGAAGTCGAGATCAAAGTAGCGGAAAATCTCGCGCGCGATTTGCAGCCCGGAATGCCGGCGGACCTGGAGGGAAATGGCAAACATTGGCCAGGTGTGGTCAAGGGAGTTTCCCCCGAGGTAGTCAACGGCGATGTGACGGCGCGTGTACGTTTCTCCGGCGCGCGGCCGGCCGGCCTGCGACAGAGCCAACGTCTGGCCGTACGCATCTTTGTCGATCGGCGTACCAATGTGTTGATGGTGGACCGCGGTGCTTTCATCGACGAGGGCGGCGGCAATTTTGCGTACGTCGTGCAGGGGCGCATCGCCGCGCGCCGACCCGTTCGCCTGGGCGCTGAGAGCGTCGCCAAGGTTGAGATTCTGGATGGCGTCTCGAGCGGAGATCAGATCGTCATCTCCGGCGCAGAAGCATTTCACAATGCCGACCGCGTGATACTGAGCGAGTGAGCTTTGCCTGACACACTTGAGGATCCCATGCTCAAAATGAAGCAGTTGTCGAAGATCTACCGGACCGAAGTCGTCGAGACCTATGCACTGCGCGACTTCTCGCTGGAGGTGAAGGAGGGCGAGTTTGTCGCGGTAACGGGCCCGTCCGGCTCCGGAAAAACGACTTTTCTCACCATCGCCGGGTTGCTCGAGGAGCTCAGTGACGGCGAGTACTGGCTCGATGGTGTCGATGTGCGAGGTCTGAACGACTACCGCCGCTCCCGTCTTCGCAATGAAAAGATCGGCTTCATCTTCCAGGCGTTCAATCTGATCGCCGACCTCAACGTGCAAGAGAACATCGAGGTCCCCTTACGGTACCGCGGCCTCGGCGGTTCCGAGCGTCGCAAGGCTGTGAACGAAGCACTGACGCGTGTCGGTCTGGCCGCACGGGCGCGGCACTATCCGTCAGAGCTGTCGGGCGGACAGCAGCAGCGGGTCGCAATCGCACGCGCGCTGGCTGGCCGGCCCCGGGTGTTGCTAGCCGACGAACCGACCGGAAATCTGGATACCCAGATGGCACGCGGTGTCATGGAGCTCATCGAGGAGCTGCACCGCGAGGGCGCCACGATCGTCATGGTCACTCATGATCCGGAGCTGGCTGCCCGCGCGCAACGCGAAGTGCACGTCGTCGATGGACAAGTCGTCGATTTCGCAGCTCCGCCGCGCCTCGTGGGCGGAATCGAGACGCACCAGTAGGTCAGGGAGCAGCAAAGTATGTTTGGCTACTACACGACGCTCGCCATTCGCGGCTTGCGCAGCCAGGTCGCGCTGACGTTACTCATCATCGCGGCGGTGGGTGTTGGCATCGGCGCATCGATGACGACCCTGACGGTATACCGCGGCATGGCTGCCGACCCCATTCCACACAAGTCGGCGCGGCTCTTCAGGCCACAGATCGACAATTTTGGGCCGGCCGGAGGTATGGGGCCCGCCGGTGAGGATGGTCTGCAGGACCGACTGACCTACACCGACGCGATTGCCTTGCTCCAGGCGCACGCGGCGTTCCGACAGGCAGCCATGTACGCGACGGGTCTGGTCATCACCTCTGCCGACCCCGGGCACCGGCCCTTTGATACTTACGGGCGTGCGACCTCGGCTGACTTCTTCGCGATGTTTGCTGTGCCGTTTCTCTATGGGACGGCATGGACAACCCGTGATGACAGTGATCACGCCCGGGTCATAGTGATCACCCGTGATCTCAATGACCGCTTTTTCGGGGGCGCCAATAGCGTCGGCAAGGCTATGACCATGAATGGTGAGGACTACCGTATCGTCGGAGTGCTGGACCGCTGGCAACCGCTGCCGCGGTTCTACGACCTCGACGCCTCGTTTGGTAGGCCGGAGGATGTTTTTCTGCCGTTCACTGTGGCAGTCGAGCACAAAATGCAGTTCGGCAATGTCAACTGCAAGAAGGCCGGTGCGGGCTGGGATGACATGGTAAGGGGCGAGTGCGTCTGGGTGCACTTCTGGGTGGAGTTGCCAACCGATGCGGCTGCCGCGGCGTACCGGCGGTTTCTAGACAGTTATGCGGACGAGCAAAGGCGTTCCGGACGCTTTCAATGGCAGGCCCGCACGCGGCTCCGCAACGTTCGCGAATGGCTCGACTATCATCATGTCGTCTCGACGGAGGCGCGCATCCTCGTGACGGTCTCCTTCAGCTTTCTATTCATCTGCCTGTTGAACGCCGCCGGGCTCATGCTCGCGAAGCTGGTTGGACGCGCGCCCGACATCAGTGTGCGCCGCGCCTTGGGTGCCAGCAGGCGCGCCATTTTCGCGCAGTGCTTGCTCGAGGCCGGACTGGTCGGGCTGGCAGGCGGGCTGCTCGGATTGATACTGACCGGCCTGGGACTCAGTGGCCTGCACGCGTTGGTTTCCGACGATGTTCGTGTTCTCCTGCATCTCGATGCGCTCGATGTTGGTATCGCCCTGGTACTGGCGATGCTTGCAACGATCGTGGCCGGCGTCTATCCCACCTGGCGCACGGCACGGCTGCAGCCCGCCAGTCAACTGAAGACACTGTAGGAGCCGGGTCCATGGACATACAACCCATTTTGGCGGCCATGCGTCGCAATAAGTTTGGCGCGATCCTCATTTGCATCCAGATGGCCATCACCCTCGCGGTACTCTGCAACGCGATTTTCGTAATAGAACAGCGCAGTGCGTGGATCCAGCGTCCCACGGGGGTCGATGAGCCGAACATCTTCACGATGCGAAACAAATGGATCGGAGAGCCGGAGCAGGACGCGGCACGCACGAAACGGGATCTTGCGGCATTGCGCGGTCTTGCCGGCGTCGCGGATGCCTACGCGAGCAACTCGTATCCGCTTCTGGGTGGCGGAGATTCGGGAAATCTGGGAATCCACGCGGACCAGCGTCACCCGACAGCTACGGCGTCCGACTATTTCGCGGATGACCATGCCTTGCGCACGCTCGGCCTCAAGCTGGTTGCAGGACGCAATTTCAGCGCGAGCGAGGTCATCGATCCGACGTTTGCGGCCGAATTCTTTGCTCGCCTCCAGACCGTCGTCATCGTCAGTCAGCCGCTCGCGCAGGCTCTGTATCCGCACGAGAGCGCGGTCGGAAAGCCCGTCTATCTGGGAATCCCGCACCCGGCTACTATCGTGGGTGTAGTCGAGCGGCTGGAGGGACCCTACACCCGGGCCGGGGGGTATGGAAGTAGTTTTATGGGAAATTCCGTGCTGATTCCCTTCCGATACGCTGTCCCGGAGATCGTTTACATCGTTCGCGCACAGCCGGGCCGACTTGCGGGCGTGATGCGCGATGCGCAGCGCCTACTCACCAATGCCGACCCCTTGCGGGTGCTCAGGGACGTGAATGCAATGAGCGACACGCGTCGGGAGTCTCACCGCGACGATTACGCGTTCGTGCTCGTCCTGGCGGCGGTCTGTATCATAATGCTGGCCGTGACCGCGTTAGGTATTGTAGGACTCACGAGCTACTGGGTAACCCAGCGGCGGCGTCAGATCGGCATTCGCCGCGCACTGGGCGGCACACGCATAGACATACTCCGCTACTTCCAAACCGAGAACCTGTTGATCGCGGTCATGGCTACCCTGTTCGGGTGTGCGTTGACTGTGGGCTTCAATCTGTGGGCGGTGAGTACATTCGAGATGGCCCGGCTTCCTTATCACTACCTCGCCTTCGGTGGCGCGACCATACTGTTGCTTGGGCAGATCGCAGCGTTCTGGCCGGCGCTCCGGGCTTCGCTGGTGCCTCCGGCGCTCGCTACCCGGAGTGTTTGAGGCATTGTCCGTGATGCAAAGAACTGTCCTGGTCATAGACGACAACCCGTCAGTGGCGGCGGCGCTGGAGCTGCTGTTCCGACTACGCGATATCCGGACATTGGCTGCGCGGACCCCGCCCGAAGGACTCGCGCGCCTTGCAGAGGAGCCCGTAGATCTCGTCATCGCGGATATGAACTTCTCGGCCGATACAACTTCGGGTGAGGAGGGCGTATCGCTGTTTCAGCGCCTGCGTGAGCTGCGGCCCGACCTGCCCGTGATTTTGCTTACCGCGTGGACGCACCTCCCTTCGGCGGTGCAGCTCGTCAAGGCGGGCGCCGCGGACTACGTAGGTAAGCCTTGGGACAACGATCGGCTGCTCTCAACTGTTGAAAACCTTCTGGAGTTGGCCGAGGCCACCCGCGTGCGGGAGAGGCTGCAAAGGGGACGCCGGCGACGCCGGGAGCGCCTTGCGACCGAATATGACTTACGCGGCGCGGTGTTCGAGTCAGAGGCCATGGAGCGCGCTGTAGAGCTAGCCTGTCGAGTGGCGCGCGCGGATGTACCGGTGCTCATTACGGGGCCGAACGGCGTTGGGAAAGAACGTATCGCTGAGATTGTGCATGCCAACTCTGCCGTGCGTCGGGGCCCGTACATTGCCGTCAATTGCGGTGCCATCCCCGCCGAGCTCGTCGAGGCCGAGCTGTTCGGTGCCGAAGCGGGTGCTTATACCGGTGCCCACCGGGCTCGGGTCGGGCGCTTCGAGCTCGCCAACGGCGGTACGCTGTTTCTCGACGAGATCGGCAACCTCCCGGTCGCGGGCCAGGTAAAACTTTTGCGTGTGCTCGAGACGGGGCAATTTCAGCAGCTCGGCTCGAGTCATACCCGCAGCACGAGGGTTCGCATTCTGAGTGCGACCAACACCGATCTGCCGCTGGCCATCCGCCAGGGAAGGTTTCGGGAAGATCTTTACTACCGGCTCAATGCGGTTGAAATCGCCGTCCCGCCCCTTGCCGAACGCAGTGAGGATATCCTGGCGCTCACGCACCATTTCCTCGGCGAGAATCTGGAGCTCAGTGAGGAGGCCGCGGCGGGTCTGCTCGCGCACGATTGGCCGGGTAATGTGCGTGAGCTGCGTAACTGCATCGAGCGGGCCAAGCTCCTGGCGACCGGACGTGTGGTTGGCGCCGCCGATCTGAATCTGCCGCCGCCGCAACGTGCAACGGGCGTGGAGCCCGACGCGCTCACCCGGGAAATGATCGAGGCCAGCTTGAGCAAAGCGCGCGGCAATATCAGCCGCGCGGCGCAAACTCTCGGCCTCTCCCGTCAGGCCCTGTATCGGCGCATGGAGCGTTTCGGGATCAAGGGTTGACTTGCCCCATGCGACTGAGTCTCGAGGGGAAACTGGCTGCACTTCTGCTCCTGGTGTTGGCGCTGGCAAGTCTGCTTGGCATCGCGCTTGCGCACTGGTTCGGGAAGCCGCTGGACGCGTGGGCAATCGCGGTCGGCTCGGGTCTTCTGCCGGTACTATGGTTGGCGAGGCGGGCGCTGCTTCCGGTCCGGCGATTCCTGCGTGCCTTGTCAGGGGCGGTCGCGAGCTATCGGGATGGCGACTTCAGTTTCTCGCTGCCCGTGGACAGCCAGGACCAGCTCGGCGAGCTGGTCCAAGCCCACAACGAGCTCGGCAGAGCCTTGCGCGAGCAGCGCGCGCATCTGGCGCAACGGGAGCTGCTCCTGGACACCGTAACCCAACAGTCGCCGGTCGCGCTGGTGCTGGTGGATATGCATCAGCGTGTGGCTTACGCGAACCTGGCCGCGCGCCATCTGGTCAATGAAGGCCGCAGCATGGCCGGTCAGGATTTTGCGGCCTTGATGGCGCGAACACCGGCCAGCCTGCGTGTTGCCGCTGCAGCCGCTGGCGACAGTCTGTTCGCGGTCGACATCGAGGGTACGGAGGAGACCTATCACCTCTCACAGCGGGTGTTCCAACTACGTGGCCGGCCGCATCGGCTCTATCTGATCAAACACCTGACTCGCGAGCTGTCGCGGCAGGAGGTGGCGGTCTGGAAGAAGCTGATCCGCGTCCTCAGTCACGAGCTCAATAACTCACTCGGGCCGATTGCCTCCCTGGCACAGTCGGGCCGCGAGTTTGCTCAACGGGGAGACCAGGCGAGCGTGGCGGCCGCATTCGCGGCGATCGGCGAACGCGCACAGCACCTGCATCAGTTCATTTCAGGGTATGCGACGTTTGCGAAGCTCCCGGCTCCGCAGCCGGCGTTCGTGGAGTGGCAGAGGTTTCTCGAAGACCTGGCTACCTCAGAGCGCTGTAACCTCGTCCGGCCGTTTCCGGGGCAACCGGGCTGGTTCGATCGCCCGCAGCTGGAGCAGGCCCTGATCAACCTGATCAAGAATGCGCACGAGGCCGGCGGCCCGCCGGAGCACGTCGAGATTGCGGTCACGCAGGTGGGCGCGGAGCAACGGATCGAGGTGCGCGACCGCGGCCCGGGCATGAGTGAGGCCGTACTACGGCAAGCCTGGCTGCCCTTCTATTCGACCAAGCGCAGCGGGACGGGCCTCGGCCTTGCTTTGGCGCGGGAGATTGCCGAGGCCCACGGTGGCCACCTCCGGCTTGCGAACCGGGAGGGCCCGGGGTTGTCCGCGACAATCACACTGCCTGCACAGACGGGCGGCTGAAGTACGCTGCCGATTCGGCTCATGACTCCTCCTCCAGGAGCTTCTTGGCTTTCTTCAGCTGCTGACGAGCGGCGCTATTGATCTGCGGATAGCTCAATTTCAGCCTCTTCAATCTCGCAACGATCACATCCGCGATGACTGTCCGCGTAAACCATTTGTGGTCGGCAGGGACGATGTACCAGGGTGCCCATTCCGTGCTGGTGTGATTCAACGCCTCCTGGTATGCATCGGTGTAGTCATCCCAGTAGCGGCGCTCTTTCACATCATTCGGGGAGAATTTCCAGTTCTTATCGGGCGTGTCGATGCGCGCGAGCAATCTGCGCCGCTGCTCGGCCTTGGATAGATGGAGAAAGAATTTCAAAATGACAATGCCGTTCCTGACCAGGTATCTCTCGAACTGATTGATGTCTTCGTAGCGCTGGGTCCAGAGACGCTTGCCATCCGCGCCGGGTGGCAACCGTTGCGCTTGGAGCAACGCCGGATGAACACGGACCACCAGTACCTCTTCGTAGTAGGAGCGATTGAAAATACAGATCCGGCCGCGCTCCGGTAGCGCTTTCGCGCTGCGCCACAGGAAGTCGTGATCGAGCTCCTCCGCGGAGGGCGCTTTGAAAGAGTACACCTGGGTGCCTTGCGCATTGACACCCGACATCACGTGGCGGATGGTTCCGTCCTTCCCGGAGGTGTCCATCCCTTGCAAGATCACCAGAAGGGCGTACGTGTTCTGCGCGTACAGCATGTCCTGGTACTTGGCCAGCTTTCCTACATCCTTCTGCAATTTCGCCGCGGCGTCGTCCTCGCTTTCCCAATGGCTCGTGAAGCCCGGGTCATAGTCCTCGAGACGAATGCGCCTGTCAGGCGGTACGATAAAGTGATCGTGATTCATCGGTGGGAGTAAACCATGCCTTCAGTCCTGATTACGAGTGCGAATCGCGGGCTCGGGCTCGAGTTCGCCAGACAATATCTGGCCGAAGGCTGGCACGTCTATGGCGCTTGTCGAATGCCTGACAGGGCCGAGAAGCTGCAGCGCCTGGTTGAGACGGGCGCCGGTCAGATCGAGGTCCTGCAAATGGACGTGACCAATCGCTCGACCATTGATCGCGCCGCCGCGGCGATCGGCACTGCTGCGATCGATGTCATCATCAATAGCGCCGGAATCATGGGCAACTCCGCAACTGTGGGTAATGTCGATTATGACTCATGGATCGCAACGCTCAATGTCAATACCCTGGGGCCCTTGCGCGTGCTGGAGAGCTTTTTGGAACACCTTGCGCGCGGTACCCGCAAGCTGGTCGTGACCATAACGAGCGGTATGGGATCGATCGGGGACAATACCTCCGGTGGCTACATCCCGTATCGCAGCTCGAAGGCCGCCGTCAACATGGTCATGCGGACCGTAGCGCTCGATCTGAAACCCCGGGGGATCTCCTGCGTCGTAGTCAATCCAGGATGGGTACGCACGGATATGGGCGGGAGCTCCGCTCCACTCACACCCGAGCAGAGCGTCACGTCCCTGAGGCGCCTGATCCAGACCTTCGGGCCCGCGCACTCCGGCAAGTTCTTCAACTACGACGGGAAGGAATATCCGTGGTGAGTATCGTCGCTGCCGACTCGATCGTCGGTCCCCAATATACCCCCGCGCCCGAATTGCAGCTCGCGCAGGGCGTGCCGGCGGGTACCGTGCGACAATTCATCCTGGAGTCGACGGGCAGCAAGTTTTATCCGGGCATCGCGCGCGACGTGTTTGGCACTGTCGATCCAAACAACCCCAGGACGCTGATCGTCGAGACACACCCGCAGCCGTGGCAGCGCGCGGTCACCGTTTACATCCCGGCACAGTACAAAGAAGGTACGCAGGCTCCCTTCATAGTAGTACATGATGGGCCGAAGCTCGGTGAGCCGGACATGAGCCTCCCGCATGTGCTCGACAACCTCATCGATCGACGCCGTGTGCCAGCGATGGTTGCCATCCTGATTCAGAACGGCGGCGGTGACGCGCAGGGCAGCGAGCGCGGGCTCGAATACGACACCCTCTCCGGCAAGTTCGCGGAATTCATCGAAGCCGAGGTGCTGCCACAGGTCGAGGCGCATTACCGTCTCACGCTCACGCACAACCCGGATGGGCGGGCAGTGATGGGATGCAGCTCCGGTGCCGCCGCGGCGTTCACCATGGCCTGGTTTCACCCCGAATGGTATCACCGGGTCATCAGTTATTCCGGGACCTTCGTAAACCAACAGTGGCCGTTCGACTCAGCCAACCCCGGGGGCGCCTGGGACTATCACGAGACCTTGATTCCGAACAGCCCACACAAGCCCATCCGGATCTACATGCAGGTGAGCGAGCACGATCTTCTCAACCCGAACGTCATGCGCGACGGCATGCATGACTGGGTAGAGGCGAATCGCCGCATGGCGGCCGCGCTGAAGAACAAAGGCTACACATACCGGTACGTCTTTGCTCGGGATGCCGGTCATTGCGACCGCAAGGTGCGTGAGCAGACTCTGCCCGAAGCCCTGGAGTGGGCCTGGCGGGGCTATAAGGGCGCGGACACCGACTGACCGCGCCAGACCCCCGCCACAGTGTCGAGTCGGTCACATCAGGGCGAGAGCGAACTGAGAATGCGGCCCCGCGACAAAGCTAGGCTGCCGCTATTCTTACGCAGATCTAAGGACTGCGAATCGGCAGCTCGGTTGCATGCAGGCTACCTACAATTCTTGGCTGGTTGCGCTCTCGGTACTGGTCGCGATCGTCGTGTCCTACACGGCGCTCACGCTCGCGAACCGCGTAGCCGCGGCAGAGCGCACTGGTGGGCGGTTGTGGCTATTCGGCGGAGCCGCCGCGATGGGCATGGGCATCTGGTCGATGCACTTCGTCGGCATGTTGGCCTTCTCCGTGCCGATACCGCTGCGTTACAACGTGTTGATCACGTGCGCTTCCCTCATCATTGCCGTCTTGACGTCGGGTTTCGCGCTCGGGATCGCCAGCCGCCACCATCTCAGTCTGGGTCGTCTTGCAATCGGTTCTGTCATCATGGGCGCCGGCATCTGCGCTATGCATTACACCGGTATGGCTGCCATCCAGATCATGCCGGTGATCACATACGAGCCTGCGCTCGTCATGGCCTCCATCGCGATCGCGATCACGGCGTCGTTCGCGGCCCTGTGGCTTGCCTTCCGACTGCGTCATGGAGAGTCAGGGTTGATACTGCTCGCCCGGGCAGGGGCTGCGGTCGCGATGGGATTTGCCATCACCGGGATGCACTACACTGCTATGGCCGCCTCGATGTTGGCGCCCGGCTCGTACTGTTGGGGTGGCGCGGCTTTCGACAACGGTTGGCTGGCACTCACCATCGGGCTGATCGCGTTGGCGGTGCTCGCCATCACCCTGATCACTGCCGTCTATGACGCGCACCTCGACTCGCGGACGCGCCGCGATGCGAGGCGACTCGAGGAGCTGAACGCCGATCTACAACACGGCAAAAACCTGCTGACCCTCGCCACTGAGGCCGCTGGAATCGCCTGTTGGGAATATCACGTCGCCACCCGTAGGGCTCTGTGGGCCGAGAACGATATCGAAGCCCTGCGTGTGGAAGGGATCGATCTGCTCCAGGATGCCGATGCTTTGATCGCGATGATCCGACCCGAGGACGCCACTGCCGCGCTCGGGGCGGTCCGCACGGCTTTAACCGACGGACGGCACGTCTGCGCGATGCGGGTACGTCTTACGACTCCTTCCGGTAAGACATTGCACGTTCAGGTGCACGCCCGCTTGTTACTCGATCCACAGGGGCAGCTCGATCGTTTGTTAGGCGTTGCATGGGATGTGACCCCGCAAGTGTGTCAGGAAGAACGGCGGCTCGAGCTGCAGATGCAGCTGCGCGAGGTCGCCCGTCATGCCGGCATGGCCGAGGTGGCGACGGGCGTCCTCCATAGTGTCGGCAATCTCCTCAACAGTCTCGGGGTGTCCACCACATTGGTGTTGGCTGGCCTGCGGGACTCGCGGATAGGCAACGTCGGGCGGGTCGCCAAGCTACTCACTGAGAACAGCACCGGGTTGGGAGCCTTTCTCGTGACTGATTCGCGCGGGCGAGAGATCCCGACTTACCTGTCACAGCTCGGCGAGAAACTTGCCGTGGAAAACCGTACCTTGTACACCGAGATGCAGTCGATCGCCGCACATGTCGAGCACATCGGCAAGATCGTAGCGGCGCAGCAGGCCCATGCACGCCGGGGCGGTGTCACCGAAGAAATCGACGTCGCCGAGCTGGTTGACAATGCCATCGCGCTCAACTTCGCTGGCACGCACGACGTCAGCGTCCAACGCGACTACCAGATCGTTCCGCGCCTCACGCTCGACCGCCACAAATTGATTCAAATCCTCGGCAACCTGTTGACCAATTCGCGCCACGCGCTTCGCGACCTCCCGGAAGGAGAGCGCGTGTTGAGAGTACGACTGCGACAGGTAGAGCAGGCGCTCGCGATCGAGGTCGAGGATACGGGCATCGGCATTGCGGCCGATGTGCTCACCCGCTTGTTCGCCTTTGGATTCACGACCAAGAAGGATGGCCATGGCTTTGGACTGCACACCAGCGCCAATCTGGCCAAAGAGCTGGATGGAGAGATCAGCGTACACAGTGACGGGCCCGGGCGCGGGGCGCGCTTTACGTTGTACCTGCCACTTCCCGACAGCGCAGGAATGCTGGTGAGAAAGCAAGCATGAGCATGAACCTCGACAAACTACGCATCCTCGTGGTCGATGACAACACGGATATACACGAGGATTTCCGCAAGGTGCTGGCAGATGAGCCGACCACCGAGATGGAGCTGTTTCGCGCCGAGAGTATACTGTTTGGTGATGCTGCCCCGGAGCGCCCCCAATCTATTCCCTATGCGCTCGAATTTGCCTCACAGGGGCAGCAGGCCGCGCGTTTGGTCAGTCGTGCCATCGCGGCCGGGCAACCGTACGCGATGGCGTTTGTCGACATGCGCATGCCCCCGGGCTGGGATGGGCTGGAAACCATCGAGCACCTCTGGCGAGTCGATCCGGACATGCAGATCGTAATCTGCTCCGCCCACTCCGATTATGAATGGGATGATCTCATCGAGCGCCTGGGGCATTCCGACAAGCTGCTCATTCTGAAGAAGCCGTTCGAGCCCATCGAGGTACAACAATGCGCCGGCGCCTTGTCGCGTAAGTGGCAACACGAACGGGCATTGCGCGCACACGTCGAGTCACTCGAGCAGGTCATTGCCGCGCGCACCGAGAAGCTGGAGGCTGCGAACCGGCAATTGCGGCACATGGCGACGCATGACTCCCTGACAGACCTCCCCAACCGCGTGCTGCTCGATGATCGCCTCGAGCAGGCGATTGTGCACGCCGACCGCGATGCCCAGTCCTTCTCGGTCATGGTGGTTGACCTGGATCGATTCAAGATGATCAATGACTCCCTGGGTCATCATGCTGGCGACGCGGTTCTGAAGGAGGTCGCACACCGACTTCATGGGATCGTGCGGACGATCGACACGGTCGCGCGAGTTGGCGGCGACGAGTTTGTCCTGGTTATCGGGCCCTCAACGCCCGACGTGCGGGCCGAGACCATAGCGGAACGTGCGAACGAAGTATTGCGCCAGCCCCTTCATGTGGGTGGCGTCGATGTGCACATCTCATCCAGCATCGGGATTGCTCTCTATCCCGAGGATGGCCCGTCGGCGGAGCGCCTGCTCGCACATGCCGATGCCGCCATGTATTGCGCGAAGCATCGGGGGCGAAACAACTTTCAGCGCTTCTCGGCGGGGATGGACGCCCTGACCCTGGAGCACGCCAATCTCGAGAGTGAGCTGCATCAGGCGCTACGGCTGCAGCAGCTCGTGCTGCATTACCAACCTAAGGTTGACACCGCATCCGGCGATGTCCGCAGCGCTGAAGCCTTGATTCGTTGGCGGCATCCGCAACGGGGACTCATCCCTCCCGCCCAGTTCATCCCCTTGGCAGAGGAATGCGGACTGATCCATGACATTGGCGCTTGGGTCGTGCGGGAGGCCTGCCGCCAATGCGCCGCCTGGATGCGCGCTGGCGTGCCCCCCATGCGCGTGGCCGTCAATGTTGCGGCCTCGCAGTTCCGGCGTGGCGACCTGCTGGATGTCATTCGCGGTGCGCTCCAGGACGCACAACTCGATCCCCAGTATCTGGAGATCGAGCTGACGGAGAGTGTCGTGATGACCAACCCCGAGGATACCGCCGCGATCCTCGAGCAATTGAGCCGCATGGGAGTGTTGGTGTCTGTCGATGACTTCGGCACTGGCTATTCGAGCATGAACTATCTGCGCCGTTTTCCGATCGACAAGCTCAAGATCGACCGGGGCTTCCTGAAGGATCTGATTACGTCTTCCGATGACGCATCGATCGTCAGGGCCATTATCTCGCTCGCCCACAGCTTACGGCTCAAAGTCGTCGCCGAGGGGGTCGAGACACCTGAGCAGCTCAGGTTTTTGCAAGCACTCGGCTGCGATCAGTACCAAGGCTACCATTTCAGTCCGCCGCTGCCGGCGAGTGAGTTCGCCCAACTGGTGTGCGATTGGCAGAAGCCCGAGGACCGGTCCTCCGTGGAGGACGCTGCGCGCACGCACAGCAAGCTGGCGCTGCGGGGCTGAGGCCAGCCGTACCCGGACAACTTTCGAGCTGGAACACCGCGTACGGCGCGTAGGCGGCACGCTTGGGTGGCCGAACCGCTAGATAAACACTGCTCCAGAGCTGCGCCGCATTCGACTCGTCGGCATCCGTGCCGCTGGCTCCGAAGGGCGCGATACTGTAGTGACCACTTTCGAAGCGCCAACTCCACAATTCCGAGGTGCGCATCGATCGGGTGGCGCGGATGACCTGCCAGAGTGTTTGTTGTGCGGCAAGGAGGTGCTGCCTCACGGGTTTCGGCAGATCGGTGCGCTGGAGTTGCCGCTCGAGGCCGCTCGCGAATAGAGCTTGTTGCCACGACCAGACTACCGTGCCGTGATAGGCGTGATTGCTGAATTTCGCCTTGAGAGTCTCGGCGGCGAAAGCGGGATTGGCAACCAGCATGCCGGCCCCGGTCATCAGTCCGAGAGGGAAGGGTTGCACCACGCTGCGCACGTCGCGATCGAGAGTGCTGGGATCCGGCCTTGCGAAGAGAAGCTCGAAACCTTCGTCGGAATGCACGATCGGCACTGGCTTGCCGTCAGCATCGAGTGAGATGGCGTGGAAACCCACGGCATTTGTGGCGAGCGCGGCCAATGCGCCCGCGGCGGGCACACCGATTTGCGCCGCATACGAATCGATAGCGGTGCGGGCAGTGTGATTGTCGACTGTCATGTCGAATAGCACCGGTGCGCGTGTGCGCCAGACCTTCACCGCCTCGGCAGTGCGGCTGAGGATCTCGCGATCGTCGGGCGCGAGAAAGGGATCCAACAACCCGCTCTCGAGGAGACGGGTGGTCGCCTCGAGGGCGGCCGGCACGAGGACCGCGTTGACATCATAGGGGTAGCGTCCGCCACCGATTCCGTCCTGGCTGTCGCGCCATTCTCCAGCTGATCGCCCCGGTTTGAGCGAAATGAGGTTCCGGTAGCGGGGCTCGGCAGCGAACTTTGCGGCGCTCGTGGCGACCAGGCGCAGATTACGCAGCAGCGCCTGGCCAGCTGAAATGCTCCCGCCGCGGTCGACGGAATTACGCAGATACTCAGCGGCACGCCTTTTCCCTACGGGGTCGTCGAGGAGATAACTTGTGATGATGGGCGCCAGCAAGTAGTTACCGTCGATCATCGCATAGTCGAAAATGGGCGCGTCGCTGAGGGTCCCATCCTGACGTTTGTGGCTGAGCACGGCAAATTCTCCAATGCCTTCCTCGTGCGCCACCTCGCCGTCCGACGCAAGACGCGCAAGCACTGCGCGGAGCCCCGCCTCGATCGCATCCGGCGCGAGGACCGGCATCAAGAGCCGGATGGATAGCAAAGTGTCGCGGCCAAAATAGGTGTTGAAGCGCCACGAGCCAGCCAGAAACTTTTCCTCGTAGCTGAGAAAAGTCAGGGTATCCCGGGCTCGCTCGTCGTGACTCTCCTTACCATTCAAGAGTGCGCTACCAGACAACGGGGTCAAGGGCACTTCGCCGCTCAGCGCAACGATATGTAGCTTGATGCGCCCATCCGGGCCTGCAGAAATCCGGCCGTCTCCCAGCGACGTGCCGTCAATGACTTCAAGCGTGAGGCGGTAGCCGGCTGCGCCATCGAGTCGGTTGCGTGACCATACAATCGTATGTCTCGACGCCGACATCTCGGGGCGAATGACCACCTCCTCAGGAACGGCCCCCGAAGATTCGTAGTCCCGCAGAATGCGGATGCTCGAGAGAATCGCCTGTTTGGGCACCAGGCTTTTTATTGCGATCGAGGTATCGAAGGCAACCCCATAAAGGGGGCGCCCCTGGGAATCACGGGCAATCCTCGTTGTGGGTAGAGCCTCGAGGACCCAATGCGCGCCGGCTTCCTGAGGTTGGAACCAAACTCCCACGCCGCTGTTTCCCGCGGGAAAGGCGACCAGGATGCGTGGGGCCTGACCTGAGCGCAGCACCACATGTGCCGCGATCTTGCCCTCACGGATCAGATAATTGACGTTCCGCCCCTCCTCGAGCTCGAAGTGAAAGGGCGCTTCGCGCGCCAAGACGGAGCTGGGCGGACAAGCGAGGGAAACGGCGAGGAGCAGAGCCGCTACGCCGTGGGGCAACGTCGGCATGGCAGGTCAGGGCTGTCGGAGTTGTTTACGGATGTAGTCTTCATGCCGCATCATTCCGCCGAGCGCCAGGGAGATCTGCTGCTCGATGCGCGCCAGATGCAGCCGGTTTTCCTCGGCAGAAATGCTGTCCACCAGGGGATTATAGTCGGTCGGCTCCAGCCCTTGCCCCATCATGACAGCGAACCAACTGGCCTCCTTGAAGAGCTCGTCCGTCCGCAGCACGATCCGGCCCGTGTGGGTGAAGTGGGCCATCCTCTCGACCACGGCATCGGGTAGGGCCATGTGTTGGCAATGTTGCCACAATGGCTCCGATCTTCCTACCGAGCGGTGATAGTGCAGCACCAGAAAATCGCGAACCGACTCGACGTCGGCGTCGAAGACGCGATTGAACTGCGCGGCGGTCTCAGGATAGCAGTCGCGCGTGGGGAAGAGCGCAAGGAGCTTGGCGATGGCACTTTGTATCAGATGGATGCTCGTGGATTCCAACGGCTCGAGAAAACCGCTCGATAAACCGATAGCCACCACATTCTTGCTCCACGCTTGCCGGCGCCGGCCAGCCAGAAAACGTATCGGCTGGCCCGTGGGTCCGGTGACCGAGCGGTTAGGGAGGTCCCCGCTGGGGATTCCCTCGCTAGCCGCTCGGTCAGAATCCCCAGCGGGGGCAGGGCGGGCCTGCGCGAGCGGTTTCCCATCGAGATGAGCGTGCAGGACTTCCGCCGCCTGATCGTCACTCCAGAATGAGCTGCTGTAGACCATCCCATTGCCCGTGCGGTGTTGCAAAGGAATACGCCATTGCCAACCCGCGGCGTGTGCGGTCGAGCGCGTGTGGGGAATCGGGTCCTGTACCCGTTCGCTCGGCACAGCCAACGCCCGATCGCATGGCAGCCAATGCGACCAGTCCTCGAACCCGCTGTGCAGCGTGCCTTCTATCAGGAGCGCCCGCAACCCGGAAGCATCGATGAAGAGATCGCCTTCGATCAGCTCATCCCTGTGCGTTTGCAGTGAGGTGATGAAACCGGATTCCGGGTCCTGGTTGATCTGGGTGACCCTGCCCTCGACGCGCCGTACACCTTTCGGTTCGCAGCGCCGGCGTAACAAGGCGGCATATAGGCTGGCATCGAAATGGTATGCATAGCCGAGCGTTGCAAGTATGGAGTTGGGATCGTGGGCCGGCGGCGTGAATTTTCCCGCCCGCGCCGTCCTGGTGGTCAGGGAGTACTCCGTGTGGTGCTGCGCTGTGCCGGCCAGTTTCGCCCTGATCCAACGGTGATAGAACATTGCGGCGTCGTGCGGACCGCCGTAGCGCCCAAATGGATGAAAGTAGCGGCTGCCGTCACCGTTCCAGCCGACGAACTCGATGCCGAGCTTGTACGTCGCCTGCGTCTCACGGATGAGGTCCCGTTCATCCAGGTCGATGAGCCTGTTGAACCAATGGATGGTGGGGATCGTGGCCTCACCCACGCCGATGGTGCCGATCTGGTCGGATTCGATGAGGGTGATTGTGAATTGCGGGGGTGAATTTACCTTGGCCAGGGCAGCCGCGGTCATCCAGCCGGCCGTCCCGCCTCCTAGAATGACGATGCTACGAATACGCCGGTCAGGCATGTGCGCTCAGGCGCGATCTCCCTCAATCCAACCGGTAGGTCAGCGAGACCAGGGCTGTGGGCCCTACGATACCACGACCGTAGAAATAGCCGTTCACAATCGACTGTGTGAACCCTTGGCGCGGATTGCCTTCGGTCAGCCCGAGCTCGTTCGTGACATTGTCGACACTGACATTCAAGCTGGCCTTCTCGGTGAGGTTGTAGATAGCGCCCACTGACAGCACGCCATAGCCGGGCAACGCCACCGCGTTGCCGTTATCGGCGAATATACGCCCGATGTATTTATAGCGCAGATAGAACAGGCCCCGATGGTCCGGCAGGTCGTATTGCGGCGTGATGGTGTACATCACATCGGGCGTGCGTCCCGGAGTTTTGCCATCGTAGAACGCGTTGGCCTCGGCCGAGATGTTTACATTGTTGATCGTGATAGTGCCGGTCGAGACGTTGCTGAAAGTCGGGTTCTGATACGTTGCCTGCGCATGCAGCGAGAAGGCATGCAGCGGCTCGAATTCGGGACGATAGGTGGCGTCGAGGTCGACCCCGTTGGTGTCTGAGTCCGCAAAAAAACCGAGATTCAGGTTGGGGTTGGCCGGGTCGACCCCACCACCCCAGGTCTGGTTGTCGAACTGCGTGCGGAAGCCCCGCAGGGTGCCAACGAGGCCGTAGTTGGCGTAGGTCACGCCGGCCTCATACAGTACGACGCCGGTGGGGTGCGCATTGGCACCCTGAGTCTGGTAGCCTTTCTCGTAACGAGCGTAGGCCGACAAGTTGGCAGATACGGTGTAATTGACGCCGACCGTCCAATTGACGGGGTTTTCCGCTCCGGAGGTATAGGAGAACGTGCCGTTGAAGGCGTTGGGGTTGGTTTGCACGACCCCCGTGACGCCTGGGGGAATCGGCGCCGACGTGCTGTTGCCGGCCGCCGCGTCTTCCTTCTCGTGCTCGTAGCGCACGCCAAAATCGAAGTGCAGGCGCTGATTCCACGCGAGCTCGTTATTGATGTACACCGATTGCGAGTTCTGGTTGTAGTAGCTGATGCCGGCGCCCCAGTCCCCATAGCTGACCACGCCGTTGTTGCTGAGTGTCCCGAGCACGCCCCCCGCGGAGCTCAGTGCAACTATATCGTAGATGTTCGACTGATTGACGACGTCGTTGACGACTGACGAGACTCCGGATTGGTCGTTGGTCTGGTGGGTGGAGTAGAGCATTGCGCCGACGGTCAGACTGTTGGTCCAGTTGCTGCCGGACATGTCCCATTTGACGCCGAAGTCGCTGCCCCAGTCCCGCTGCTCGATCAGCTGGCGGTTGAGAACGGTTCTTTGCAGCAGCCCGTTACCGTTGAGAGCGTTCAACGCGGCGACATTCGAGCCCGCGATCACCTGGCCGGTCGCGACGTTGCGGATTCCGAACTGGGTGGCGGCCGGAAATGCGGCCTGTCCCGCCGTGAGAAGGCTGGCGATGGGTGAGGCGTCGCCCGGCGTCAGATAGTTGACCGCCGAAGTGAGCCCACCGTTGCCGGTTCCGCTGCCGGCGAATACGCCGTTGAAATTCCAGTCCGTCTGGGTGTAGCGGGCTCTGGCGAACGCGCTGATCGAGTCAGTGAACGGCACGTCGAGATCGAGACGATACAGGCTGCCGGTCGCGTGAATGCCCTCGACGGCGCTGAAGGTCCGGAAACATTCGTTGGCACAGGAGTCCGGCACCGTCACATAGGCGAAATCCCGGCCCATGATGTTGCCGAACTGGGAGTCCAGTCCCGGAACGCTGCTGATTCTGCCGTTGCTGTAGGCGTACGGCTGGTCGGCATAGTATGGATCGTGCTCGTCCCATCTCTTCCAGGTCAGGCGCACCCGGGCGCCGTCATCGAAGTGCTTTTCGAGCTGCAGTTTCGTATGCCAGGTGTCGTAGCGGAACGGTGAATCGCGTGTGCCTGGATTGGAGTCATAGTAGGCACTGACCGCAAAGGCGAGATCCGGGACGATCGGTGCCGAATACCATGCGTCGATGCGCCGCTCTGCGTAGGTCGTGCCGGCGACCCTGGCGAGGCCGCCGCCCTGGTCGAAATTCAATTTGCGCGAGATGAAATTGATGGAGGCGCCTGCCGCGTTTGGCGTGAGAATGCCCGAGCTGCCGCCCTGAAGCGCCTCCACGTGATCGATGGAGATGTCGTTTTGAAATACCTCGTCGTCATTCAAGCCACCGTAGATGGCCGGCATGCCATCTTCGATCAGGCGGATGAATTCCTGCCCGCCACCTGGCAAGCCGCGCACGGAATAGTTGTTGGAGACCGGTCCCGCCGTGCCCTCGACAAAGATGCCTGGCACCATCTCCAGCACATCCACCGTGTTTCGCGGTGCCTTTTGCTCCAGGTCCGCGGAGTTGATCGCGGTGATGGCTACCGAAGCATTCAACAAAGTCCGCTGGGAAGTCGAGCCCGTCACGACCACGGTGCTCAGTTCCTCGGCCCCGGCCGGCTCCTCTGCCGGCTGCGGGGCTGGAGCGGGCGGCGGTTGCGCAGCCGGGGTGTCAGCCGCGACTGCCTGGTACACGGTACGCTGAATAGGTGGATTGGCAGGGGGCGGTGCCGCGGTCCGCGTGCTGTCGCCATCCTTGGCTCTGATCATCAACACACCGGAGGAGTTGGTATCGGCTTTCAGCTCAGTGCCGGTCAGCAGTGCATGGATCGCCTGGGCAGCGGTGTAGCTGCCGTGCAACCCGGTCGTGCTGACTCCTGCCACCGCGATTTCCGAGTAGATGATCTGCTGCGCAGCCGTCTGGCTGAAGTCGATCAGTGCCTGGCTCAAAGGCTCTGGAGGAATGTCGAAGCGGTAGGTTGGATCCCCGGCGTGTGCCGTAGCGCCAAGCCGGAAGAAAACGCCTCCCACCAGTGTCGAAAGCACCAGTGTGCCGCGGCTCTGTTTGCTGACCATCGCAAGCCCCTCATCAGAGCCTGCTCCGCCGTGGAACGAGTGCTCCTACAGGGAAGAACGAGATCCTGAAGCCGTTCCTCACCCTGACCCAAAAATTGTCGGCGTCAGCGGGGCTGTAAGAAGATGTCGTTCCGCCCGTTGGTCGACGCCTTCACCGGGAAATAGCTCGTGACACCGCTGACGAACGAACCAATGTCGCCGGCGTTGAACACGCCACTGATACGAATGGAGGCGATCGAAGGATCGATCCTGATCGGGTGAGCGGTATAGCGGTTGATGCGGGTTACCGCATCTCCCAGCGGTTCATTCTTGAATAGCAGCCGCCCTGCCTCCCACGCTCTGGCGGCTTGCAAGTCGGCGGTCATGATGGTGGGGCGGACATTCTGGGCAACGATGAGCTCTTCGCCCGGCTGGAGCGCGATGGCCGCTGGTGACGGCTGCGCGGGTGCCAGAGCCGGTGCCCCCTTGATGACGACTTGCCCTTGGATGAGCGTTATCAGGACCGTCGACGGAAGGCGCTCAACATCGAACGATGTGCCAACTGCCACGACCGTCTGCCGGCCTGCCGTGACTGTGAACGGCCGGTCCGCGTCGTGAGCGACGTCAAACCGCGACCGTCCACGGTCTAACGTGACCGACCGAGTTGTCTTCTCGTATGCGACACTGATTCTCGTATCGCTGTCCATGGAAATTCGCGAACCGTCGGGGAGGACCACGACTCGACGCTCACCGATGTCGGTTTTGTACCCGGTGGGCCCGACGAAATGCCAGTAGAGAGCAGTAGCGCCAATTGCGCCGAGGATCAGAGCTGCCACAGCGGCGCCGGCTTTGATTTTGCGTGTCGCCCGGCGCTCGTCGCCGGCGCTGCGCAGCCGTGCCAATGCCTGCCGCCTCAGCTCCAACATCTCGGGCGCGGAGTCCAGAGAATCGACCGCGGAGCATGCGGAGCCCACCGCTTCCCGGGCGCTGAGGTTATGGGGATCGGAACACCACTGACGATATTCGGCCGAGCTGCCCAAGGAAGGGTTGCGCGTGAGCCTGAGCCGCCAACCGGCTGCTTCCTCGAGGCGCTTTTGCTGCTCGGGTGATAGATCGAGGAACGCAGTCATGGGAGGAGAAACCGGGCACCCAGGTGCGCCATGGCCTTCATCATCATTTTTTCCACCGCACTGACCGAGATCCCATACATGGCTGCAATCTCGCGGTGCTGCACCTTCTCCAGCCGCGCCAGAATGAATATATCCCGGGTCCGTTCTCCCAGCTCTGCGAGCGCATCGAGAACGCCCTGAATGGCCTGCCTACCTACTAGAACGCGCTCGGGGTTGCGGTCCTCAACCAGATTCGCGGCAACAGCGTCTTTTTCATCGATCAGGTCCAGGCTTTGGTTTTTCCTGTGCTGGGCCGCCGTGACCGACTTGGCCCGATCGCGCAATAGATTGGCCGCGATCGTAAAGACGTAGCCTTGAATCGTCTGACCATTGTTCTTGTCGGGATGATTCAGCAGCCGGACAAAGACTTCCTGAGTCAGGTCCTCCGCCTCGTTGCGGTTCTTCACGCGCTTCAGGAAGTACGCCACGAGTGGTCCGCGAAACGAGCGATCCAGCTCGAGCGCGGCGGTGGAATCCGCGGTGGTCTTGTCCGGTTCCTTTGACCTGGTGCGCGTAGAGTCTCCCATCCGCCAGAAGCATACGCGGGCGTCTGCTCGCGGCAAAGTGCGCGGCCGAGGTCATTGCGACATCAACGTTGAGTTTCAGCGATGCCGTCAGGCGTGTACTGTTCCCATATGGTTTCACGGGCTTATCTGCTTTCGGTGCCTGAGCGTGTAATCCGGTCGGCGCTGGCCCTCGGAGCCGGCTTGTTACGTGAAGTCGGCGAAGTGGTGCTCCCACGGAGCGTGCGCCGTAGCCAGCTATATAAGAACCTGGTCGAAGTGACGCTGCGTTACATGATTGAACGGGTAGGGGGCGCCAAAGGGGTTTTTCCGCCCGAAAAGGCGACACCCGAGGATTTTCTCGTACGGCGCGGTGCGGGGCATGCCATCGAGTTGCTCGGCATCGTCGCCTTCCGCGTTTCGCCTGTCTGGGTCCTCGCGGCATTGGCGGATGTCAGTGGTTTGGGACGCCGTCTGATTCCCGAAATTACCGAGGCGCTCAAGACGGAGGGTCTATTGGAGAAAAACACTCGGTTCGAGAGCGTCGACCAGTTACTCAACGGACTGGAGAGGACCGCGTCCCGGCTTGCCGAGACGATCAATACTCCGCCACTGGACATCGAAGGCTTGCGGCGGGAGTGGGCTGCGATCCGTGAGCACGCGCGCACCTTGAAACCAGGCGACCTCCCGTCCCAGCAGGTCGTCCGCCAACAGTGGGAGCAGTTGTCCCACGAGTCCGCCCGCCAAGGCCGGTCGGTCTTCGAGATCTCCTCAGTCATGGCGATCGCCGCGGTGCGGACATTGCCAGGCAAGGCGCGCTGGCTCTCGGCGTCGGCACGCGTTGGCTCGACGCATCTCACCAAAGTGGTCTCGACGGCGATTCTCGATCACTACACCGAGACGCTGAATGAGCTGCGCGAGGTTGGATATCTGGCCTATGCAAAGCGGCAGTTGAGTCCTTACATACGCGCCTGCGTCGAGCAGTTCTCGCCGCAAAGGCGCACGCTCACCCAGCGGTTGCTGGAAAAGGCTCGGAGGCCTTGACCGTGCATCGGCTGCGTTCGACTATTGACCGGGGATTGAACGTCGAGAGGGGGTGGCGATGACGCACGCGAAGACCGAAATCACCCGGGAGCCACCGTCGTCGCAGTGGCTGATTGCAGAAGCAGCTGAAATCGCCAAGCAGCTGCGTAATGAGCAGGACGAAAGCGATGCGCGTGGCTCCTATTCGGACGCCATTCACCGCAGACTGCTGGACGGAGGGTTTTACCGCATCCTGCAGCCCCGGATGTTTGGTGGATTCGGCACGGATTGCGAGACGTACATTTGCGTCATCATGGAGCTTTCGCGGGGGCATCCAGGTAGCGGATGGTGCTACACGTTGGCTTCCTCACATGCGCTGGTCCTCGGAGCGCATTTTAGCGAGGAGGCGCAGCGCGAGCTCTTCGGTCCCGAGGGTGATTTCCGCGCAGCCTATGCGGCCGGTCCTGCCGGCATGCCGACGTTCGAACGCGCTGCGGGCGGTTATATCGTCAGCGGTCTATGGCCATTCGCGTCGGGAATCCCCGTATGTAACTACTTTCTGGGCGGTGCCGTCATTCCAGATGGCTCCAAGCTGCGCGCCATCGCATTCGTAGTGCCCAAGGAGTCTGTGACGGTCGTCGCCGATTGGGGTGGGGAGGCGGCAATGGGCATGCAGGGCAGTGGCTCAAACAGCGTTCGGCTGACAAACGTGTTTGTACCTGACCGCCACATCATACCTTCGCCGATCGCCAGGCTGTCCACCGAAACGTTGCCCGAGGGCACGCCGGGCACGCGCCTGCATCGAGAAGGCCTGTTTCTTGGGCTGATTTTCAGCTGGTTCAGCTGCGAGTTCGGAGCCATTCTGACGGGCGCCGCGCGGGCTGCTTGCGAGGAATATGAGCGGCAGCTGCGGGCCAAGCCCAGCTTCGCCGATCCGACTCGGCTGCGCATGCACGACCCGGAACTGCAGCGGGTGTTTGGCGAAGCCCTGTGCCGCGCCGACGCCGCAGAAGGCTTGACATTGGCTGCGACGCGGCTCTACACCGAACAGTGCGATCGCTGGATGAGGACACGCATCCCGATCACACCAGAGGACACGGCCAAGGTCTGGGGCACGGCGCGCGAGGGTTGCCGCGCCGCCTGTGAAGCCGTTGAAATGCTGTTCCACACCGTGGGCGCATCCGTCGCACGTCGCGGCGATCGGTTACAACGCTATTTCCGCGACGTGCAGATGTATCGGATTCATGTCCAGTCCCAAGCGCTGCTACCGGTTGTCAGGGCACACGTGCAACTCGGACTGCCCATTCCTACCCCATTTCACAGATAGTTTCGCCAGCAGTGCGAAAGCCCGAAGGCGCGGCGCGCGCGCTCCGCCGGCGAGCGCAGTGTTTTAAGTTAACATACATCAAGTTGCTTGCGGG
>Ga0105240_10001042_pt1 | contig 49294 bp, 38 predicted proteins | sample KBSC54metaG_FD_80426 | JGI IMG/M metagenome (GOLD analysis project Ga0105240, IMG submission 80426) | Corn rhizosphere microbial communities from Kellogg Biological Station, Michigan, USA - KBS C5-4 metaG | ecosystem: Host-associated > Plants > Roots > Rhizosphere > Soil | place: Michigan, USA... | reverse complement strand
TGCGGCGCGAGCACCGGCTCTACCAGGCAGACTGGCTGCTGCGGTTCTACGGCTTCTCGGTCGACGAGGTGACCGAGAGCGGCGAGGGCGGGATGCTCGACCTGGAGATCGACCCCAAGCTGGCCTGGGCGCTCAAGCACCGCGAACGCTTCCCGGCCGACGTCAACGGCGCCGATCGCGAGACGCTGCTGCGGGTGCCGGGCCTGGGCGCCCGGGCGGTGGGCCGCATCCTCGTCGCGCGGCGGCATACGCGGCTCGGCATGGCCGACCTGGCACGCCTCTCGCCCGGCCTGCGTCGCGCGCGGCCGTTCCTGATCGCCGCCGACCACCGGCCGGTGCGGCTGACCGACCGGGCCGACCTGCGCGCGATGCTGGCCCCGCCGCCGCTGCAGCTGGACCTGTTCGGGTGATGACCGGCATGGTTCCCGTATCGATCGGGGCGGGGGCGGACCTGGACGGATTCCGCGACGCGGCGCGCCGGCTCGTGGGCGCCGACATCGCGCCGGGTCGGGTGGCCTGGAATCCCGGCGGCCAGCCCTCGCTCTTCGCCGACGCGGTCCCTCGTTCGGCGGCGCCGCTGATGCTGCCGAAGAGGGCCGCCGAACTGATCCGGCTGGTCGTCTGCCACAGCGATCCCGAGCGCTACGGCCGGCTCTACACCCTGATCTGGCGTCTGACGCGCGGCGAGCGGGCGCTGCTGGAGGTGGCCTCCGACCCGCTGGTCCACCGGCTGGACCTGATGGCCAAGGCGGTGCGGCGGGATCTGCACAAGATGCACGCCTTCGTCCGCTTCCGCCGGCTGGAGACCGCCGAGGGCGAGCGGTTCGTGGCCTGGTTCGAGCCGGACCACTTCATCGTCGAGGCCACCGCCGGGTTCTTCGTCGACCGGTTCCGCGGCATGGACTGGGCCATCCTGACGCCCAAGGGCTCGCTGCACTGGGACCGCACGCGGCTCGCCGTCGGGCCGTCCGCCGAGCGACCGACGATGCCCGAGGGCGACGGTTTCGAGCGCGGCTGGCTCGACTACTACGAGGCCACCTTCAATCCCGCCCGGGTCAATCCGGATCTGATGCGGCGCGAGATGCCGACGCGGTACTGGAAGAACCTGCCGGAGGCGGCGCTGATCCCGGGTCTGATCCAGGATGCGCCGGCCCGGGCGCAGGCCCTGGTCGATCGGGAAGCCGCGTCGCCGCGCAAGCGCGATCCGGTCAAGGCGGTGGCGGCCATGGCCGAGCAGGCCCCCGGGACGCTGGCGGCGCTGAACCGGATCATCGCCGAGTCGCGCCCGCCCGCGCCGTTCTCGCCGCGGGCGGTGCTCGGCGAGGGGCCGATGGGCGCCGCCATCGCCCTGGTCGGCGAGCAGCCCGGCGACCAGGAAGACCTCGAGGGCCGGCCGTTCGTCGGCCCGGCGGGCCAGCTGCTCGACCGCGCCCTGGCCGGGGCGGGCCTGTCCCGCCGCGACCTCTACGTCACCAATGCGGTGAAGCACTTCAAGCACGAGCTGCGCGGCAAGCGGCGGCTTCACAAGACACCCACGGCCGGCGAGGTGAAGCACTATCGCTGGTGGCTGCAGCAGGAGCTACGGCTGGTCCGGCCGAGCCTGGTGGTGGCGTTGGGCGCGACTGCGACCCTGGCGCTCGCAGGTCGGCCGCTGCCGATCATCTCCAACCGCGGGCCGGCGCGGTTCGACGAATGGCCCGGATTCATCACCGTCCACCCATCTTACCTGCTGCGCCTGCCGGACCCGGCCGTCCAGCGCGAGGCCTATGCGGCGTTCGTCCGCGACCTGCGCCAAGCGTCGGCTATGAGTCGGAACGCCTCCCGCGGGCCCCACGTTTTGGGCCGACAGGAGAACGCAGCATGACCAGCCAAGCCGATATCGAGATCAAGTTCTGGAAGGCCCTGAGGTCGGACAAGACCCTGATGCTCGGCCTCGCAGACACGGATGCCAGCCTCGCCCAGCCGATGACCGCGCAGTTCGACAGCGAAGACAGCACCGGGCCGATCTGGTTCTTCGCGGCCAAGAGCGCCGACCTCGTGCGGTCCATCAACGGGGCGCACCACGCTGTCGCCCACTTCACCGCCAAGGGCCATGACCTGTTCGCCTCGGTGGAAGGCGAGCTGTCGCTGAGCAGCGACCGGGCGGTGATCGACCACCTCTGGAATCCCTTCGTTGCTGCCTGGTTCGAGGGCGGCAAGGACGACCCGAACCTGGCGCTGCTGCGGTTCGACCCGGAGAGGGCGCAGATATGGCTCAACGACAGCAGCCTGCTGGCGGGCGTCCGCATCATGCTCGGCCGCGACCCGAAGAAGGACTACGCCGACAAGACCGCCGAAGTGCGGATGTAGTCGCCGCATTCGATATTCCCGTTTCGTTCCGGTTTGTGCTAGTCATCCGCCGATGATCGGAGGCGGATGATGGCGCAGCGGTCCGGCAGCGCGGACCTGCCCCTGCACGGCGGCCACGTGCCGAAGTGGCTCGCCGACCGCATGACTCGGCTGGGCGCGATCGTCTGCCAGGCGATCGTCCATGAATACGGCCGCGACGAACTGCTGCGGCGGCTGGCGCATCCGTTCTGGTTCCAGTCGTTTGGCGCCGTGATGGGGATGGACTGGCACTCGTCCGGCATCACCACCAGCGTGCTGGGCGCCTTGAAGCGGGGGCTGACCCCGCTGGCCGGCGAGTTGGGCGTCAGCGTCTGCGGCGGCCGCGGGAAACACTCGCGGCAGACGCCGGCGGAACTGGTCGCGGTCGGCGAGCGCACAGGGCTGGACGGCGCCCTGCTTGCCGACGCCAGTCGGCTCACCGCCAAGGTGGACAGTGCGGCGGTGCAGGACGGCTTCGACCTCTACCTGCACGGCTTCTTCGTCACCGACGACGGGCGCTGGACCGTGGTGCAGCAGGGCATGAACGGCGATCGCCGGCAGGCGCGCCGCTACCATTGGCTCTCCGAAGGACTGACCAGCTTCGTCGACGCCCCGCACGCGGCGATCGACGGCGTGGGCCAGGGCGTCATCGTCAACCTGACCGACCGCCGCGCCGACGCCTCACGCCGCGCCCAGCTGGATGTGCTGGGCGACCTCGGCCCGGACGGGATCACCGCCGAACTGACCCGGCTGCGTGAGGACGCTTCGCCCCAGCCGGCGCTCCCGCACCTGGTCATGCCCGGCCACCACGACGTGCGGCCCGGCGACGTCAACGCCCGCCGCCTGCACAGCGCCCTGGCTGCGGCGGCGGACCGGGGGCCTGCCGACTTCCAGCAGCTGCTGATGACGCCGGGCGTGGGCGCGCGCACCGTGGAGGCGCTGGCGATGGTGTCGGAAGTGATCCACGGCGCGCCCTACCGCTTCTCCGACCCGGCCCGCTTCTCGCTGGCCCATGGCGGCAAGGACCGCCATCCCTATCCGGTGCCGATCAAGGTCTATGACGAGACCATCCGGGTGCTGAAGTCGGCGGTGCGCGGCGCGCGGCTGGGCGCGCCGGAGGAGTTGGCGGCGATCCGGCGGCTGGACGAGCAGGCGCGGCGGCTCGAGCGCACGGCTGCTGGTCCCGGCGTCTCGGCCAAGATCGCCGAGGAGCGGCTGCGTTCGCACGAGTACGGCGGCCGCAGCGTGCTCGGCTGGGAGCCGCCGCCGGACGTCAAAACAGCGGTGTCATCCCGGCCGTAGGGCAGCGAAGGGCCGGGATCTCGTGGGGGATTAGCTGCGAGGAGATCCCGGACAACGGCTGCGCGGTTTCCGGGATGACACTGTTGTGGGGTTGACGCGGTTCCACCCTCGCCCTGAGGGCCCCGGCGAGCTAATGCGTCCCTCAAGAGTTTCTGAGGGAGGCCAACGCCCTTGTTCGACACCCTGGCCCTGTCGGCCATTCCGCCGGAGGACGAGGCGATCCGCCCCGCCATCCGCGCGCTGATCGCCGAGACCTGTTCGGGCATGACCCTGCCCCAGCGGGCGCGCACCTGGATGGGGGTCGATGCGGAGTTCAGCCGCAAGATGGGCGCGGCCGGCTTCCTGGGTCTCACCCTGCCCAAGCAGTACGGTGGGCATGAGCGCGGGCCGTTCGCGCGCTGGGTGGTGGTCGAGGAACTGCTGTCCTACGGCGCGCCGGTCGGCCTCCACTGGATTGGCGACCGCCAGAGCGCCCTGGTGATCCTGAACTACGGCACGGACGAGCAGAAGCGCTGGTTCCTGCCCAAGATCTGCGCCGGCGAGATCTACTTCTGCATCGGCATGAGCGAGCCGGGCTCCGGCTCCGACCTGGCCTCGGTGCGCAGCCGCGCCGAGCGCACCGAGACCGGCTGGCGGCTGAACGGCCACAAGATCTGGACCACCAACGGCCACCTCGGCCACTACGCCATCACCCTGGTGCGCACCTCCGGGGACCGCGAGAGCCGCCACGCGGGCCTCTCGCAGGTGATCGTCGACCTGCGCGCGCCGGGCGTCACGGTGCGCCCGATCGCCGACCTCAACGGCGACACCGACTTCAACGAGATCTTCTTCGACAATGTCGAGCTGCCGCCCGACGCCCTGCTGGGCCAGGAAGGCGGTGGCTGGGCGCAGGTGAACGCCGAGCTCGCGTTCGAACGCAGCGGCCCTGAGCGGATCTACTCGTGCCTCGTCGCCGTGGATGCGTGGGTCAAGCACATCAAGGCGCACGGCGCGGACGAGGCCCGGCTGCGGCTTGCCGGTTCGCTGATGGCCCAGCTTGCCACCCTGCGGCAGATCTCCATCGCGGTGACGGCGCGGCTGGTGCTCGGCGAGCGGCCGCTGACCGAGGCCTCGCTCAGCAAGGACCTCGGGACCGGCTTCGAGCAGGCGATCCCGCACCAGATCGCCGACGACCTTGCCGCTCACCCCGAGGAGACGGCGGACCCCGACTTCAAGGCCGCCCTGATCCTGCTGATGCAGATCTCGCCGGCCTTCTCCCTGCGCGGCGGCACACGCGAGATCATGCGCGGCATCATCGCGCGCGGCCTGGGACTACGCTGATGGACGCCTCCGAATTCAAGGAACCCTTCGAGCGCCTGATCGCCTCCGGGCCGAACTGGGCGGCGGTGGTGGGGTCCGGCTTCCTGGACGCGCTGGTCTCCGAAGAGGCGGGCGGCGCGGGCCTGACGCTGGCCGACGCCGGGCCGCTGATCCAGGTGCTGGGCTACCACGCCTGCCCGCTGCCGGTGGCCGACACCATGGTCGCCCGCGCCTTGCTGGCCGAGGCCGGCATCGCGGCGCCGGAGGGGCCGATCGTGATCGCCTCCTCGGTCCAGCCGCCGCCGCTGGCGGATGCGGCCGAGCACGTGCTTTACGACGACGCGGGCGGTCTGAAGCTGGCGGCGCCCGGCGCGTCGGTGACGCCCACGGGGGGCCTGCGCCCGATCGCGGCGGTGGTCGCGGCCACCGAGATCGCCGGCGCCGCCGAACGGTTACTGGAGATGAGCGTCGGCTACGCCAACGAGCGGGTGCAGTTCGGCAAGCCGATCGGCAAGCAGCAGGCGATCCAGCACAACCTCGCGGTCATGGGCGAGCAGGTGCTGACCACCCGGATGGCCTCGCAGATCGCCTGGGCGGGCGGCCTGCATCCCAGCCTGCTGAAGGCGGCCGTCGCCAAGCAGGTCACCAGCGCTGCGGTGCAGACCCTCGCCTCCGTCGCCCACGCCGTTCACGGCGCCATCGGCGTCACCGCCGAGTTCGCCCTGCACCACTATGTGAAGGTGCTCTACAGCCGCCGCATGGCGCACGGCTCGGAGAGCTACTGGGCCCGCGTGCTCGGCGAGGCGCGGTTGGCGGAGGCCGACCTGTCGTCCGTGGATTTCGTGCGGGCGATCTAAGTACAACCGGACCAGGGAGGACAACATGATCACCTACACCGACGTCGTTCGCGAGCGGGTCGAGGCGCCGCTGGAGGCGGTGTGGAAGATCCTGGCCGACTTCGGAGGCATCGGCCGCTACGTGAAGGGTGCGGACGTGTCCCACCTGGAGGGGCCCCAGCAGGGCGTCGGCTGCGTGCGGGTGATCCCGCGCGGCGATCAGGCCACCCGCGAGCGGATGGAGACCTACGACGCGGCGGGCCACGCCTACAGCTATGCGGTTCTGGAGGGCTCGCCGGTGGCCATGAAGGGCTATGTGGGCGAGGTGAAGGTGGTCCCGTTGGAGGGGAACACCTGCCTGGTGGAGTGGGGCGGCCGGTTCGAGACGTCGTCGGCGCCCGACCCCGGGGCCCAGAAGAAGGGCCTCGAGAAGTTCTACCGCAATGCCATCGACGGGGTGCGGGCGCTGGTGTGACCACCGACCTGGGTCAAGAAGGGAGGCGACGATGGCTGACGCTTTGAGAAGGATCGGAGCCTGGCGCGTCCCGCCGATCGGGTTCGGGGCGATGCTGCTGACCATGCCGCAGCCCGAACCGGGCGGCTTGTCGGCGATGGTGGAGGAGGGCCAGGCTATCCGCACCCTGCACGCGGCGCTCGACGCCGGCGTGCGGCTGGTCGACACCGCGATCAACTACTGCCAGGGCGCGGCCGACATGGGCGCGAACGAGCGACTCGTGGCCAAGGCGCTGGCGTCCTGGTCCGGCGACGCCGCCGAGGTGCTGGTGGTGTGCAAGGGCGGCAACCGGCGCGGCGACGACGCGCCCTTCATCCACGACGCCCGGCCGGAGAACCTGCGCTGGTCCTGCGAGACCAGCCTGAAGGCGCTCGGCGTCGAACGGGCCGGCCTCTACATGCTGCACGCCAAGGACCCGGCCGTGCCGCTGGCAGAGAGCCTTGGCGCGCTCGCGGAGCTGAAGGCCGAGGGCAAGATCGCCGAGGTTGGCGTCTCAAACCTGGGTCGGCGCGAGCTGGCCGAGGCGCGGGCGATCGTCGACATCGCGGCGGTGGAGAATCCGCTCTCGCCGGCGGCGCGGGCGGCCATGTCGCTGGCCAAGATGTGCGAGGCCGAAGGCGTCGCCTTTCTGGCCTACCGCCCGCTGGGCGGTCAGGCCGGCGCGCCGAATCTGGCCGAGGCCGTCCCGGTCCTGGGCGAGGTCGCCCGCGAGCGCGGGGTGTCGCCGCACCAGGTGGCGCTGGCCTGGTCGCTGGCCCAGGCGACGTCGATCATTCCGATCCCCGCCGCGCGCCGGCCCGAGACCATCCGCGACAGCGCCGCGGCGGCCGGCCTGACCCTGACGCCCGAGGAACTGGCCCGGATCGACGCCCAGGCCCAGCCGGCCTGAGCTACTCCGCCGCCGCAATGGCCGGCGCAGGCGCCTTGGCGCGCCCCTTGGCCGCCATCGCCAGCAGGCCGCACGCCAGGGAGGTGGCGGCGATGACGGCGAAGGTGAGGTTGTAGGCGCCCTCCGAGGGCATCTTGCCGCCCGTCTTCGGATCGACGATGTGGGAGCCGGCCAGCAGGATGGTGATCACCTGCACCCCCACCGCCGTGGCCATCCCGCGCGTCACCGCCAGCATCCCCGTCGCCTCGCTGCTGCGGTCCATCGGGGCGTCTTCGAGCACGGTGTTCGGCAGGGCCGAGAGCAGCACGCTCGATCCGAACGCGCAGACCATCGAGACCACCACCACCTGCGGTATCGTGTCGTGCAGCGGGATCAGCAGGCCCCATCCCAGCGCGCCGACCAGCCCGCCGACCAGCACTGACCAGCGCGAGCTGTAGCGCGCACAGATCCAGCCCCCGATCACCGCCGCGACCGGCGCGGCGATGTTGGACGGCAGCTTCAGGAAGCCGGCCAATGTGGCCGAGACCCCGAGGCCCGCGCCTTCCATCTTCGGTTGCTGCATGAACATCAGCACCACCAGCGGGAGCTGCATGACCCCGAACGAGGCCAGGCAGCCGCAGATATTACCCAGCGCGATCTTCGGGCGCTTCAGCAGGCGCAGGTCGAACAGAGGCTCGGCCACGCGCAGTTCGTACCAGGCCCAGAAGGCCAGCAGCGCCGCCCCGGCGCCGAAGACGCCAAGGATGTCGCCATGCGCCCAGCCGACCTTGGAGGCCTGGGTTAGCGCGTAGAGCATCAGGGCGACGGCCGGGGCGAACAGCACCGCGCCGAGCACGTCGATCCGTCCGCTCGCGCCCTGGCCAGGCAACGCCGGCACGCAGAACAACAGCAGCGGGATGCTGACGAACGCGGTCGCGCCGGTGAGATAGAAGATGATCTGCCAGTCGCCGCTGTCCGAGAGCATCCCGCCGATGATGTAGGCTGCGGCGGCCGAGAAGGTGTACCCGCCGGTCAGCAGCCCGATCCAGATCGGCGTGCGCCCGGGTGGGGCAAGTTGGCGGGTGATGCCGTAGCAGAGCGGCAGGATCGCCCCGGAGGCGCCCTGCAGCGCGCGCCCCACGATGATCCCGCCGAGGCCGCTGGAGAGTGCGCTGACCAGCGAGCCCAGGCCGCAGATTCCGACGACCACGATCAGCATCCGCCGCCTGCCGAACATGTCGCCCAGGCGACCGCCGATCGCGGCCGTGGCGGCGGCGCCCAGACTGTAGATCGTCACCAGCCACCCCACTGAGGTCACGTCCTTGAACCGGCGGACGAGGGTGGGCATGGCCGAAAGGATCAGGTTGTTCTCGAACGCGCCGAGGATTTCCGTCAGCAGCAGCACTGCCATCACGCCGTAGAAGGCCGGGGCGGACAGCGCGGTTGGAGGTTTGGCGGCGGGGGCGGCGGGCGCCGTCATGTCTTCTCCCTGGCCGCGCGCTGGGCGCGTTGCGGCCGGTCGAGCGGCCTTCGATCCGATAGTTCATCAGATCGCGATGGTTGGGAACGCGGAAAGCGCTAGGCGTCGCGATCAGGCAGGTTCGGAAACCGTGGCGGGCGGCCCTCGCGCATGGCGTCGATGCCCTCCCGGAAATCGGCAGAGGCCAGCGACCCCTTCAGCATCCGGTCCGAAACCCCGAGAGCCTCGGCGAAGGTGCTCGCCTCCGCAGCGCGCAACTGCTCCTTGATCACCCTCGCGGAGCGTGGCGAGATATTGGCGGCGATGTCGCGGGCGTAGGCCAGGGTCTGTTCCAGCAGATGGTCTGGCGCGAGAACCTGGGTGACCAGGCCGTGCCGCAGCGCAGCCTGGGCATCGATGCGGCGGCCGCTCAGCAGCATGTCGGCGGCGAAGCTGCGGCCCACCACGCGCGGCAGGCTCCAGGCCAGCCCCGACTCGGCCACCAGCCCGCGGCGGGCGAAGATGCCGGTGAAAAAGGCGCTCTCGCTGGCGAAGCGCACGTCGCAGGACACCGCCAGCGCCAGCCCGACCCCGGCGCAGGCGCCGTTGACGGCGGCGATCACCGGCTTGGGGACGGCCATCGCCACCGTGTAGCGCCGCCGCAGGTGCTCGGGCGCCTCGGTGAACCCCTCCAGGGCGTTGCCTTCGGGGTCGGCAAGGCTCGCGCCGCCGTCGTCAGCCAGGCCGGACAGTCGGCCCGCGTCAGCGCCGCCGCAGAAGCCCCGTCCCGCACCGGTGACCACGATCACCCGCACGGCCGGGTCGCGCGCCATCTCCACCATCGCCCGGTCGTAGGCGCGGCCCAACGGCAGGTTCACCGCGTTCAGCCGGTCGGGTCGGTTCAGGGTCAGCACGGCGACCCCGTCGGCCACCGAGCGGATCAGTTCATCGGCCACGTCAGGCTCCGTCAGATGTTGCAGTCGGCGACGACGCTGTGGTCGGCGTGCGAGACGATCTGACCCTGGATAGCGCCGGCCAGGGTCAGGCCGGTGAGCTTGCGAGACTCGCCGCCCATTACGATGCGGACCTTGATGTAGGTGTCGAGGTCGTTGCCGGCGCCGGCCGCGGTCGCCGCGCACGCCTCCAGGGCGGCGGCGCCCGCGATGCTGCGCAGCACGTTCGGCATGCCCAGGTAGATGTGCGTCGGGCAATCCCAGCCGCAGTCCGCCTGTTTCACCTCCAGCCCCGCGTTGGACTGGCGGAGTTCCGCGTGGATCGCGGCGGCGCCCCGGAACGCGCCCGGGTTCTGGATCAGGTTTTCGAGCGAGTAGGTCTGGTCCTCGGCCGCCGCCGCGCTGCACAGGAGCAGGGCTGGCGCCGCCAGCGTCGCCGCGACGAGGGACCCGATGGCCTTCATACCGCCCCCTGTATTGCCACTTTGACACGTCCGGCTAATGTCCGACCGGGGGTGGCTACCTTGTTGTAGAGGCGGTTCGGCTCCGCGCAACCTCGGGAGCCGGCCCTGGGCGACGATTTGACGGATGCGCTCGAGGCCTGCGACTCGCTCGAGGCTGTCAAGCTGCTGTTCCGCGCCCGCGTGGCGGCGCATGGCTTCACGGCCAGCGCCTGCGGCGCCTTCCTGCCCACCGACCTCGGGCCGCAGCCTCACTTCTTCTTCCAGAACTGGCCCTCCGACTGGGTGGAGCTCTACCAGCGGCGCAACTTCGTGGCAGCCGACTATGGCGTGGCCGAAGCCCGGGCCCGGATCGCGCCGTTCACCTGGCAGGAGGCGCGCGCCGAGCGGACCCTGTCGCGCGCCGAGCAGGACATGTGGGATGAGGCCAACGCCTGGGGGTGGACCGACGGGTTCTCGGTGCCGATCCACGGACCCGGCGGCTATTTCGCCATCGTCACCATGGCCGGCAAGCACCAGCCCATGCCGCCCAGGCTGCGGCTGACGCTGCAGGTGATGGCCCTGCAGACGCATGAACGATGCCGCGCGCTGACGGGTCTCGCCCTGGTCTCCGACGCGCAGGCGGCGCTGACCCCACGCGAGCTCGAGTGCCTTCGCTGGGTGGCGGCCGGCAAGACCGACTGGGAGATCGGCAAGATCATGGTGCTCTCCCGCACGACGGTGAAGACGCACGTCGATCAGGCGCGCCGCAAGCTGGGCGCGCGCACCCGGTCCCAGGCGGTCGCCCGTCTGGTGCTGAGCGGACTCTCGTAGAGGTCAGGGAGGAAAATCTCCTCCATTTGGAGGAGATTACGACGCTGCAAAATCCCGTAACCATGACCGACGGCTGGTGAAGGCCGCGGGCAGGTCGAGGCGCCTTTGCCCCTCGTCCTGTCCGCGCGCGGCGCGTGGGCAGGGGCTGTGTCATGGCGAGCAGGTGGTTTGGCGGCGTGTCCGGAGCGGCGCTGGCCGCGGGGCTGCTGGCGGGCGGCGCGGCGCAGGCCGCGACCGAGGACTGGACGGGCGCCACCTCCACCGACTGGTTCACCGGGACCAACTGGTCGCCGGCCAGCGTGCCGACTTCCGCCACGCCCGTGACCATCAACGCCAACCCCGGCGGCCCGACCGTGATCGGATCGGCGGGCGCCACGTCCGGGCAGGTGACCCTCGGCGCCCTGGCCGGCCAGTCCGGCGCGCTGGTGATCAACGGCGGGGCGCTGACCACCAACGGCGCCAACTTCTTCGTGGGCGACTTCGGTTCGGGCAACCTGACCATCCAGGCCGGTGGGACCCTCAACAGCGGCATCAGCTCGGTCGCCAACAACGGCGGGTCGACCGGTTTCGCGACGGTGACCGGCGCGGGGTCGCGCTGGACGACCGGAAGCTTCTTCGACGTCGGCTCCAGCGGCAACGGCACGCTGAACGTGCTGGCCGGCGGCAACGTCTCCACCGTGATCTTCAGCATAGGCAACGACGCGCAGGCGCACGGGCACGTGCTGATCTCCGGCAACGGCTCGACCCTCACCGCCTCGGTGTCGACCACCATCGCCGCAGCCGCCGGGGTTGGGACCGGCGATGTGACGGTGAGTAACGGCGGCACGCTAAATGGCGCCAGCATCACCGTCGGCAACGGCGGCGCTCAGGCGTCCCTCGCGGCCGACACCGGCGCCACGGTGAAGGGCAGTTCCATGACCGTCGGCGGGGCGACCGCGGGCAGCGCAAGCTTCGACGGCAACACCACGGTCGGAAATCTCAGCGGCACGCTGACCGTCGGCCAGTCCGCAGCGGGCAATCTCAGCATCGCCAACGGCGCGCAGGTCACCAGCCAGATCGGGACGCTCGGGACCAACGCTAGCGGATCGGGCCTGGCCACGGTGACGGGCGCCGGCAGCAAGTGGACCACGACGTCGGTGCTGACCGTGGGCAGCTCGGGAACCGGCAACCTGACGGCCAGCAACGGTGCGAGCATCGTCGCCAACAGCATGACCGTCGGCTCCGCCGCGGCGGGCAGCGTGAACGTGCTGAGCGGCGCCACGCTCAGCGCCAACAACCTGACCACCAACCGCACCGCGACGATCCAGGTGGACGGCGCCGGCAGCAAGCTGAGCATCCTCAACGGCGTGAACTTCAAGCCGACCACGGGGACGAGCGCGATCTCGGTCACCAACGGCGGCAACCTGTCCACCGGCTGCACGACCATCTCGGCCGGCGCCGGCGCCACAGCCAGCGCCACGGTGTCGGGAGCCTCGAGCAGCTGGACGCCGTCTGCCTTGTTCGTCGGCGGCAACGGCACGTCGGCGGTGACCATCGGGTCCGGCGCGGTGGTGGTGGACCTGGGCGACTTGATGGTGGACGGGAACGGGACCAGCAGCCTGACCGTCTCGGGGGGCGCCAACGTCACCCAGGGCAATGGCCCGGTGGGCAACAACGCCGGCACCGGCACCTTCTACATCGGCGAGTCCGGCAAGGGCTCGCTGACGGTCGACTCCGGCGGCCTGCTCAGCACCCGCTTCAGCCTCGTCGGCGACAACGCCGGCGCGACCGGGTCGGTGACGGTCACCGGGCCCGGCTCGACCTGGCTGGTGAGATCGGGCGCCAGCATCGGCTTCAGCGGCTCCGGGTCGGTGACCATCTCAAACGGGGGCAACCTCACCCTGACGGGCCAGAACGGGATCACGTTCGGCTTTCACAACGGCGCGGTCGGCAACCTGACCATCACCGGGCCGGGCAGCAAGCTGACGGTTCAGGCGAGCGCCACCATCGGCAACAGCGGGACCGGCCACGCGCTGATCAGCAACGGCGGGGCGATGAGCGTCGGCGCCACGACCTTCATCAGCAGTGTCTTCATCGGCCTGCCACCGCAGACCGACACGCCCGGCGACGGCGACATGACCGTCACTGGTTCCGGCTCGACCCTCGCCACCAACGGGCTTCAGGTCGGGGCCGCGGGCGGCAACGGCAGCCTGAGCGTCCTGTCCGGGGCGAACGTGCTTGCCTCAGGGACCGTCCACTTCGGAGCGGGCTTCATCCTCAATACCGGGTCCGGCAACATCCCCTACAACGGCAACGGCACGGGCCTCGTGGACGGCGCCGGCTCGCTGCTGCAGGGCAACAACACACTGGACGTGGGCGAGTCAGGCATCGGCCACCTCACCGTGTCCAACGGCGGCAACGTCGCGATCAAGACGGACACCTACATCGGCTCGTTCAAGAGCGCGACCGCCAACGGGGTGGGCGACGTCACGGTGACGGGCGCCGGGTCGGTCCTGAGCAGCGGCGGCACGCTGCGCGTCGGCGACCAGGGGACCGGGGCGCTTCGCGTGCTGGCCGGCGGCGTGGTGAAGGACAACGTCGGCATCATCGGCGCGAGCTCCACCGGCAACGGTGCGGCGCTGGTTGACGGCGCCGGATCGCAGTGGACGACCACCGGCAACCTCACCGTCGGGCAGTCCTCGGTCGGCGTGCTGACCGTGTCGAACGGCGCCTCCGTGACGGCCGGCAACGTCAGCATCGGTCGCAATGCGTCCGGCCAGGGCGTGCTGAACATCGGCGCCGCGGCCGGCAACGTCGCAGTCGCGCCGGGCAGCATCACCGCGACCGCCGTCGCCTTCGGCGCCGGCAGCGGCCAGGTGGTGTTCAACCACACGTCCTCAGGCCTGACCTTCGCGACGCCGATCATCGGCGCCGGTTCGGTGAGCCAGGTCGCCGGAGTGACGATCCTCTCGGGGACCAACACCTACAGCGGCGCGACCAGCGTGAACGGCGGGACTCTGCGCGTCACCGGCAGCCTCGCCAGCCCGACCGTGGACGTGGCGTCCGGGGCGACCCTCGGCGGGACGGGCAGCCTCGCCGGCAACATTGCAGTGGCTAATGGCGGCATCCTGCAGGGGGCGGCGGGGTCGGTGCTCACCCTGGGCCAGCTGCAGTTGAACGACACCTCCAACCTCAACGTCGCGCTGGGCGCGCCGAGCAATACCGCCCTGTTCCATGTGAACAGCAACCTGACCCTGGACGGGCGGCTGAACGTCACCGACGCGGGCGGCTTCGCGCTCGGGACCTACCGACTGATCGACTACGTCGGCGCCCTGACCAACAACGGCCTCGTCATCGCCAGCCTGCCGACCGGCTTCAATCCAGGCAACTTCGACATCGACACCACGACAACCGGCCAGGTGAGCCTGATCGTCCGGGTCGGTCCGAACATCCAGTACTGGGACGGCGCCAACACGGCCCCCGGGAGCGTGGCCAACGGGCGGGGCGGCGACGGCGTCTGGAACCTGGGGAACACCAACTGGACCAACCAGGCCGGGACGATCAACGCCGCGTGGGCGTCGGGCTCAGCGGTGTTCGCGGGGCAGGGTGGCAATGTCAGCGTGCAGGGGGCGATCAACGTCGCCGGCCTGACGTTCATGAGCGACGGCTATGTGATCTCGACCGGCGCGGGCGGCAGCCTAACCTTCACCGGCGGCCCGACCCCGGTGCAGGTGGACCCGGGCCTGACGGCGACGATCCAGTCCGCGATCGGCGGGGCGGGCGGCCTCGCCAAGACCGGTTCGGGGACACTGGCGCTGTCCGGGACCAATACCTACACGGGCGGGACGTCCGTCACCGCGGGGGTGCTAAAGGCGTCGTCCGAGGCGAACCTCGGCAACGCCACCGGCGCCCTCACCCTCGACGGCGGGACCTTCCGATTCGGCGCCGGCTTCACGATGAACCGGCTGGTGACGCTAGGCCCAGGCAACGGGGTGTTCGACACCAACGGCCAGTCCGCGACCGTGGCCGGCGCCGTCTCAGGGGCGGGCAGCCTGACCAAGACCGGCGCCGGAACCCTGATCCTATCCGGCGTCAACAGCTACGCCGGCGGCACGCTGGTGAACGCCGGGACGCTGCAGGCAGCCGCGGACGCCAACCTGGGCAACGTCTCGGGCGGCGTGACGCTGGACGCCGGGACGCTGCGCTACGGCGTCGGCTTTGCCTCGGCGCGGTCGGTAACCCTCGGCGGCGGGGGCGGGACCGTCGACACCAACGGCTTCGACGCGACCCTGTCAGGGATCGTCGGCGGTGCCGGCCGGCTGGCCAAGATCGGGGCAGGGACCCTGACCCTGTCAGGGACCAACAGCTACCAGGGGGGCACGCTGGTGACCGGCGGCGCCGTGGCGGCGGGCGCGGACGCGAACCTCGGCAACGTCTCCGGCGGCCTCACCCTCGACGGGGGGACGCTGCGATACGCGGCGGGGTTCGCCACCGGCCGGGCCGTGACCCTGGGCGCGGCCAACGGGACCTTCGACACCAATGGGTTCAGCGGCAGCCTGAACGGCGTCGTGTCGGGGGCCGGGCGGCTCACCAAGATCGGGGCCGGGACTCTGACCCTGTCGGGGACCAACACCTACCAGGGCGGCACGCTGGTCAGCGGCGGCGCGCTGCAGGTTTCGGCCGACGCCAACCTGGGGGCCGCGGCGGGCGGGCTGACGCTGGACGGGGGCGCGCTGCGCTACGGCGCCGGCTTCAGCTCGGCGCGCGCCGTCGGCCTGGGCGCAGGCGGCGGGACGTTCGACACCAACGGGTTCAACGCCGCCCTGTCGGGCATCGTCAGCGGCGGAGGCCTGCTGACCAAGACCGGGACGGGCACGCTGATCCTCTCTGGCGCCAACACCTGGACCGGCGGGGCCCGGGTCAACGCCGGCGTGCTGCAGGGCTCCAGCTCCAGCCTTCGAGGCGACATCGCCGACTTCGCCTCGGTGATCTTCGACCAGGCGACGGACGGGACCTATGCGGGCGTGCTGAGCGGCGCCGGGACGTTCGGCAAACAGGGCGCAGGGATGCTGATCCTGACCGGGAACAGCGGCGGATTCACCGGCGCGTCCACCGTCTCGGCGGGGACCCTGAGGGTGGACGGGGCGCTCGGCGGTCCGATCACGGTCGGCGCCGGGGCGCGGCTGCAGGGCGTGGGCGCGGTGGGGCCTGCGACCGTGGCGGGAACGATCGCGCCCGGGGACTCGATCGGGACCCTGACAGTGAACGGCAACTATGTGCAGCAGGCCGGCTCGACGTTCGAGGCCGAGATCGACCCGTCGGGCGCGGGCGACAAGCTGACCGTGACCGGCAGCGCCACCCTGCAGGGCGGCACGGTGAACGCCATCCTGGCGCCAGGGTCGTATACGCCGAACACCCACTACACGATCCTGACGGCAGCCGGCGGCGTGAACGGCCAGTTCGCGGGCCTGACCCAGAACATGACCTTCGTGGTCCTGTCGGCGAACTACACCGCCAACAGCGTCTTCCTGAACGTCGAGCGCAACGCGGTGAGCTTCGCCTCGGTCGCCGCCACCGACAACCAGAAGGGTGTCGCGGCGGCGCTCGATACGCTCGGGCTGGGAACCCAGGTCAGCAGCGCGGCGGCGCTGCTCACGCCGGGCGCCGCGCGCGGAGCGTTCGACGCCCTGTCGGGCGAGATCCATGCCGACGTGCAGGCGCAGTTCCTGGAGGACTCGCGGTTCGTCCGCGAGGCCATCGCCGGGCGCGTGCAGACGGCGCGGGACGAGCGCTACGGCCTCTGGGCCGAGGGGTTCGGGGCCTCGGGTCACCGGGATGGCGACGCGGGCTCGGCCTGGCAGGGCCGCAACATCGGCGGCGGCTTCTTCGGCGGCGACGTGGCGCTGGGCCCCAACTGGCGGGCCGGGGCGACGGTCGGGTTCGCGCACGCCAACCTGAAGGCGCCCGACCGGGCCTCGCAGGGGTCCTACGACGACACCACCGCCGCCGGCTATGTGGCGGGGGGCTACGACCGGCTGCGGTTCCTGGCCGGCGGCGCCTATCACTGGCAGCGGGTGACCACCTCGCGCGCGGTCAGCTTCCCGGGCTTCTCCGACAGCGACGGCGCCCGCTACAACGCGACGACCGGCCAGGTGTTCGGCGAGGTGTCCTACGGCTTCCGGCTCGACCGGTTCGAGCTGACTCCGTTCGCCAGCGGGGCCTATGTGCGGGCGCGGACGGACGGCTTCAGCGAGGCCGGGGGCGGCGCGGCGCTGACGGCGGGCGAGCAGTCGGTGCAGGTCACCTATGCGAACTTCGGCGCACGCGCCGGCGTCGATGTGGGCGAGGCAGTGCGGCTGGAGGGATCGCTGGCCTGGCGCTACGCCGGCGGCGACCGCGCCCAGGCCGACCTGCTGCGGCTGCGCGTCGGCGGGACGGCGTTCGGCGTGTTCGGGGCGCCCATCGCCCAGAGCGCGGTGGCGGCGCAGGCGGGTGTCGTGGTCCGGCTGGGCCATTTCGGCCGGGCCTACCTCGGCTACTCCGGCGTCATGGGCGACGGCGTCTCGGACCAGGGCGGCCGCGGCGGCGTGACGCTGACGTTCTGAGGCCGGCGTCGAGCTGGCTTGACGATGACAAGGATCATCCGGGACGGATACTAAAAGTAACGATTAGGGTCAATCGGTGGCCGGATTTCGGGTCGGCCGCATAACTCGCCCGCCATTTCCCCTAAGCCGACGGCGCGTGGGAGTCCCCTCAGGGCTGGCCCTGGCCCTCCCGCGGTGGCAGCTTGCGTGGAAAGCAAAGAACTCAAGCCCCGCATGGGAGGATCGATGGCGACCCAGGCTGCAAAGTATCCGCCGCTGCCGCTGCCCAATCCGCTGACCCAGTTCTTCTGGGACGGGTGCAGGGACCGGCGGCTGATGATCCTGCGGTGCCAGAACTGCCGGTTCTTCGTCCACTATCCGCGACCGGTGTGCCCCAAGTGCCTGTCCACGGAACTGGCCGCCGAGCAGGTGTCAGGGGAAGGCAAGCTCTACGGCTACACCGTCACCGTGCAGGCCTTTCACCCCTACTACGTGGACAAGGTGCCCTACACCCTGGCGGTGGTGGAACTGGCCGAGCAGCCGGGCCTGAGGATCACCACCAACATCGTCGACACGCCCGAGGCGGCGTTGCGCACCGACCTGCCGGTGCGATTGACCTGGCGGGAGGTCGCTCCCGACCTCGTGCTGCCCATGTTCGCCGCCGCCTGAGGAGCCCCAAAGCCATGAGCAAGAACCGCGTGGCCGCCGTCGGCGTCGGCTATTCCTCCACCGGCCGGCGCCTCGGCCTCAGTTCCCGCCAGCTGGCCGTCCAGGCCGCCACCGCTGCGATGCGCGACGCGGGCATGACGCCCAAGGACATCGACGGCTCGACCATGCTCTGGGGCGTGGCGGGCGCCGCGCCGCCCGGGCTCGACGTGGCGGAGTCCATGGACGTCGCCTCGATGCTGGGGATCGGGCCGTTGAATTTCTGGAACTCGGGCGCCGGTCCCGCCTACATCGGCCCGGCCATCCAGGCGGTGGCGGCGATCCGGGCCGGGTTCGCCCACACCGTGCTCAGCCTGCGGGTGATCCGCCAGCGGATGACCGCGGCCGAGATGCTGGCCGAGGATACCGACGCCAAGCGCGAGTACGTGGACGGCGACGCCCAGTTCGTCGCGCCGTTCGGCTCGGTGTCGCCGCTGCAGGCCATCGCCGGCATGCCGGCCCAGCGGCACATGGATCTCTACGGCACCACCGAGGAACACTTCGGCCGGCACGTGATCGCGCAGCGGGAATGGGCGAGCCACAACCCCGACGCCATCTTCCGCCAGCCGCTGACCCTGGATGACTATTTCGCCGCCCGCTACGTCTCCAAGCCGGTGCGGCTGCTGGATTGCGACTACCCGGTCGATTCGGCTTCGGCGATCATCTACACGACCGAGGAGCGGGCGCGGGACTTCGCCAAGAAGCCGGCGTTCGTGGAGGCGGCGACCCTCTCGTCGGTGAAGTACCAGACGTTCGAGAACCTCGACGACATTCTCGACAACGCCCCGGTCCACTGCGCCAAGACGTTATGGTCGCGCACCGACCTGAGGCCCAAGGACATCGACTGCGTGCAGCTCTACGACGGCTTTACCATCATCGTGTTCCAGTGGCTGGAGGCGCTCGGCTTCTGCGGCCGCGGCGAGGCCGGGCCGTTCGTCGCCGAGGGCAATACGGCGATGGGGGGCAGCCTGCCGCTCAACACCGACGGCGGCGCCTGCAACGTCGGCCGCCGGCACGGGGCCAACTTCTGCATCGAGGCGGTCCGCCAGCTGCGCGGCGACGAATCGGGCGTGCGTCAGGTTCCGAACGCCAAGGCTGCGCTTTGGGCCAACGCCGTGGGCTCGTTCTCCGGCGCCATGATCATGACGGCGGAATAGGCCCGTCCTCAGGCGAGGATAGCGATCCACCCATCTTGCCGTCACCCCGGGCGGAGCGCCCCGGACTTGATCCGGGTCGCGCAGACCCCGGGGCCAGACGCGCCGTAGTCAAGCTGGAACTCGTCTGGGAGCCGGATCGTCCGGCCCCGGCTCGGCCCTTCGGGCCGTCCGGGGTGACGGAGCTTGGGCGGCAAATCTGCGCGGCCTCGGCAGGACGGACAATTTCTCTCCCGGCGTGAGAAGGGAACACGCGTCTTGCTTGCAAAAACCTTTGCCATACACGCGATCGTGGCTTGTTGAAGGCGCCGGGTTGACATATCATGCCACGATATAAGTAGCCGGGTTGTCGAGCCGCGTTCGTCGGCATTGGCCCTAGGCAGGACCAGTGTGTGCGGCTCGAAAGCCCGATCGCGGGAGATTTCGACTATGTCGCTTCACGCTCCGATTCCCGAGCACACTGGCCCTGAACTCCACAACTCCGTCCTTCTGCGTACGCACGAGCCCGAACCCGCCTACCGGCATTGGGTCGTGCCGGCCCTGGTGGCCGTGGCGATCCTGATCGGCGCGGCGGTGTGGGGCTACGTGGCCACGCACCCGAGCGGGCCGGTGGTGAATCACGCGGTCGCCGGCTCGGTGACGAGCTAGAGGGCGCCGCCGGCGCCACGCTGGCGCTGGCCGATACCTGGGGGCTGTCCCGCAGCGTGGCGGGAGCAGGGTGGGCGTTTGTTGCTTGAGTCCGGATCTTGCGTCCTCGAGACGAGCATCTGGGATGACGGCTCAGGCGCTTGCGGCAGCCTCGATCAATACGGCCAGACGTTCCTTGGGAAGAAGCCCAGGGCGCGGACGGCGGCGGCGATACCTTCCTCGGTGGCGAGATATTTCTTCGCCTGCTCGAACTGGTCGGGGAGCTTGGCGCCGGGCGGGGGCTCGCGGCCGGCGAGTTCGTAGTGGAACGCGTACTGGGTGCGGAACGCCACGGTCCGGTCGGGCACCGCGCGGATCTCGAACCGTTCGTGCAGGGCCTTGCGCAGGAAGACGCGGTCGCAGACCGGCCCCAGCTGTTTGGGCATAAGCCAGGCCTTCAGGAGGCTGAACGCCGGGCGAAACACGATCCAGCAGCTGGTGTCGATGTGATGGTACTGGTCCTCCTGGGGCTCGCTGATGTTCAGGTCGGCGCCGTCGAGATCGTGGAAGGTCCTGCGGCTGCAGATCAGCGGGGCCTTCGTCAATTCATGTTCCTGCACCAGGCGATCGATGTGGTCGGGGTGATACCAATTGTCCGCATCGAGGTAGGCGACAGCGTCGAAGCCGTAGGACTCCGCCAGCAGCCCGCCGATCGCGCGCGGCGTGTTGCCGTTGTCGGCGTTTCCCTGGGGCAGCTTCACGTGCAGCGCGTCCGCGCCGTCGAACGCGGCCGCCGGATGGCCGTCGGCGACCACGATGTGGACGCAAGGATAGGTCTGGGCGAGCACGCTCTCGTGGCACCGCCGCAGAACCTCCTCGGCCTCGCGATAATAAGGCGTGACCACCGCCACCCGGAATGCCGCCGGCATTCGTCCCCCAATCTGTCCCCAACTGCCTATGCCGCAGCGGACACAATTTTGAAACACCACGGGGTCGCCGGCCGCGCCGGCGCCTGTTGTTTGTCGCCGTCAGGGTTGACCGCGTCGGCCCAGCCGCTACGGCAGTCACAAGGGCGGACACACCAGGAGACAGCCGATGAGCAAGTGGTCGTATGAAGGCAAGCGGGCGGTGATCGTCGGCTGCTTCTCGGGGATGGGCGAGGCGGCGGCCCGCGAGCTGGTGAGCCTTGGCGCCGAGCTGCACGGGTTCGACATCCGGGAAAGCCCGGTGAAGATGGCCTCGTTCACCAAGGTCGACCTGTCCGACCCAGCCTCCATCGATGCGGCCATGGCCTCGTTGCCCGGCGACATCGATTGCCTGTTCAACTGCTCTGGCCTGCCCCAGACATTCGGCGCGATGGCGGTGATGAAGGTCAACTTCATCGGCCTGCGGCACTGGACCGAGGCCTGGCTGCCGCGCATCCGCAAGGGCGGGGCCGTGGCCAGCATCGCCTCGACAGCGGCCTATCGCTTCACCGAGAACATGGGCCCGGCGCTGGACCTGGTGGCAGAGCCGGACTTCGAGTCGGGCGTGAAGTGGGTGGAAGCCAATCCCGAACCCGTCGGCGACGGCTACGGCTTCTCCAAGCAGGCGCTGGTGCTCTACACCTTGCGGCGCGCCGTTGAGACGGTGGCCAACGGGGTGCGGATGAATGTCACCCTGCCCAGCCCGACCGACACGCCGATGTGGCAGGAGCACTTCGCCAAGTTCGTCAGCCCCGGCGTGTTCAAGGCCTTCTCCGGCCCGATCGGCCGCTTCTCGACGCCGGCCGAGCAGGCCGATCCGCTGATCTTCCTGAACAGCGACGCGGCGGCCATGGTCAACGGCCACGCCATGCCGGTGGACGGCGGCTTCGTCGGCGGCGTGCTGTCCGGGGCCTTCGACCCGATAGCGATCATGGCCGGCGCGTCCGCCACGTGAGGACCTTCCAGGATCGCGTCGCGGTCATCACCGGCGCGGCCAGCGGCATCGGGCGCGGCAGCGCCCTGGCGCTGGCGCGCCGGGGGGTCCACGTCGTGGTGGCCGACCTGAACGCCGAGCGCGGGGCCAAGGCGGTGCGGGAGATCGAGGGCCTGGGCGTCCGGGCGATCTTCCAGCGCTGCGACGTCACCAGCGACGCCGAGGTCGCCTCGCTACGGCAGGCAGCGCTGGAGGCGTTCGGCCGCGTCAACATCCTGATGAACAACGCCGGCGTCCTGCCGCTGGGCGGGATCGAGGACACCCCCACCTCGGAGTGGGAGCGCACGCTGCAGGTCAACCTGATCTCCATCGTGCGCGGAATCCGGACCTTCCTGCCGGACCTGCTCGCTGCCGACGAGGCGCACATCGTCAACACCGCCTCGCTCGCCGGCCTGTTCGCCTACGACCCGGCGCTGATCGCCTACGCCGCCAGCAAGGCTGCGGCGGTGAGCCTGTCGGAGCACCTGGCGCTGGCGCTGCGGCCGCAGGGTGTCGGTGTCACCTGCCTCTGCCCGGCGCCGGTGAAGACCAACATCGGCGAGCAGGCCCGCGTCTACGGAGCGCCGGGCGCCCCGGGCGAATACGCAAGGGTGAACCTGCAGGGGCGGCTGCCGGAGGAGGTCGGCGAGATGGTCGCCGACGCGATCCGCGACGACCGCTTCCTGCTGCACACCGACGAGGCGGCGGCGGCCGACGTGGCGCGGCGCGGGCGCGACCCCGACGCCTTCCTGCGCGACATGTCGGCGTTCCTGACCCGGGCGGGATGAGACCAGAGGAGGCGCGGCCATGCAGATCGTCACCGAAGGCCTGAGGGTGCCGGAAGGGCCGGTGGTCATGGACGACGGCTCGGTGCTGGTGGTCGAGGTGATGGGCGGCGTGCTCACCCGGGTGCGGCCGGACGGCGCCAAGCAGACGGTGGCCGAGCTGGGCGGCGGCCCCAACGGGGCGGCGATCGGGCCTGACGGCGCGGTCTACGTCTGCAACAACGGCGGCCTGGCGATGACCTGGGCCGAGGGGCGGCTGACCTCCTATGGCCCGTCGCCCAACTCCATCGGCGGCCGCATCCAGCGTGTGGACCTGGCCACCGGCCGGTTCGAGACCCTGTACGACAGCTGCGACGGCCGCCCGCTGGCGGCGCCCAACGACATCGTGTTCGACCGCGCCGGGGGCTTCTGGTTCACCGACAGCGGACGCGGCTTCGACACCCACAAGGAGTGGGGCGCGCTCTATTACGCCCAGCCCGACGGCTCGAAGATCACCCGGGTGCGCGAGCGCCAGCCGCTGCCGAACGGCGTCGGCCTCTCGCCGGACCAGGACTGGGTCTACATGGTGGATTCCATGACCGTCAGCGTCTGGGGCTGCGAGCTGGAGGCGCCGGGCGTCCTGAAGCACAACCGGGTGCCGGCCTGGACCGGCCGGATCGTCGGGCGGCAGGCCGAGTTCGGCGGGCTCGACAGCATGGCGACCGAGGCCGACGGGCGGATCTGCGTCGCCAGCTCGTTCGGCAGCGTCGCGGTGATGACGCCGGGCGGCGGCCTGGAGAACGTCCCCGTGCCGGACGTGATGCCGACCAACATCTGCTTCGGCGGGGCCGACATGCGCGACGCCTGGATCACCGCCGGCGCCGGCGGGCGGCTGCTCAAGACCCGCTGGCCGCGGCCGGGCGCGCGGCTCAGCTTCTACGCCTGAGGACGATCATGACCGACATCCTCACCCGCACCGTCACCCTCGCCGGCCACGACAGCGGGACGGTGGAAGCTCTGGTCGTCGAGCCGGCGTCGGGCGGGCCGTATCCGGGGGTGGTGTTCGGCGCCGAGGCGATGGGGCCGAACAGTTTCGGGCGCAAGGTGGCGAGCGAGCTGGCGGCGCTGGGCCATGTGACTATCACGCCGGACTACTACCGCGGGCGAGGGCCGTCGCGACCGGACGACTACAGCGACTTCACCGAGGTGATGGCGGCGATCGACGCGCTGGACTTCCGCCAGGCGACCTTCGACGTGCTCGCCGGCGCGGACTGGCTGCGCGCCCAGCCGCAGGTGGACGCGGCGCGGACGGCGGTGTGGGGCTACTGCACCGGCGCCAGCCTGGCCATGCTGGCCGCCAGCCTGGAGCGCCGCTTCGCCGCCGCGGTCTGGTTCTTCCCGAGCCAGCCGGTGTTCCCCGAGCTGACGCCGAAGCGGCCGACCCACCCGATGGACCTCATCTGGAGCATCAGCTGCCCGGTGATGATGATCTACGGCGACCAGGACCCGATCATGCCCCCCGACCGCCTGGCCGAAATGCGCCGGCGGTTCGAGCAGTGGGGCGTTCCGCACGACATCCGGATCTACGAGGGCGCCGGCCACGCGTTCGGGGCGGACAATCCGGCCATGCGCAACGAGGCGGCGGACACGGCGTCGTGGGCGGACGCCACCGGCTTCCTCGCGCGGGTGTGGGGCAAGGAGTGACCCTCACGGGGGCGCTCCGCGAAGCCCAGTAAGAGACTCTAACGCAGAGGGCGCGGAGAAGACGCGGAGGGCGCAGAGGGGCGCAGTTCCTCGGTGACCTCTGCGGATAGCCCGCGACAGCGGGCGGCTCTGCGACCTCTGCGTTAAAGTCTGTGGCGCCGCTTCGCGGCTGGTCGGCGTTGGCCCCCCTCACAGGGGCGCCTCACCCGTGGGTGTCGCCCCGGTCGGTGTTGAATTTCGGCTTGCGGCGAGGCTTGGCGACGAAGGCCGCGGCGCCTTCCTTGGCGTCCGAATGCAGGTCCGAGATGGCGGTGCGGGCGGCGATGTCCATGCCGGCCTGTTCGAAGGTCAGGTCCGCGGCATTGTCGATGGCGTGCTTGAGCAGGCGCATGGCCACCTGCGGGCCGTCGGCCAGCTCGCGCGCCAGGGCCATGGCCTTGTCCTGCAGCTCGTCCGGCTCGGCCAGTTCGTGGACCAGGCCAAGCTGCAGCGCCTCGGTCCCGCTGACGATGCGGTTGCGGAACAGGAAATCCTTGGCCTTGGCCACGCCCAGGAGGCGGACCAGCAGATGATGGCCGCCCTCGTCGGGCAGGTAGCCCATGCGCAGGGTGCCTGAGCCGAGCTTGGCGCGCGGCGTGGCGATGCGGAAGTCGCAGGCCAGCGCCAGCGACAGGCCGGACTGGATGGCGTAGCCGTCGATGGCGGCGATGGTCAGCTTGTCGAGCGAGCGCAGGGTGCGGTTCAGGTTCTGCGAGACCATCCGGAGCGAGTTGTAGACGGCGAGGTTGTCGTGCCGCGTCCGCTCCACCGGCTGCGAGGCCGCCGCGCCCCAGCCGCTGACTTCGCCGAGGCCCTCGATGCGGTCGCCGGCGCTGAACGCCGGGCCGCCGGTGATCACCACCACGTCGGCGTCGTTGTCGTAGGAGAGCTGGATGAAGGCCTCGGTGAGGTCGCGCTTGATTGGCCGGTCGAGGCCGTTGAGGCGCTCCGGACGATTGAGGGTGATCACCGCGATGCGGTCGGCGATGTCGAGCTTGAAGCCGGTGAAGTCGATGTCGATCATTCGCGGGTCCTCCCGGTCCCTGGCGTTTCTCGGCGCCCTATTCCATCACGATATCCTTGGCGGGCGTCGCCTGCTTCGGAATCCGCAGCAGAAGGGCCAGCGGCATCACGATGAGCCCGCTCACGAACATCAGGTGATAGACATCGATATACCCAATCATCGATGCTTGACGGGTGATCTCGGCGTTGAGGGCTTCCAGGGCGCCGGGCGTGGCGGGGCCCGCCATGCCGGCGTCGAACACCGGGTTCGACGGCTGCACCGCGCCACTCAGGTCGCCGTGCGCCACCGCGGTCTGGACCGTGAAGAGCGCCACCATGATCGAGATGCCGACGCTCTGGGTGAGGCTGCGCATCATGGCGAAGGCCGAGGTGCCATCCGGCCGCAGGCGCGGGTCCAGCGTGCCAAAGGCGACGGTGGTCATGGGCACGAACATGAACCCGGTGCTGAACCCTTGCAGCATGCCCGAGGTGATGAAAGGCAGGTCAGTCATGGAAAGGTCGAACTGGCTCATCTGCAGCATGGCGGCCGTGCTGAGGACCAGGCCGAACCCCGTGATCAGGCGAAGGTCCACCCGGCCGACCAGCTGCCCTGCGATCAGCATCGAGAGCAGTGACCCTACGCCGCGCGGCATCATGATGATGCCGGTGGTCAACACCGGATAGTTCATCAGCCCCTGCATCATCGGCGGCTGCAACGCCATGGTCGAGAACAGCAGCACGCTGATGACCGCGCTGAACACCATCGCGAGCAGGAAGTTGGTGTTGGTGAACAAGGCCCGGTCGAAGAACGGTTTTTCGGCGGTGAGCGTCTGGACGAGGAAGATGTAGAGGCCGATCCCCGAGACGATCGCCTCGGTCCAGATTTCCGGCGACGAAAACCAGTCCTGTGTCGGGCCACGGTCGAGCACCAGCTGCAGCCCGGTGATAAAGGCCACCAGCGACAGGTAGCCGATGAAGTCGAGACGTCGCGTCTGGGCGCTGCGGTCGGGCGACATGAAGACCCAGGCGCCGGCCATGGTCGCCAGGCCCAGCGGCACGTTGATGTAGAACACCCAGCGCCAGGAGAAGTCCTGGGTGAGCCAGCCGCCGATCAGGGGGCCGAACACCGGCCCGAGCAGCGTGCCCGCGCCCCAGATCGACATCATCTGGCCAACCTGGTGCGGCGGGAACAGGTCAAGCATCACCGACTGCGAGAGCGGGATCATGCACGCGCCGCAGAAGCCTTGCAGCACGCGGTAGATCACCATTTCGGCCAGGCTCGTGGCCGAGCCGCACAGCATCGAGGCGACGGTGAAGCCGGCGATCGCGATCAGGAACATCTGCCGGCGGCCGATCCGGCCCGCCGCCCATCCGGTCAGCGGCGTCATCACCGCCGCGGCGACTATGTAGGAGGTCAGCACCCAGGCCATCTGGTCCTGGGTCGCGGAGAAGCTTCCCTGCATGTGCGGGAGGGCGACGTTGGCGATGGTGGAATCGAGCGTGGTCATCACCGTCGCGAGCATCAGGCAGGCGGTGATGGGGACCCGATTCGCGACGTCCTTGGCTGAGGCCATCGGCGGAGCTTAGACAGCCCGTCCCTTCATGGGGAGGAGGTCAAATCGCGCGGACGGAGATGATGTCGATGTGCGACTCGCGGGGGGCGGTGATCAGGTCGATCATCGCCCGGGCCGTGATGCTGGGATCGATCGCCTTGCCCGAGGCCTGGGGGTAGTAGCCGGCAGTGGCCTGGCGCCGGTACTCCGCCATCATTTCGGGGTCGGAGCCCGCCATGAACGCCCCGCCTCCCGCGACCACGCCGGACCGCAGAGTGGTCACCCGGATGTTCTCGGCGCGCAGCTCTTCGCGCATGCCGACGGCCAGGGTCTCGATCGCCGCCTTGGTGGCGGCGTAGAGGCTCAGCAGCGGGAACGGCCGGAACACCGACTCCGAGGAGATGTTGACGATGTCGCCGCCGCCGCGGGGGCGCATCAGGGCGATGGCCTCGCGCATGCAGTAGATCGGGCCCAGCACGTTCACCCCGACCTCGGCCTGGGCCTCGGCGTCGGTGATGTCGGCGATGCGGTGGGCGTGGTTAAGGGTGGCGTTGTTGACCAGGATGTCGAGGCCGCCGAACGCCTCGGCGGTGGCGGCGAAGGCCGCCCGCACGGAGTCCGGGTCTGCCACGTTGCACGGCGCGGCCAGGGCCGCCGGCCCCAGCCGCTGGGCATGCTCACGCAATGCCTCGGCCGAGCGCGCGGCCAGGGCGACCTTGGCGCCGGCCTCGATCATCCCCTGGGCGAGGTACAGGCCCAGGCCGCGCGCAGCCCCGGTGACGAACGCCACCTTTCCGTCCAACACCCCTGACGGCATCCCAGACTCCGAACGCCGCCGGTCAGAACGGCAGGTTGTAGAGCTCCACGGCGTTGCGCTCGAGCACCTGCTTGCGGACCTCGTAGGAGTATCCGCCGAGGGTGTCCACGAGGTGTTCCTGGATGCCGGGGTAGAGGGAGGTCGGGTGCGGGAAGTCGGTCTCGAACAGCACGCGGTCGGCGCCCAGGGTCTCGAGCAGCAGCTGCGGCCCCAGCTTCTCGAACCAGTAGGTCACCCAGAAGTTCTCGCGGAAGTATTCCCACGGCCGGCGCTGCAGGCTGCGCGACTTGACCGGCAGGGTCTCGTCGAACTGGTGCTCCAGCATCTCGATGGCGAAGGGCACCCAGCCCATGCCGCTCTCGATCAGGCCGATCTTCAGCTTCGGGTACTTGTCGAGGATACCGCTGACCATGAAGTTGGCGAGGGTGGCGGCGTTGCCGATCGACATCATCAGCGCCGTCACGGTCAGGTTCTGCTCGAAGCCGAAGCTCTTCCAGGCCAGGCCCGCCGGGTTGATGGCCGAGTTCAGGTGGAAGTTGAGCGGCGTGCCGGTGGCTTCGCACATCTCGAGGAAGCCGGCCCAGTAGGGGGCGTCGAACGATGGCGTGCCGAGGCGTTCGGGACTGTCGGGCAGGACGAAGCCCTTGATGTCCATGTCGATGCAGCGGCGGGCTTCGGCCTCCAGCGCCGCCTGGTTCCAGAGCGGCAGGTGGGCCAGACCGAACAGGCGTTGGCCGGACTCCTGCTGACGCTCGGCGTTGGCGTCGTTGTAGATCTTCAGGATCTCCACCGCCGCCTCGTCATCGCCCAGCGACATCAGCGAGCCGGCCTGGGTGACGCCCGAGTTCTGGTAGCAGATCTGGGCGTAGACCCCCATGTCGTCCATCGCCTTCAGGCGCGGCTTGACCTGGTAGGAGCCGGGGTGGCCCTCGTCGAGGGTGGGGTAGGCGAGGCGGCCGAGCAGCTTGTCGTGGTTGCGGGCGATCACGTTGCCGCCCATCGAGCCGAAGTTGCGGTCGCCGACGAACCAGCGGTCCACGCCGTTCTCGCGGCGGTGATAGGGGACCCGGTCCTTGAATTTCGCCGACGCGCGGCTGGTGAACAGGTCCGGCGGTTCGGTGAAGTGGGTGTCGCAGTCGACCACCTTGATGCCGGCCAGCATCGGATGCAGGCCGGTGAAGGTGCGCTCGTAGTCCACCTCGCGGATCACCCCGCCGGGCGAGTAGCCCTCGTCGAGCCAGTAGCGACGGGCGTCTTCGGCGATGGCGGCGGGATTGTCGTCGGGCATGGCTTCCTCCGTGACCGTGTCGGCCAGTATTTAGGCCGTACTTTAGGCACGGGGGCGCAAACGCGGAAGCGCTAAGTTGGCCAAAGAAAAGGGAGCGCCCGGGTCGGGCGCCCCCTCATCCAGCCCTGCGGGCCACCTTCTCCCGCGAGGGAGAAGGGACCGCGGGAAGTGTCAGACGGCGGTCAGCACCTTCAGCACGTCGGCGCTGGTGACCGGGCGGCTGGGGTCATAGGGGGACTTGAGGCCGCCCATGGACGGTTCCGGCTCGGTCTTCACGTGCTTGGCCTTGGCCCGCAGCGCGCCCACGGTGGCGTGTTCGCGCTTGGTGGTGGTGAACGGATCGAAGCGGAACTCGCGCATCACGTTGAGGTGCGTCATCTTGTCGATGTCGGCTTTCGGCACATCCTTGATGCAATCCCAGAGGACTTCCGGCGAGAACGGCCAGGCGCAGTCCGAGTGCGGGTAGTCGCACTCCCAGCAGATCATGTCGACGCCGATCTCGTCGCGCGACTTCAGGCCATGGGCGTCTTCGATGAAGCAGGTGATGATGTGCTTCTTGAAGATGTCGGACGGCTTTTGGCCGTGGAAGTCCCGATGGGTCCAGGCGCCGTGCTGGCGCTGCACCATGTCGGCGCGTTCCAGGAAGTAGGGGATCCAGCCGATGCCGCCTTCGGAGAGGGCCATCTTCAGCTTCGGGTAGCGTTCCCAGAAGGTGGCGAAGGTCCAGTCGGCCGCGCTGTTGGCGATGGAGATCGGCATGGAGGTGATCCAGGCGCCGATCGGCGACTCGTCGGAGGCGTAGGCGGCGCGCGCGCCGGTGCCGATGTGGCAGGAGAGCACGACCTGGTCGGCTTCGCACATCCCCCAGAGCGGCTCCCACTGCTCATTGTGCAGGCCGGGCAGGTTCACCATCGCCGGGTTGTCGGGGAAGGCCACCGTGGTGAAGCCGAGCTTCACCAGGCGCTTCAGTTCCTTCAGGGTCTCGTCGATGCTCCACAGGGGCAGGATGCCCATCGGGATGAAGCGATCCGGATACTTCTGGCACCACTCGTAAAAGTGCCAGTCGTTGTAGGCCTGCACCGTCGCGAGCGCGAGGTCCTTGTCCTTCATCTCGCGGAAGCGGGCGCCGTCGAAGCCGGGAAAGCTGGCGAAGTTCATCGAGGCGAAGACGCCGTTGGCGTTCATGTCGTCGATGCGGGCGTGCACGTCGTAGGCGCCCGAGCGCATGTGGTTGTACTCGTAGGGCTCGATGCCGAACTCTTCCTTCGGCCGGCCCATCACGGCGTTCAGGCCCATGCCCGGACGCACGTGCCCCTCGATCTCCCAGGCCTCGACGCCGGTGCTGCTTTTGACAATTCGAGGCTCGCGGCCCTTGAACTTGGGCGAGATATGCTTCTCGAACATGTCGGCCGGCTCACAGATGTGATCGTCGACGCTCATCAGAATCATATCTTCCATTTGCATGGCGCGGCCTCGGTACGGTTGTTGAAGGTCCGTCATTTTTGCGCAGAACGGACGAGCGCACAATATGCGACGGCGTCGCGGTTGGCGGCGCCGCCGTCGCAATCCCGGGAAATTCGGCAGGTCCGCCAAAAATGGGGTCGCGGACGGCGGCTCAGAGCTTGAAGCCGCGCGCCACCAGGATCGTGATGCTCGCGGCGATCACAATACCCAGGGCCGCCCGCCAGGCCGGGGCCGGGGCGAGCGGTTCGCCCCACGGCTCGTCGGCCGCCTTGCTGCCGGTGATCATCGCCCCGACCAGGTTCTCGCGGAACCGCACGAGGTAGAACAGCACCGCGCCGAGGTGCAGAACGACCAGCGCTTCCAGGGCCCAGAACGACCAGTGGTGGGCGTGGGCGGCGAAGCGTCCCTGGTCGAAGCTGACCATGGAGGACAGGGGGCCGGACTCGATCCCGTCGACGTCGACCGCGAAGAGGCCGGACACCACCTGCGCCGCCAGGACCGTCAGCAGGGCCAGGACGCTCCATCCGCCCATGGGATTGTGGCCCAGCGTCACCTTGCCCGGCCCGCGGACCAGGCCGCCGGCGTAACGGACCACGGTGGCCGGGCCGCGCACGAAGTGGGAGAAGAGGGCGCTGGAGCCGCCGAAGAGACCCCAGTAGATGCGGAAGATCACCAGGGCGAGGGCGACGTAGCCCGCCCATCCGTGCCACTCCATGTGGTCGTTCTCGGCGCTCCACCAGGCGAACAGGACGGTGGCGACGAAGGCCCAGTGGGTCACCCGGACGTAGACGTCCCAAACCTTCACGCGCGGCTTCGGCATCGGGATAGCGTCTCCCTCAGGTGGATCTGCGCATACAGCCCAGGTTTGCCGGCCCGCGCAACCGAGCGGTGGACGCTGGCGACCGCCCGTGGGAGAGCGTGTCGCGCCCCGCTAAGGGTCTGGGAGGATCGCATGGACGTCTCTTTCACGCTGCTGGCCAGCGGCTACGGCACCGCCGAAGCGCCGACCCTGGACGGCGAGGGCGGCTTCTATTTCAGCGATCCGATCGACGGCGGCGTCTATCACCGGGACGCGGCGGGCGAGGTGCGGGTGGTCGTGCCCAAGCGCCGCGGCGTCGGCGGCATCTGCCTGCACGCGGACGGCGGCCTGGTGATCAGCGGCCGGGACGTGACCCACCAGAACGGCGGCGAGGCCCGCATCCTGTTCGGCCGCGACCACTACGCCGCCACCGGGCTGGATCCGGCCACCAGCTTCAACGACATCTGCGCCGACGAGCGCGGACGCGTACTGGCCGGGGCGGTGTGGGGCGGGGTGTTCGACGAGAACTCCAAGGGCGCGCTGGTGCTGGTGGACGAGGAAGGCCGGGGACGGGTGCTCTACGACGGGGTGGTGGGGTCGAACGGACTGGCGCTCGATCGGGCGCGGCGGCGGCTCTACCAGTGCTCCAGCTTCAATCGCCGGATCATCGTTTCCGAGCCGCACGGGGACGCCTACCGCAAGGTGGGCGAGATCCCGACGGACGCGGCGCCGGGCTTCCCCGACGGGCTGAAGCTGGACGATCAGGGCCGGCTCTGGATCGCCTGCCACCGGGCCGACTCGGTGGTGTGCCTGGACTTCGACGGGCGGCTGCTGGATCGGATCAAGACGCCGGCGAGCGACGTCACCAGCCTGTGCTTCGCCGGGACCGAGCACCCGGAGATGATCGTGGTGACGGCGAACCACGCGGAGCGACCGGAACTGCGCGGGTGCATCTTCCGCACCTCGGTCGACGTGCGCGGCGCGCCGGTGGAGAAGGTGAGAATCTGATCGACCGCGCGGCCCGTTCAGCAACTCCGCCCTCTCAGTAACCCTCTCCCACGACGTGGGAGAGGTGAGGTGAGGGCAAGGCGGGCGGTAACGGGCGCGTGCGCCTGACTTGCTCGCGCTGTGTTGCGGAGAGATCTGCCCCTCACCTTACCTCTCCCCGTTCACGGGGAGAGGGTTACTGAGAGGGCGGAGTATAGTGGGACGCTGGTTCCGCGATCGGCACGCGCCGCAACGTGCGCTTTTGGCTCGGGTCGAAGGTGCGGCGGGCGTGCTGGAGCTGGCGGTTGTCCCAGACCAGGTAGTCGCCCACGCGCCAGCGGTGGACGTAGAGGTGGGCGGGGTCCTCGATGAAGGCGAACAGGCGCTCGAGCAGCGCCTCGCTTTCGCCCGGCGGCAGGGCCGGGATGCTCTCGGCGATCAGGCGGCTGACGAACAGGATCTCCTCGGCGCTGTCGGGGTGGGGCCAGACCATCGGCTGCAGGCGCACCTTGGCGCGGGCCTCGGGGTCGAACACCGGGCGCTTGTCCCCCTCGTAGGCGCCGTAGCTGGCCATGTGACGCGCCTCCAGTCCGGCGATGCGGCGCTTCAGGTCGTCCGGCAGGCGGCGGTAGGCGCCGCCAGCGTCGGCGAACAGGGTCTCGCCGCCCTCTGTCGGGACGGCCAGGGCGTAGAGGGCGATGGCGCGGAGCGGGCGTTCGAAGAAGGTGTGGTCGGAGTGGAACAGCAGTTCGCCGTCGCCGATCTTGCCGTCGGCCTGGTCGTTGGAGACGAAGGAATATTTCCGCGCGCCACCCTCCTTCATCACCGGGCTCACGAAGGACACCTCGCCGAGAGTCTCGGTGAGGACGGTCTGCTCGTCCTCGCTCAGGTCGACGCCGCGGATCAGCACCAGGTGATGCTCGGCGAAGGCGCGCCGGAAGATGTCGGCGCCTTCGGCATCCATGGCGCGGGGATCGAAGCCGCGCAGCTCGACGCCGAAGCCGCTGGACAGCGGGCGCATCTCGACCGGCATTCGGCGCTCCTCCGTGTTTGGGATCATCTATATCATCCAGATGGCCAACGCGCGAGCGGCGCCTAGTCCATCGCGTCGATCACCCGGGTGGCGGCGACGCGGCCGAGGTGCTGTTCCACCTCCTCCAGGTGGCCGCGCCAGAACGTCTCGGCCCCGGCCCGGTCGCGGGCGGCGATCAGGGCGACGAGCTTGTGGTGGGCGCGCAGGCTGAGGCGCTGAAGCTTGGCCCAGCGGTCGGCGGAGAGGCCGCCGGCGGCGGCCGTGTGGCGTTCGACAACCTCCCGCAGCATCCGCATCAGGAGGGCGACGGTGACCGCGCCGGTCATCCCGACGATGCGTTCGCGGATGGTCTCGATGGCGTGGGAATAGGCCGCCGGCGCGCCGATGAACGCCTGCGCCTCGCCGAGCAGGGCCTCGAGCTCCGCCAGCTGGGTGGGCGTGACCGTATCGGCGAGCGCGGCAAGGGCGGGCGGCTCGATCAGGGCGCGGGCGCGGTGCACGTCGGCCATGGTCACGCCCTGGTCCTGCAGCACAAAGCCGAACTGGCGGGCGGCCAGGTCCAGGTTCGGCCGCTGAACCAGGGCGCCGCCGAGCCCGCCACGGCGGACGACGATGAACCGTTCGGCCTCCAGGATGCGGAGCGCCTCACGCAGGGTGGGCCGAGAGATGGCGTACTGGGCCATCAGCTCGGCCTCGGCGGGCAGCGCGTCGCCCTCGCCGATTTCGCCGCGCAGGATGCGCTTGCGGATCGAGGCGGCCAGCTGCTCGGGGATGCGGTGCGCCCGGATCGGCGTCGCCGGCGAAGCTGGCGCCGGCCGCGCGGCGGCTGGCTTGTGTAAGACCTTGCCCGCCAAGACGTTGTCCCGCTTGCTGAAACCGACGCGCAGTCTCGCACCCTTTCCGGTTGGCGCCCAAGTCCAATGATCATATAGATGATCCAGATATAAGGAGCGGGGATGGAATTCGGCTGGTCTGAGAGCGAGGCGGCGTTCCGGGCGGAGGTGCGCGCGTTCATCGCCGCCAACCTGCCGGCGGGCTGGCGCACCCTGGTGCCTGGCGAGGAGCCCTACTCGGACATCACCCTGGAGTTCTGCCGCAAGCTCGCGGCGCGCGGCTGGTTCGCGCCGCACTGGCCGGTGGAGTTTGGCGGCGCGGGCGACGCCTCGCCCTGGCGCTTCGCCATCCTGAGCGAAGAGCTGTGGTCCAACGGCGAGCCCCGCGGCTCGCAGTACATGAACGTCAACTGGATCGGCCCGGCCATCATCACCGCCGGCAACGAGGAGCAGAAGCGGCGCTTCCTGCCGCAGATCGCCTCCGGCGAAATGCTGTGGTGCCAGGGATTTTCCGAACCCGAGGCGGGCTCGGACCTGGCGGCGCTGAAGACCAGCGCGCGGCGCGACGGCGACGACTACATCATCAACGGCGAGAAGGTCTGGACCTCCTACGCCGCCGGCGCCCACTACTGCTTCCTGCTGGCGCGGACCGGGGAGGCGCAGTCGGGGGGCGGGGCGATCTCGATCTTCCTCGTGCCGATGAATGCGCCGGGGGTCAGCGTGAAGGTGATCCCGACCATGCTGGCGATCCACCAGATCCACCACCTGGTGTTCGACCATGTGCGGGTGTCGGAGGCCGACCGGCTGGGGGCCGAAAACGCCGGCTGGGGCGTGATCCGCGACGCGCTGGCCGACGAGCGGGTCGGCACGCCGCGGCACATGCGGGCGACGGTGGTGCTCGACGCGGTGGTGGCCGAGGCCGGGCGCAGGGGGCGTCTGAGCGCAGCCGACAACGCCAGCATTGTCGAGGCGCGGGCGGCCTGCCTGGCGGCGCGGCTGATGGCCTACCGCTTCCGGCAGCTGCGCGGCGCTGGCCAGCTGGAGGGCGAGCCCTATGTGGCGCGCGGGGCGATCGTGCGGGCCGAGCGCGCCGTGGCCGAGGTGGCGGCGAACCTCGGCGGCGCTGACAGCCTGATCGCCGGCTCGCTGCACGACGGGGAGTTCCGGACGTCGCTGATCGCCGGGCTCGGCGGCGGCGCCTACGAGATGCAGCTCAACCTGATCGCGCGGCTGTGGCTGCGGCTTCCGAAGACGGCGTGACCCGATGGACCTGACCCTCAGCGCGGCCGAGCAGGCCATCATCGAACTGACCGCCGCGGCGACGCCGGCGCGGAGCAAGGCGGGCGAGTTCGACCGCGAACATTGGGCGGCGTTCGAGGCGGCGGGGCTGGGTTCGGCGGCGGCCGGCGAAGCCGGCCTGCTGGGCGCGGCCATGGCGGTGGAGGAAGGGGCCCGGCGCGGCTCGCTGACGCCGCTGGGCGCTTCGGCGCTGGTGCTGCCGCTGTTCGGCCAAGCCGGGCTGGCGGCGCTCACGGATGTGCACGATCCGGACGGTGGGCTGGTGCGCTACGGCGCTGACGCCGAACTGGTGGTGCGGATCGAAGGGGACCATGCCCGTCTCCACCGCGCCGATCCCGGACAGGCGAAGCGCGCCACCAGCCATCACGTCTATCCGGTTGGATCGCCGGCCGCGCCGACCGGCGTCGCGCTGGCCTCGGCGCCAGCCGAACGGGCGCGGGCCCGCCAGCGGCTGGGCATCGCCGCCGAGGCGGTGGGGGCGATGGATTCGGCCCTGCAGCAGATCTGCGCCTATGTGCGCGGCCGGCGGCAGTTCGGCCAGCCGCTGGGCAGCCTGCAGGCGGTGCAGCACCGGCTGGCGGAGCTGGCGATCGACCTGGAGATGGCCCGCTGGCTGGCGCGGCAAGCGGCCTGGGACGATACCGGCGCCTCGGCGGCGGTGGCCGCGGCCTTCGCGGCGCGGCGGGCCCGGCGTTTCGCCTGGGACATTCACCAGCTGGCCGGCGCGCGCGGCTTCACCCTGGAGATGGGGCTGAGCTTCGACACGCTGCGCCTGCAGGCGCTGAGCGTCGAGGCCGGGGGCGCGAAGGCGCACGACGCGGATGCGGTGGCCCTGACCTGGCCGGCGACGCGGGCCGCCTGAACGCCGGCCCCTCACCTCACCTCTCCCCGTTGCACGGGGAGAGGGTTACTGAGAGAGGGATGACGGCATCGGCGGCGTCTCCGCCGCCGCGCTGTTTCAGTAACCCTCTCCCGCTCGCGGGAGAGGTGAGGTGAGGGCAAGGTCATGAAGTTCGGGGTCAACCTGTCGTCCGCGCTGCCCAAGCCATGGGCTGAGGGCGACGAGCACCGGCTGATCCAGGACTGTGTCCGCACCGCCGTGTTGGCCGACGAATTGGGCTTCGACTACATGTGGGTCGGCGAGCACCACTTCCTGGACCAGTACCACCACGTCTCCGCGCCTGAGACCTTGGTCGGAGCGATGGCCACGGTGACCAGCCGCATCCGCCTGGCCCACGGCATCATGACCCTGCAGCCGAAGATGAACCACCCGGTCCGCGCAGCCGAGCGCATCGCGCTGGAGGACCACCTCTCCCACGGCCGGGTCGACTTCGGCAGCGGGCGGGGCAGCGGCGAGAAGGAGTGGAGCGGGTTCGGCATCGACGCGGCCGACACCAAGGAGGCCTGGGACGAGTCGCTGCGCGCCATCCTGGCCATGTGGAAGACGGAGACCTTCGAGTGGAAGGGCAAGCACTTCCAGATCCCGCCCTGCAATGTGGTGCCCAAGCCGTTCCAGCAGCCGCACCCGCCGCTCTGGCTGGCCTGCACCAACCCCGAGACCCAGCGGCTCGCGGGCGAACGGGGGCTGGGCTCGATCGCTTTCATGTACGCCGGCATCGAGGACGTCGCCGAGCGGGTTAGGATCTACCGGGAAGGCATCGCCAATCCGAAGGACCGGTTCAGCGACAGCGTCAACGACTGCTTCGCCTATTTCGCCAACTGCGTGGTCGACGCCGACGAGGCGCGCGCGAAGGAACTTTATCTGGAGTCCTCGGAGAAGCAGCGCGCCGCGTTCACCACCCACGCCTGGACGTCGATCACCGGCACGACCCTGCGGCCGGAGGTGAGGCAGGAGATCGCCGCCAAGCGCTCGTCCGGCGTCGACTGGGAGGACGTGCTGGCGCGCGGCGGCAGCGTCGTGGGAACGCCCGCCAGAGCGATCGAGACACTGCGCGGCTATGCCGACATCGGCATCGACATGACGGTGTTCAACGTCTTCCCCGGCGTCACCGGCTTCGACGAACTCGAGCGGAACCTGCGGGTGCTGGCGGCGACGGTGTTGCCGGCGTTCCGGTAGCGTCGCAACCCTCCCAACTGTCATCCCGGAAGCGGCGAAGCCGCTGTCCGGGATCCCACGCGGCCAATCCCCAGGAGATCCCGGACAAGGCGCGTGCGCGCCTTTCCGGGATGACAAGGTGGGTGGATGTCACAAGTCCCACACCAGCGGCAGCCGCGGCATGGCGATCAGGCCCGGGTGCGCCGTGGTGTCCGCGCCCGGCTTGACGCGGAATTCCGGCACCCGGCGCAGGAATTCGGCGGTGGCGATGCGCAGTTCTCGCCGCGCCAGGTGCGAGCCCAGGCAGCGGTGCGGTCCGCCGGCCAGGGTGAAGTGGCGGTTTGACGGCCGGTCCAGGCGGAACTCCCAGGGACGCTCGAATTCCGCTGGGTCGAAGTTGCCGGCCGAGTTGAAGCAGAGGATGTGGTCGCCCTCCTTGATCTTCACGCCTTGCAGTTCGTGGTCCTTCTTCACCAGCCGGGGCGAGTTCACCAGCGGCTGCATGCGCAGGAACTCCTCGATCGCCTCGGGGATCAGCTCCGGATTGGCCCGAAGGCGGCGCTGCAGGTCGAGGTCGAGCGCCAGGCGGCGGAACATCAGCGAGCTGGAGGCGGCCACCGTGTCGAGGCCGCCGACCCAAAGGAACAGCACCGCCCCATCGATCTCGTCGTCGGTGAGCGGCCGTCCATCGATCTGGCCGTGCACGATGTGGCTGGTCAGGTTGTTCTGCGGCTTGTCCCGCATCGCCTTGATGAATTCCCGGCAGTACTTCAGGGCCGAGCCGATGCCCCAGGTCATGCGGGCCGGGTCGCCGCCGCTGTGCAGCAGGGCGTACTCCCACTGCAGGAAGTCCTCCAGCATCTCGCGCGGGAAGCCCATCAGGTCCATGAACACCCGGACCGGGTAGAGGCGGCCGAAGTCGTAGGAGACGTCGCATTCGCCCTTGTCGATGAAGCTGTCGATCAGGTCGTTGATGGTCCCCCGGATCTTCGGCTCCATCTCGGTAATCGCCTTTGGCGAGAACCAGGGGTTCAACAGCACCCGATACTTGCCGTGTTCCGGCGGATCGACCGCCAGGGGAATCATACGGAAGGTCTCGCCCAGCAGGACCTGGAAATTCGCGGCATCCGCGGTCGAGTAGTGATTGTCATTCTGATAGACTTCACGGATATCCTCGTAGTGGGTGACCACCCACGCGCCGTCATAAAGCGCTGTCATCCGCATCGGTGTGTAGAATATTCTTGGCAGTTCGCTGTAGATATTCTTGGTCCTGGAAAACGGATCCTCAAAATCATTCGGGTCTATGTAGTGCTGGACGTCAAAGACCAGTCCTTCCGGGACGTGGTCGGGCAGGGCAATCGGCGTCATGTTTATGTCCGTTGAGGCTAATTCCGGCGGGTCGTCCGCGAAAAACACATGGTTTAGACGGTTGCCGCGACCACTTTCATGTTTCAAAATAGAAATATTGTATCGGGTCGCCGAGGCGTCCCACAAGCTGGAGGTGTGTGCTGTCGGTTGCGGCAAGGCCCTCGCTTGAAGCGTACTGTTTGAGGGTTTCACCTTATCGTCGACGGGGTCAAGCAGGGTGACGTCCCGCCCCCTGGGGCTCCTCGACGAACCGGCAATAGTCGCCAACCGGGCACTTCCGAATCACAGAAACCACAGGCGGCCGAGATATGCCGTAGCGGCAACTCTGTTGCTGAACGGCCACTAAGAGGGGTGCGTCTTTTAGCGCAATGAGTCCGAACTTGACGAACGAGACACATTCGCGGCTATCTAACATCTAACGGTCATAATCCGCTGGTGGCCTTACCACTGGCCTAAATAGCTCGGGGTTTGGGCGCGGTCGGCGCGCACTGGATCCGAAATACAGGGGGGAAACCTAATGACGCTTCGTCATCGTCTGTTGTGTGGCGTGTTCGCCGCTTCCACCGTCGTGATCGGCGCGCCGGTCATGGCCGCCACCGCCACCGACACGGCCCAGGAGGCCGCGGCGCCAAGTACCGCGGTCGGCGACGTGGTCATCACGGCCCGGAAGACGCAGGAGAACCTGCAGCGGGTTCCGATCGCCGTGACGGCGCAGACCGGCCGGCAACTCGAACAGCAGCGGATCGTCCAGGCCGTCGAACTCGGCCGGATCGTGCCGTCCCTGCGGACCTTCTGGTCCTCCAGCTCCGACAACTCGGCCCAGCTGGCCCTGCGGGGGCAGGTCGCCTCCGACACCCTGATCGGGATCAGCCAGCCGATCGGCCTCTACGAAGATACGGTCAACATCCCGCACCCCTTCGGCGCCAACGCCGCCTTCTTCGACCTGAGCCGGGTCGAAGTGCTGAAGGGCCCGCAGGGCACCCTCTACGGGCGCAACACCACCGGCGGGGCGATCAACATCATCACCCACGACGCCGACTTCAACGGCTGGCACGGCTTCGCCATGGGCGAGGTGGGCACCTCCCAGCATTACAAGTGGGGCGGCGCCGTCAACATCCCGCTGATCGCCGACCAACTGGCGGTCCGCATCGCCTACCAGCGCTGGGACAAGCGCGGCTTCGCCAGTTCGGCGATCACGCACCAGGACCTGGGTGACGACCACCACGACAACGTGTTGCGGGTCAGCATCAGGTGGAACCCGCTCGACAACGTCCGCGGCAACTTCAAGATGGAGTACAGCGACACCCATCACACCGCGGCCTTCATCGCCAACACGTCAATCTGCGGCCTGGTGTCGGGGAGCCTGACCTGCAATCCTCAGCAGGCGCCCGCCAACTTTGCCGCCCTGACGTTCAACCAGCGCCGGGGTCTGATGACCGTCGCCCCGAACGCCGCCTACTTCAACAATGCCTTGGCCACCAATCCGCTCACCAACGTGGCGCTGGTGCGGCAGGCCGTCCTGAACGGCGATGCGAACGCCTTCAACCAGGTGCTCGCGAACGGCGTCACAGCGACGTCCAACTGCCAGGGCTTCACCTATACCAACTGCATCGGCATTCCGGTGTTCGACAACCTGCACACCTGGCACGGCGTGGGCGACATCAGCTGGGATATCACGCCCGATATCACGCTGCGCTCGATCACCGGCTACCACAGCTTCACCGACTGGAAGAACGGCGACCTGGACGCGATGCCGGGACAGATCCTCGAGATCGGCGCGGGCTCAGCGGCCACCAACGGCGTCCAGCCCTCGCCGGCGTTCGGGCCGAAGCCGCTGCCCTTCCCGCTGAAGGCGGACCAGGAATCGGGCCAGTTCAGCCAGGAATTCGACCTCAGCGGCAAGAACCTGTTCGGCCGGATCAACTGGCTGGTCGGCGCCTATCTCAGCGTGGACCGCGGCCATGGCGCCCAGAACCAGCTGTTCGGTTCCGAGAACGCCATGGTCTTCGGATGCGCTGCGGCGAACACCACGACCCTGGATCCGAATCAGTACTGCACCGGCCCGTTCGTCGCCAGCGACCACGATGGGATCGCGATCGACAACAAGACCTGGGCCATCTTCACCCAGAACGATTTCAAGATCTTTGAGTGGGCGAATGGCGGTTCGTTCAGCATCACCGGTGGTGGCCGGTACACGCACGAACACCTGACCAACATGCTGTCCAACTGGGACTACAACTACTACAGCAACACCCTGACCTGTGAGGCGGGCACGCTCGTCAGCGGCCAGATCGCGACCACTACGGTCGGCCTGCCGCTGCCCGTCACGGGCCAGCCGGACAGCTGCGCCTACGCCAACAACGCCAACTCCGCCACCCAGGCCAGCGCCGGCGGCCCCGGCGGCATCTTCAACAATGCGGTCTTCACCGGCTGGTCCTACCTGTTCAGCGCCAACGTCCAGATCAACCGCGACATGCTGTTCTACGTGAACACGGCGCGGGGCTTCCGCGGCGGCGCCTACGGCCGCACCAACTCGCCGGCCGCCCAGCCGGAAATCGCGGTCAACTACGAAGTCGGCTTCAAGGCGGACTTCTTCGAGCACCGCCTGCGCGTGAACCTTGCCGCCTACCAGACCGACTACACCAACAAGCAGGTGAGCGTGCAGACCTGCGTCGGCGGCGCGGCCCCGCCCTGCCCGGCCGGCGTCGCGACCAGCACGGCCGTGGTCAACGCCGCGACCGCTCGGATGCGCGGCTTTGAAGCCGAGATCATCACCCGGCCGATCGAAGGCCTGCAGATCTACGGCAACATGTCCTACCTCAACGCCATCTACACCAAGTGGCTGCCGTCGGTGAGCGGCGAGGGCAACGTGCTGTGCACCATCCGCCCCGATCTCTCGGGCCTGATCCTCAACCCCGCGACCGGCGCGCCCATCACCGCCGCCCAGTGCGCGAGCCCCCCTCCGGGCGTCACGGTGCCGAACCCCACCAGCAACGCCAATGGCATTCCGCTCGCCATCTCGCCCGACTGGCAGGCCAACATCGGCGGACGCTACGAGCATCCGATCGGCCCGGGCGTCGGCGCGGTCCAGGTCGACTGGCAGTACATCGGCGCCACGCCGGTGACGGCGATCAACCACCAGATCGGCGTGCCGCTGGCCACCGAGCAGTTCGAGCGTCGGGCGGTGGGCCTCCTGAACGCGCGGCTCGAGTTCATGCTGCCCGAACAGGGCCTGACCGTGGCGGTCTGGGGCAGCAACCTCGGGAACGTCTATTACGGCATCCAGGGCATCTCCTCCGGGTTCACCGGCGGCGTGGGTCACTACGTGCTCTACCCGCCGCGGCAGATCGGCATCACCATCACCAAGAAGTTCGGCCGCGACTGACGGCTGACGTAGCCTGCGACCTGCGAGGCCCGGTCCCGTTCTCGGGGCCGGGCCTTTCCTTTCAGACCGCTCACCCTGCCGGCGGGACCGAGGCGGCGGCCGCCAGGCCGCGGAGCTCCTCGAACGACTCGCGAATGCAGCCCATGTAGTCGGCGATGTCGGGCATCATCTCCCGGCAAGACGTGATGGACACCGACACCTCCCAGTCCATGCCGGTGACGGTGTGGAACACGCCGTAGCCGTCCACCACCGGTCCGAACCCCGCATAGGCCAGCACCCTGGACCCGGCGAAGTAGTGGCCCCAGGTCGACTGCGGGATGTTGGTGACGATGGTGTTGGCCAGGGGCGGCAGCTCGGCGCCCGAGCCCAGCGCGGTGGCGGTGCGCATCACGGCGAAGCGGGCGGGGTAGGGGTACAGCGCCAGCACATTGCCCATGAAGGCGCCGCCCCAGGCGGCGGCCTGCGACTTGCCCTGCTCGGTCGAGGCGGCGATGTAGGCCAGCCGGTCGATCGCGTCTTCGAGGTGGGTGCCGAGGGCCGCGCGCATGGCGGTGACCTGGTTGCCGCCAAGCCCGGGATCGCCCGCCCCTCGCACGTTGATCGGGCAGATGGCCAGCAGCGACTCGGCCGGCAGCTCGTCCTTGCGCTGCAGGTAGCGGCGCAGGGCGCCGCCGATCATGCAGAGGATCAGGTCGTTCATCTTGGGCTTGCCGAGCGCGGCGCGGATGGCCTGCATGTCGGCCAGCTGGAAGATCTCCCAGTCGAATACGCGGTGCGAGGTCACGGCGTCCTGGAAGCGCGTCTTGGGCACGGCGCTGGCCAATTCGCTGGCGCTGGCCATGCCGCCCCGCAGCGCGCCCTGGGCGATTCCCGGCAGGGCGAGCGCCGTCGCGAACATCTGCTTGAAGCCTTCCTCGAACGAACTGATCGTCCAGTCCATGGGCCCGGGGCCGCGCTGCGGCGTCCAGGCCTTCTCCGGCGGCTCGGGCTGGCTTTCGGCGGCTTCCTGCATCATCGCCCGCGTCGCCGCGCCGAAGGCGGCGCCGTCGAAGATCGCGTGGTGCACCTTGATCATCAGCGCGTAGGTGTCGGGCGGGTAGGGCGCCACGTCCTCCAGCCCCTCGATCACGTACATTTCCCAGAGCGGCCGATCGAGATCCATGGGCCGCGACATCAGCCGGGCGGCGAGGATGTTCAGCTGGCGGCGATCGCGCGGACGCGGCAGCGCCAGGTGCCGCACGTGGAACTCGAGGTCGAAGTTGACGTCGTCGATCAGGCGCGGCTCGTCCAGCCGGAGCGGATGGAAGATCAGCCGCTTGCGCAGGTTCGGGGCGAGGTGCAGGCGCTCGTCCACGTGCCGTAGGATGTCGCGGTAGCGCACGAAGGCGCCGGGGGCGCTCGACGGGTCGAGGATCAGCATGCCGCCGATCAGGGCCGGAGCCCTCGCCCGCTCCGCATCGAGAAAGACCGCGTCCGACGCCTGAATCCGTTGCACGGCCAGCCCTCCTCAGCAGACGGGTCTTTGCCCGTCACCGCCGCTGGCGCGCCGCCGAGCCCGCCGGCCCGCAAGCGATCGTTTCGGGATGGTAGTCGACGTCCGCTCGCACGGCCACGCCTTTGCGGCCGCGACGAGCGCCTAGGGCGCCGTTTCCTCCAGCGCCGCCGTCGGCGACGCAACCGGTCGTTGGCCGCCGCTGAGCTCGGCGCCGGCTTCCGGCGTTAGGCGCGCGAAGAAGCCGAGGGCGGGCAGCGAGACCAGCGCCAGGATCACGAACACCGGGGAGACGTCGGCGGTGGTCATGGCCGGCGAGTGCCGGATGCCGCGGACCACGCCGATCAGGATCGCCGCAAAGCCGATGCCGACGCTCTGCGCCAGCTGCTGGGCCATGGAGGCCAGGCTGCTGGCCCGGCTCATCCGATGATGCTCGATGTCGGCGTAGCCGATGGCGTTGAGCGCGGTGAACTGCAGCGAGTTGAAGAACCCCCCGGTCAGCAGCGTCAGGAAGATCAGCCAGTGCGGCGTGTGCGCCCCGAACAGGCTGTAGCTCGCCACCATGGCGGCGGCGGCGATGGTGTTGACGACCAGCACCGAGCGGAAGCCGAAACGCTCGAGGATCGGGCGGGCGGTGGTCTTCATGGCCAGCGCGCCGGCGCCGCTGGCAAAGGTCATCAGGCCGGCGGTGAAGGCGCTCAGGCCGAGCCCCATCTGCAGCAGCATGGCCAGCAGGAACGGCGTGCCGCCGACGGCGATGCGCACGAAGGCGCCCCCGATCGTGGAGGCGACGAAGGTGGGAAGGCGCAGCAGGCTGAGGTCGAGGATCGCATGGGGCGTCCGACGCGCATGGCGGGGATAGAGCGCCAGGCAGATCGCGCCGCCCGCCAGCAGGGCCGCGACCACGGTGAAGGGCAGGGCGCCGCGGCCGAGGTTCTGGAAGCCGTAGACGATCCCGGCGAAGCCGAAGCCGGTCAGCAGGAAGCCGCGCCAGTCGAGCGGCGGCGGGTTCTCCTCGCGCACGTCGCGGATGAACATCCGCACCAGCACGACACCGAGCACGCCGATCGGGAGGTTGATGAAGAATATCCATCGCCAGGACGCGAAGGTGACGATGAAGCCCCCCAGCGGAGGCCCAAGGATCGGCCCCAGCATCACGGGCACGGTCAGCCAGGTCATGGCGCGGACCAGCTCGGACTTGGGGACGCTTCGCAGCAGCACCAGGCGTCCGACTGGCGCCATCATCGCGCCGGCCATGCCCTGGACGAGCCGCGCGCCGACCAGTTCGGCCAGGTTCTGCGACAGGCCGCATGCCATGGAGCTGATCGCGAAGAGGGCGATCGCCAGGGAGAAGACGCGACGCGCGCCGAACCGGTCCGCCGCCCACCCGCTGATCGGCAGGAACACGGCCGAGGCCAGCAGGTAGGTGGTGATCGCCACGTTGAGGGTGAGGGGATCCTCGTGCAGCGAGCGGGCCATGGTCGGCAGGGCGTTGGCGATCACCGTCGAGTCCAGCATCTGCATGAACAGCGCGCTGCCGATGATCATCGGGATCAAGGGGCTGCTGGGCCCGGCGGCGTCGCTCGGCGCGCCCTGCGCCGGCGCGGCTGTCTCAGGCCCGCTCAAGACCGGCTGGACGCGCGATCCGCAGACAACATTTGCAAGCGGGAAGGATACATCATCACATCGTCAGGTCCGGGGCGCTCGGACGGCGATCAGCGCGCCAGTGAGTCCCAAAGGTCGCATTGCCGCGCGTCGTTGTACGGCGCGCCCTGCATGTGCGCGTTCGGCGTTTCCAAGACAAGCAGATCGTCACGGACCGGATCGTAGGGCGTCCAGGCCGGGGTGGGGCCGGCGCCGCGATTGGGGTCGCGGGTCTTGGCGAAGTTGGTCCACAGCCGGCGCATGGTCGCCGCCAGCTGCTGTTCCGCCGGCGTGAGCGGATGGCGCGTCCCAGTGGCGCCGTGGAAGCCGGGGAACAGGAACTGCAGCTCGTTGGTGTGGGCGGCGCCGAACGGGAAGCTGCCGGGCGGATTGTACTGGGGCGAGTCGCGGTCGGCGAACTCATAGGCCCGAACCGGCGCCCAGGGCGCGAGGGCCCGCAGCATCTGCCGGGTCGGGCAGACGAAGCCGAAGTCGGTGGAGATGGCGGCGACGGCCTGGCCGGGGTTCTGGTAGCCGGCCAGCGGATAGGCGGCGGCGATCCGCTCGGCGGCGGTCCTGGGATCGGCCGCCGCCGCCGCGAAGCGCGAGATCGCGCGGGCGTAGTCCTCGGCGGTGGTGGGCTTGCCGGCCGCGACCTCGCCGGAGGCGGTCTGCCAGGTGGCCTCGTCGCGGTTCCAGCCGGCGATCACCGGCACGCGGTTGAACCGGCCGGAGCCGAGGGCGGCGGGCAGGGCGTCCGGTAGCTCCGGCGTGCCGGCGATGGCCGAGCCGGCGTAGGGTCCCTGCGTGGCGAGCAGCCGGTCAACCGGCAGGGCGCGCAGGCAGGCGGCGTCCGCCTGGGGACAGCCGACGGCGGTCGCGAACGCCTGGCCCTTGGCCTGGGCGGCGGCGAGCGGGAGGGTCGTGCCGCTATAGCCGACGCTCTCCATGATCGCGGCCCGGAACAGGCCCCTGGCCGGCGGCGAAGCCAGCAGGACCGCGACGCTGCGCGCGCCGGCGGATTCGCCGAAGATGGTCACAGCCCCCGGGTCGCCGCCGAAGGCGGCGATGTTCTGCTTGACCCAGGCCAGCGCGGCGATCTGGTCCAGCATGCCGTAATTGGGCGAGGCGCCGAACGCCGGATCGGCGAAGTAGCCGAGGATGCCCAGGCGGTAGTTGAAGGTGACGACGACCACACCCTCCCTGGCGAGGGCGGTCGGGTCGTAGTCCTGCGCCGCGCCGGCCCGCAGGCCGCCGCCATAGATCCAGACCATCACCGGCAACTTCCGGCCGCGGGCGCCCGGCGGGGCGAAGACGTTCAGGTAGAGGCAGTCCTCCTCGCGGCTGGGCGCGGCGAAGGCGCCCAGGGTGTCGATCTGCGGGCAGCTGGGGCCGTAGCGGTCGGCCCGCCGGAGGCGTGACCATGCGCGGGCGAGCTGAGGGGGGCGCCACCTGAGGGCGTCGACGGGCGGGGCTGCGAAGGGGATGCCGAGATAGGCGTCGACGCCCTGCGCCGTCGCGCCCTGCACGAGGCCCTGGGCGGTTCGGACGGTCGGGTCGGCGGCTCGCGCCGGCTGAACGGGGAGCATCGCCAGGGCGAACAGCATCGCCAGGGCGAGTCCGGCGAAACGGTGGCGGGGACGCGGGAATGGGCCTCGCTGCATGGCGCTACCCCGCGACGTGGATGACCCCGACGCCGTCCTGGATGTCGATGCGGGTGCCGAACGGCTTGGAGTAGGTCTGCATCTCCTGGAGCATGCGGTTGGCGACCTCCGGGCTCGGACGGCGCGGGATGCCGAGCTGCGAGCCGGGGCGGTCGGGACCACCGACGTCGACGGGGTAGATCCGCACCTCGACCAGCTTGCCACCTTCGTAGCGGCTGCTGACCAGCAGGGTCTCGAAGTTGTCGGCGTGCTCCATCCAGGCCCACTGCGTCTCGTTGTATTCGCCCTCGCCCTCGATTGGGCCCTCCAGAGACACCGGCTGCGGCGCGCCGAAGTCGCGCCAGGAGTGGAAGATCTGTTGCTGCATCACGAAGTTGGAGATGCCGTAGAAGATCGGCTTGCCCTTGTAGATCTCGATGCCCTTGATGGTGTGCACGCCGTGGCCGACCAAGGCGTCGGCCCCCTGGTCGATGGCGTCGTGGGCGAACTGGATCTCGAAGTCGGCCGGATAGTGGTCGAACGAGTAGTGCTGGAAGGCGTAGCGGTTCTGGTGCCAGTGGATCTGCACCACCTCGAAGTCCGAGAACTGCTTGCCCGTCCGGATCTCGCGCAGGATTTCCCGCTCGTCCTGCGGGTTCATCACATAGTGGTATTCGCCCGGCCCCGGGGTGATCATGAAGTTGAGGCCGAAGGCGGTGAGCTTGCCGCCGCTGCCGGCCCCATCGGCCCCGGCGATGGCCCGCAGCTGCGCCATCTGCGGGGCGGTGACTCCAATGTAGTTGGTCAGGCCGAGGATGTTGATCTTGCCGGTGACCGGCGGACGATCGTGCCCGCGGGCGGCCGAACGCGCCAGCGCCGCGTCCATCACCGGATCGCCGGAGGAGATCTGCGCGTCGGGCGCGTTGGCGGTCCTGAAGATCACGCCCCAGACGTTGGTGATCCCTTCGGGATCGCGCGGCGGCGCCAGGATCGGGTTGGTGACTTCGCCGCGGCGGGCGACGATGGAGTCTCGCATGGCCCGCAGCTGCGCCAGCTGCTCGGGCGTGACGGTGACGGTGCGGCCGGTGGGGATGGCGTTGAGCTCGGCGCTGTGGGCGTAGACGCCCACCATGGCCACCGTGCCCTTGGGGGTGGTGTAGTAGCGCGCCATCCGCGCTTCCTGCAGGTTGCGGTCGACCCCCACGTGGACGATGCCGACCCGGTCGAGCAGCGCGAAGTCCTGCGCGACGCCCGCGTCGCCGGAATCGAAGGTGTGGTTGTTGGCCTTGGTCATCATCCTGATGCCCATGGCCGCCCAGTCGATCGCCACCGACGCCGGCGCCTCCATGTGCGAGATCGGGCCGGCGAAGGTGGTGTGGTCGACGACCGTGTTCTCGTTGTTGGCGGTGGTCATGTCGGCCGAGCGCATCAGCGTCATCAGCGACTGGACGGCCGGGTCGTCGAGGGTTGAGACCGGGGTCATCTGCAGCATGTCGCCGACCGAGACGAGGGTGAACGGCGCCCGGATCTTCATCGCCAGTTCGGCCGCCTGATCACGCCGGTGCGGCGGCGGCAGGTCGGAGAGGGCGTTCTGGGCTCGGGTCACCCCCACCGCCGCGCCCGCGATCAGCACCGTCGTCGAGACGCGGAGCAACAGGCCGAGCCCCCGCCTGCGCGGTTTCGCCTGACCCGCGCCCGTCCGTCCGCCTGTCGCCGACATGCCCCTGGCCACCTTCCGTTGCCGTATGGCTCCCGGCGGCGCCGGGGCTGGCCCTCTATCATCACGTAATTACCATTTTGTCCACCGACGCGTGATGATGGTGGCCGCGGCCTGGTCAGGGCAGGCGGCTCCGGCCCGCAGGCTGGCGCCCTGCCGCCGCGGCCACCTCGGCCTCGTAGACGGCCTCCAGGGCGCGGGCGAGGCCGGCGACGTCGCAGGCGGCGGAAGCGCGCAGCTGGTCCCGGAGACCGCCGCGCAGCAGGGCGAGCCGCGCAGGCGTGGCGGGGTCGTTGGCCAGTTCGATCGCCCGGCGCACGTAGGCGTCCAGGTCTGGGGCCACCCAGTCGGCGAGGCCGGCCGCCAGCAGGATCGACTTGGAGGTGCGTCCGGCCCAGCGGTCGCCGTCGAAGGTCAGCACCGGGACGCCCTGCCACAGCGCCTCGGTGGTGGTGGTGCCGCCGTTGTAGGGGAAGGTGTCGAGCGCGATGTCGACGTTGGCGTAGGCGGCCAGGAAGTCGAAGTGGTCGTCGGGACCCTCCAGGCTG